>ERZ791800.1148-NODE-1148-length-13154-cov-2.959539_pt1 | contig 13154 bp, 10 predicted proteins | sample MGYA00510310_ERZ791800 | MGnify/ENA primary metagenome ERZ791800 (study PRJEB30046, sample SAMN00791954) | human gut metagenome | study: EMG produced TPA metagenomics assembly of the A metagenome-wide association study of gut microbiota in type 2... | reverse complement strand
CATACCAATCTGTTGTCTTCGCTGTTGTCCCAAAATATAATTTTCCATTTGTAAATACGAAATCAGCGTTAATCGCATTCTTATTTTCATCTGTAATCCATAAAGATTCTAATGTGTTCTCATCAAATGCCTGTACACGACCATTGTCGTATCCTACATAAACCTTATTATCTCCATATCCAATACTGCTGACATATCCCTGAATATAAGATTCATCATAATATTTCTGTTCTTTTAAAATTGTTCCATCTTTCTTATCAATTTTCATGATACGATGTTTTGCATCATCTGCTACATAAAGGTAGTTTCCAACCAACTTGATCTTAGATACTGTGTTATTTGCATATGTTTTCTCATCAAATGGTTCTCCAACTTTCTTTGCCCACTTAAGCACCGCCTCACTACTACTCTTCGCTGGCTGCACATCTGTCACTGCTGCTTTTGCACTAACCCCTGATGTCATCAGCACGACAACAGACAATGCTACTGCCGCTACACGTTTCATCGTTCTCATAAATTCCTCCTTGTTATGTCTCATTGATTGATTAGTTTCCTGACTTCTTCATCTTTGAAGAAACCATATTTATATTTAACCCTGTTTAATTTCTTCACAAAAACAGGTGTTAAAATCCATAAAAATATCACATTCGATACGCAGTATTCAATCGTCACTGGAACCGAAGTTCCTAATACCGCCACATACCGCATCCACTGAAATCCATCTCCTGCTGCCAGAAGTGTCCAGATATCCATGACAAAAGAATATGAAATTCCTGAAAGAATCCCAAAAATCGTTAACAGTATCTTACTGTTTTCCAACCATTTTCTCTGATTTAAAGTTCCTGCGATCCATCCGATCGTTCCCCATGCAAGCATCTGAAATGGAGTCCATGGTCCTTGTCCAAAAAAGAAGTTTGATACCACAGCACTTAAAGATCCACACAAAAAGCCGGATTCTCTTCCAAATGCCATACCACAGATGATCACCATTGCACTAACTGGTTTAAATCCTGGTGAAAATGCAAATAACATTCTGGATGCAACCGTTATCGCGATCATCACCGCAAGTACGACACTTTCTCTTGTCTGTGGTTTCTTCTTTTCATATTTAAAATAATATGGAATACATGATATACACACTATAAAAATGATCACCGCATTCAACATACGTTTACCACCTCCTGTGGCAGGACGATCACTTTCTTAAAATCTCTCGTAATCTTTGCACACTCTGTCGTATAGAAATAATTTCGTGCAAAAAACTTGGATGGCTCATCAATTCCTTCAATTTTTCCATCAAACATCATTCCAACACGGTCAGCATACTCAGCACAAAATTCCAGATCATGCGATACAATAAATATCGTTTTCCCCTGATCTGTAAGTTTGCGTAAAAGTTCCCCAAACTTCCTGCTGTGTTCCCGATCAATTCCTTTGGTCGGCTCATCTAGCAACAAAATTTCTGGATCTGCAAGTAATACTTTGATCCACGCCGCCATCTGCTGCTGTCCTCCACTTAGATCATATGGATGTGAGTTCTTTTCTCTCATAAGATCCGACATTTCCAGTAATTTATCAATTTTTACTTCTTTTGCTTTTCCCATCTCCAAAAGGTCTTCAAACAACTGCTCTTTTACAAACAATAGTGTTGGATCTTGCGGCATATAGACGATTTTTTTCTTGCATTTTAATTTCCCATCAAATTTCATCTGCTTTGCCATACAGGAAAGAAGCGTTGATTTTCCACTTCCATTTGCTCCGACAGCCGCAAATATTTCACCTTCTTTAACTTCGACTGACAGATTCGAAAGAACATCTTTTCCTTTCTCATACCCTGCATATAAATGTGAAATTGAAAGAACTGTTTTCCCTTCAGAATGTGTTTTCTTTATCAAATGATATTCTTTTTTCCTGATCTGTTCTCTCACCTCTTCCATCGAAAAGGTCGGTTCTATCTGAAATTTCTCTTCCAACCGAAGAATCTGTGGCAGAGACTGTTCCAATGGATGATGTATTTTTTGAAGATGTCTTGCAACCTCTTTCGGATTTCCATGTTCAATAACTTTTCCATCATCTAAGATCACACATTCATCTGACATTTCCATCACATCTTCCAAGTTATGCGATGTCAAAATAATCGTTAAACCAAATTCTTTATGTAATTTCTGAAGCATCACAAGAAAATCTTTCCTTGCCGCTGGATCTAACTGTGCAGTCGGCTCATCTAAGATCAATACTTTTGGATGCATTGCCATAACTGCTGCCAGATTTACCAATTGTTTTTGTCCGCCAGATAACTTGTCTGTATCTTCATGGTATATTTTCTGCAGATTAAAATAATTGATGATTTCGGCTACTGTACGCTTCATCTGTTCATACGGCATTCCGAGATTCTCAAGTCCAAATGCGATCTCATGCCATACGGTATCCATTACCATCTGTGCGGATGGATTCTGGAATAAATACCCAACTTCTTTTACAGAACGCAAATCTTCCAACTGCTCTATTTCATGACCATCATATAAAACTTTTCCAACTCTTTTACCTTTTGGCAGCAATTCTTTTTTTAGATGTCTTAACAGTGTTGTCTTTCCACTGCCGCTTAGCCCTGCGATCAGAGTGATCTTTCCTTTTTTTATTTTTAATGATACTTGCTTTAGAGAATTCCTGTCTGATAGCATATATCGAAATGTTAAATTATTAATTTCGTACATCAAAATTCCCCTTCCACATGCATGGTAATAAAAACTGAACTGTCATCACAAGCATCCACAACAGATCTCTCATCTGAAATACTGGCATAATGATCATCGGATAAAAGAAAAATCTGGAATAATAGTGGATGTATGCCCAGAGATTTAATATCGTCAAAATCACAATCTCCACGATATGAATCCAGTCTTTTCTCTCCCATGTAAATAAATGAAAATGCGTTCTTTTTTTTACTCCGTAGCCTCGTGCATTCATTGAATCCAACTGATCCATCGAAGACTCAAATGCCCATGTCATTTCCATTGACATGGTATGCATAACTCTCTGCACTGCACGTTCTGATTTTAAGGATTTTCGTGTCTTTAAAATCTTCTTTGCATGGTTTTGATATCTTGGGATCAATCCAAATGCCATGGAGGTTATGACTCCAAGTTTGGGGAAGAATCTGCCTGATAAATAAATCCACTGCTCTTTCTTTATATATTGGTTAAAGATTGAAAAGACCAGTAAGAGATTTACTAATACACATCCGTAATGAATTCCATAAAGCAATGCTTCTTTCGTGATCCTTACGTGTGTGTCTGCATATAGGATCGTTCTTCCTCTTTGTACAAATAATGGATTCGTTACAGCCACGATCACGATCAAAACAATAAACGGAAAAAACTTTTTCAAACTCTGATTATGATAAAAGTACAACAGACATAAACAGATCATCTGCACCCCTGTCATCCATGGATGCCTGCTAAATGAAACCATCAAAAACAATCCTGCAAAATAAGTAAATACAACGAACGGATGGGCTCTTTTTAATGCCTTGATCATCTACAGATCCCCTCTGACACAGGTATACAGCCATTCCACTTTATCCCCATCATGAAGCTTACATTTCCCTGCCATATAGTTTGGAAACTTACCATTGACACGGTACATCCATCCACTGTTTTTTCCACAATCAAATTCGTACAAACCGTCAATTCCTGCTACATATCCTTTAGAAACATCAATATCTACTCCTGTTCTTTTGAGAACATCCATCACAGTATCGCCTTCTTCAAACTCCATCTTCTTCTCATAAATTTTCCCGCCAGATGGAACCTGATAATTAGATTGCAATGCACTTTTATTAGAGAGAACTGTTTTACAGCTGATCAGAAATTCACAAGATTGTTCTTGCTTTGCTTCTGTTGTCTGATTTTCTGCCGTCTGTACTGTTGATTCATTTTTACTGGCTGTTGTTGTTTCTTTTGTATTCTTTGTCTTTGTTGTCTTTGTTGTCTTTTCTTTTGTAGTTTTCTTTTTAGCTGTTGTTGTTGCGCTTATCTTTTTCTTTTTTGATGTACTGCTTTTTGTCTTTTTGCTGTTTTTCTTACTCTTCTGTGATTTCTTTTTATCTTTTTTCTTTTCGTTCTTCTTCCCTTTTTTACTTGTTATCTTTGCTGCTTCTGTCTGCGTTGCCTTCTCTTTTTCTGCCGTTGTTATCTGTGCCTGATCTTTTGTATCTTTCTTCTGTGTATTTGAACAGGCTGTCATCGATACTGCCATCAATGCAGAAATCAGCCATACCATATATTTTTTCATAAAAAATAGATCCTCCCATGTATACAGCATAAAAGGATCTACTCTGGCATATTTACATAACAAAAAGACATGCATTCTTATTCATTTCTAAAAAGACTACATTTTATCATCTTATCTTTTGTCATTCTGGCACCATGAGGACGACTTCGTCTCTCGCAAAGTATATCCTTAGATCATGGCAAGTATTCCGGCTTAAGATCATCGTCTTGGCACCTTCCCAGTTTCCCAGTGGTATATTACCTTGACTCCCTATCACGGCGGCGGGACCGCTCAGGATTTGCACCTGATTCCAATTTAAAATCTGTATGTACAGATTACCATGAAATTATGCGTTTGTTTTTCTTTTTTTCGTCTTTTTATTATGTAATATTTGTTATTTAGTTGTCAAGATTTTCGAGTGTTTTTATAGGATTTCTCCGTTTGTTTTGATGATTTTTTGATATTTCACAATTTCATCTGTTTCCCTGTTGGATCAATACGGTAGTTGCTCCGATAAATCAATCTGGAAACCGACACGAATTCATATCCTTTTGCTTTGATATTTCTTATGATCTGTTTTAATGCTTGCTTTGTGCATTTTGTTCCAGTATGCATTAAGATAATGCTTCCAGGTGATAAATTTTTGTGTCCACAAACTTTCTCGATCAGCTGCTCCTTTGTTGGTTCCTGCCAGTCTAAGCTATCCACGTTCCATTGAATGATATAATAATTCATTTTTCTTGCATTCCGTACGACAGATTCGTTGTAATCTCCGTATGGTGCCCGAAAAAGATCTATTTTGATACCTAATAATCCCTGAATCTTCTGTGTCACTCCTTGAATTTCTTCCTGCTGCTGTTTGTCTGTTAATTTTGTCATGTATTTATGATGATCTCCATGACTTGCAATATCATGTCCTTCCTCATAGATTGTTTTGATATCAGATGGATATTTACTGATCCAGTCTCCACAGAAGAAAAAAGTTGCTTTTACATTTTCCTGTTTTAATATCCTGAGAATCTGTTGGATATCTTCATTTCCCCATGCAGTATCAAAGGTTAGTGCTATCTGTTTTTTCTGCGTATCTACACAATAGATCGGAAGTTTTTCCTCTTGTGTTTCACTCCAGACATAGATGTTATTTTGTATAAATTCTCTGGCGGACTGGATACTGTCACTGCTTGTAAACCGGGCTACTGTTAAGATCAGCAAGATCAAGATCGTGATCTTTCGAAGCATTTTTCTGCTCCCTTTGTTTTTATCATTTTATGAATTCATGTATAAAAAAAGAATCCTGCTTTGCAAGATTCTTTTTCTTATCTCAATTGATATTCTCTATTTTACCTGCCCCTTCTGGATGATGGATACAATATTCAAATCTTTATCTAAAACTACTGCATTCGCATATTTTCCTTCTTCAAGACTTCCATATTTACCATCAATTCCAATGGATTTTGCTGGATTTAGTGTTGCACAACGTACTGCACTTTCCAGTGGAATCTGCATTTGTTTGACTGCTGTTCTCATGCAATCCATTAAGTTTGTTGCAGAACCTGCGATGGCTCCTCCTTCGGTCAGTGTTGCAAGGTTTCCTACTACAGTCACTGGTTGTCCGCCTAATTCATACTGTCCATCTTCCATACCTGTTGCCATCATACTATCACTGATCAGTACGATCCTCTTATCTGTAAACATTTCAAACGTTGCTCTGACACAGGATGGGTGAATATGAACTCCATCGCAGATCAGCTCTACATAACAATCGCTGTCTCTTGCTGCTCCAATAACCCCCGGTTCTCTATGATTTAACGGTGGCATAGCATTATATAAATGTGTGATATGATCGGCACCTCTTCTGATTGCTTCGCTTGCTGTATCATAATCAGCCATCGTATGTGCAATTGATACATGCACTTCATCTTTCACTTGATCGATAAAATCCATAGCTCCTTCAGTCTCTGGAGCAAGATCTACTAATTTGATCAATCCACCGGCTGCTTCCTGCAGTTTATGGAATAATTCAATATCCGCCAGCTTGATATCCTCTTCTTTCTGGGCACCTTTTTTCTCTTTGTTTATAAAAGGTCCTTCCATATTGATCCCGACAAGATCTGCACCTTTTCCATTCTTATGTTCTTTTGCTGCCTTCATTGCCTGAAATAGTTCTTCTTCTAGAATCGTCATTGTTGCAGGACAAATTGCCAATACTCCATTGGCTGCTTCATAATCAGCCAGTGCCTGAATGGATTCTTCGGTTCCATCGCACATATCATGTCTGACACATCCATGAAAATGAATATCGACAAGTCCCGGTATCACATAACATCCTTCAGCTTCTACTTCTTTGTTGTCCGTTGTTTCTTTCGCTACGTATTCTCCTTCTACATAGAGATCTTTTTTCTCAAATTTTCCTTCTGGTGTGAATACCAGTCCATTTTTTATGATCATTATATTACCTCGATTTCCGTTACCCATTTGTATTGTTCTTTCTGATTCTATTTTAGCAGTCTGATACTATACAATCAAATAAAACAGGGCTTTTTTACCCTGTTTTACTGAAACTGATTCTTCCTTCACGGTATATTTTTGTTTGATCATATTTTTGAATGTACTTTCAAGTTAATGATTATCTTTTGCAAGGCCATTCTGTTACTGTCAATTGTCTATCTTTTATTCACCTTTTCTTATTCTATTTCTTCCACTTTGCATCTATGCTGTTTTGTTTCCTTATCGTAATTGATTCCAACTGCCAGAATTCTTCCTGTAAACTGCTGTTTTTCCGCCAGTTTTCCCTTAAATCTTAGCGCATATTGTTTCTCTTTAATCTGACTGATTGCATATTCTGGTGTTTTATCTACCTTTAATTCCAAAATCACCCCATCTGCTGCCCTGTCATATGGATAAAAAATAAAATCCACAAAACCTTTTCCAGCTTTATCTTCTCTTTCAATGCGATACTGATCTCTTGCTGATAAGTAGGCAAGATTCACAATTGCTGATAACTCTGTTTCATGATTATACGATAAAATCGGTGTTTCTGTGTCGTGAACATACGATAAGATTTTTTCCATTGTTTTAGTATCATTGGCTAATGTTGCCTGTAACATCTTATCTGATTCTTTTGCTAAACGATAAATATAGCCTAAAGATTCTTCTTTTTGCAGCATCTCATCAAACTTTTCCATTAATTCTTTGTTAGGAATTCTTACTTTTCCATTCTCATAACTCAAGAATCCATATACAACCATTGCTGAAAAAATTTCATTCTTTGTCGATAAATTCATTGATGCTGCAGCATATTCCCGAACTTTCGCCTGCACTGCTTCTCCTGCTACCATCAATGCAAGATCTGCTTTTACGTCCGCTACATTGTTCTTGATATAGTAAAAAATCTCATCATACGGACCTGAACTTGTCCAGTAATTTCCAATATTATTATTGGAAAGAGCTGTTACCACAGACCTCGGATTGTACATTCTCTCCCCTGCTTTTGTTGCATATCCATCGTACCATAAACGTAATTGTTCTCTTGTAATTGCAGGTATTTCACATATTTTTAAATATTTTACAAAAAGATCATCTACCTCTGATTCTGTAAATCCAAAATACTCATTAAATTTTTCTTCAGATGCCATCGTATATTCCAAAAACATATTTAATTCAGAGCCACTAGAATATTTAGCAATCGGTAAAATTCCTGTCATATAAGACAATTCAACATATCCATGATCTTTTAACAGATTACTTAAAAATGAAATGTATTTTTGTTGATCTTCTCTTGTGATAAATGCTTTATGAAATACACAATCCCACTCATCCATGACAAAAATAAACTTTTGTCCATCATACATATCAAAGATACAATCTAATATATCCCACAATGCATCCTCTTCCTCATAATCTGCATCTGGATACTCACGTATTAAATCTTTCTTTAAGCGATTGATGATTCTACTGATGTACTGGTCATAATTGTCACAATCTTCTGGCATTTTACTGAAATCAATATAGATCACATCATGCTTATTTCTGTGTTTTTCATATTCTGGACTTTTTGAGATTTTTAATTGATCAAATATCTCTTTCGTATCTTCATATTTTTCAAAAAAAGCCCCTATCATATTTGCCATCACTGTCTTTCCAAAACGCCTTGGCCTTGTAATACAGATATGGGAATTTCCTGACTCAATAAACGGAAACAGTTCTGATAAGATTAATGTTTTATCTACAAAATATGGTCTTTGCATTTCACTTTTGTATAACGATACTTTTGATTTGTTATTTAAATAAAAACCCATCTTCTAACTCCTTCCTGTCATTTTGTAAAACTATCTTCATTATACAAAAAGATTTCTATATTATCAACGCAAAACGAGCCGGCATATCGCCGGCCCGTTTTCGGAGAAAACTATGAATAACAATAAAGACTTATTTACATAATTTTTCCATCTCATCTGCAACAAACTGAACTTTTGGTCCAATGATAACCTGAATGTTACCTTTTCCTGGACGAATGATTCCTGCTGCTCCTGAGGATTTGATCTTCGCTTCATCTATTTTGTTATCATCATTGATTTCCAGACGAAGTCTTGTAATGCAGTTATCAATACTCTTAACATTGGCACTTCCACCTAATCCTTCAAGGATAACTGTTGCCATTGTTGTAAAATCATCATTAGCTAATGTAATATTCTCTTCATCAAGATCGTCATCTTCACGACCTGGTGTTTTCAGATCAAATTTCGTGATCGCGATACGGAATACTACATAGAATACGATGAATGCTGCGATTCCTAAAGGAATGATCATCCATGTCTTCTGTGCTGCTGGTAAGGAAGATGAGAATACAAGGTCAGTTGCTCCTGCTGAGAAACTAAATCCTGCTCTGAATCCTACCAGTGTTGTGATCGTTGTAAAGATTCCGTATAATACAGCATAGATTACATATAAACCTGGTGCTAAGAACATAAATCCGAATTCAAATGGTTCTGTTACACCACAGACAAATGCACAAAGAGCTGCGGATCCTACTAAACCGATGGCAATCTTTTTCTTGTTACTCTTTGCTGTCTGGATCATTGCTAATGCTGCTCCTGGAATACCGAACATCATACATGGGAAGAATCCTGACATGTACATTCCAAGACTCCATGATACATTCTTAGATGTTTCTCCTGCCCAGAAATGAGTTAAATCTCCAAGTCCGATCGTGTCAAACCAGAATACATTGTTCAATGCATGATGTAATCCTGTTGGGATCAACAGACGGTTTAAGAATGCATAAATACCAGCTCCAACAGCCCCCATCTTGGCAATAGACTGACCAACTGTGATCAATGCTGTAAATACAACAGGCCATACAAACAGTAATACAACTGATACAATGATAGATACAACACCAGCGATAATTGCTACGCAACGTTTACCACTAAAGAATGATAACCAATCTGGTAATTTAGTATCTTTGAATTTGTTATAACACATAGATCCGATCACACCGGCTAAGATACCAATAAATGGATTGGAAATCTTATCAAATGCAAGTGTTGCATCTGCATTCTTTGCAATAGATGGCATAATAGTTGTTACTACTGCTGTAGATAACAGATTTGTGATCATCAACCATGATGCTAAAGCTGCCAGACCACCCGTTCCATCATGTTTGTCTGCCATACCAACACCGACACCGATAACAAACAGTAATGCCATGTTGTCGATCAATGCTCCCCCTGCCTTTACAAGGAAGAATCCGATCTGGTTTCCAATACCTGTGATATCACCACCCTGCATGGTTGCAGGACACAGTGCATATCCGATTCCCATTAAAATACCACAGATTGGCAAGCATGCTACTGGAAGCATTAACGCTTTTCCTAATTTTTGTAAAAATTTCATATAATTCGTCCCCTTTCATTTTTACTTTAAGTTTTTCATGTTCTTTTCCTTCTCTTTTAGTTACTCATCTTTGTTATCTTTTTGTTAACTGTATCACCTCTTCCCCTGCTTTTACTTGTTGTCCTGTCAAACACTTCGTGATCTTATAATCACCTAAGTTCGTTATTACGATCGGCGTTGTGACGTCATACCCCGCCTTTGTAATCTCTTCAAGATCAAATTCCAACAAAACGTCTCCTGCCTTTACCTGATCTCCAATTTCTTTATATGTCTGATAGTACTTTCCATTTAATTCCACAGTATCAAGTCCTGCATGAACGATCAACTCTAGTCCGTCTTCTCCCTGAATACAGACTGCATGTTTTGTATCCATTACCGTGGCGATCGTTCCATCAATCGGAGAAACGACTGTTCCATTGGATGGAACAATTGCGATTCCTGGTCCTAATAATTCCTGAGCGAATGTCTGATCATTGACTTCGTCCATTGGGATCGTTCTCCCATCTTCTACTGCTTTTAATGAAATTGTCTTTGCGTTCTTCTCAAACATCTTCTTTAATGAATCAAACATCTTCTTCTCCTTTTTCTATACTGCTTTTTCTGATCCTCTCGATATGCATCGTTAAATATGCAACTTCTGCCGATGTCATATCTTTTTTGTATCTTTCTTTGATAAAAGTCTTAATATATCCTGCACACTGATATTCTTCCGGACAGATCTTCTGGATCATCTCCTGTACATCATTGTTCATATCATCCATTCGTTCTGACGCAAATAACTTTCTGGATAAAAACTTCAAATGTGTGATAAACCGTTCATAACTCAATGACTGGGTATCAATCTCCAAATGGAAGTAGTTCTTTACCTGTTTCATAACATCTTCTAAAAACTCAGTGATCTTTAAAGTATCTTTGACTCTTGTATCAAATTCTGCGCTCACGATGTGTAAAGCAATGGATGCCGCATCATCTAATGGAAGTGATATATTCAATCGCTGTTTAATCATTCCTAACGCGTATTCTCCAAGTGCAAATTCTTTCTCATAAAATAATCTTACTTCCCTAAGCATCGGGTTTGGAAAATTCATATGATCTTCATATCGCTGAATCGCAAAATGAATATGATCTGTTAATGTCACATAAATATTCTCGTTTAATTCTGTTCCTAAACTTTGCTTTGCATGTTCTATGATCGCTGTTGAAATCTCAAATTGTTCCATCGGAAGATCTTGTAAGATCTCTTTTAATTTCCGGATCATCTTCGGATCTTCTAATCGAAAGATCTTCTGAATCTTCTTCTCATCAACTGCTTTTCCTTCCTTCCCCTGAAATCCAATTCCTGTTCCAACAACAATGATCTCCTGTCCATCTTCATCAATGCTGCTTACTACGTTGTTGTTCATTACCTTATCTATTTTCATAATCTTCTCTCCATGATCCTTGGAAGCTTTTCTTCTAGTATATATATTATATGTTTTATTTTAAAATAAAAAGAAAACCACATTTTATAAATATGAAATTCAACACTTTCACACTTATAAAATCCGGTTTTGCCTGCATTACCAGTGACAATCCTCAATATTCATATCATTTAAGTCACTTTATTTTCTTAACTTGCTTTTATCTTATCAGCATTTTGCACAAAAGTCAAGCCTTTTCCCGTTTTTCTTTTTATATTTTTTTACAATAGAAGATATTGTGATACTTTTTTTACTGCCGGTGCGTGCCATCTCTTACAATCTCTATTGGCTACGCACCTTGCAGTATGTGTGTTTTTCTTAGTGAATTAAGATCATTCCTTGATAACAAGTGTATCATAGCCTTTTTTCTTCAATTCATTTTCCAATCTTACCGCTTCATCAAGCGTATTATATTCCCCGATCTGAACTGCATAATAAGGATCCTTATAAACGATATTTCCCTCGTATCCATCTGCAACCGCACGATTCAGAGCATACTGTGCATTAGAAAAATTACGGTATAAACCAATCTGGACACGATAGATTCCCTTCAGAACTTCATTTTCATCTCCGATCGTTTCCATAATTCCATCTGCGATCGCTTGTGCGATTTCTTGAAATTTCTCGTCAAATCTTTCATTGTCCTGATCTGAATTTAAAAAACCTGCTTCGATCAAGATCGCAGGAATCTTTGTTCTTCTTAATACAGTAAGATTCGGGCGCTCCTTAACTCCAATATTACGAAATCCTACTTGTTCTAAGTTCGCATTTACATTTCTTGCCATCTCTGCTTTGATCCCATGATCATCAAATACCAGCGTTTCAACGCCTTGATATTCATTCGCATTTGGACTTGCATTTCTATGAAATGAGATAAAATAATCAGCTCCACTTTCATTCCCAAGTCTTGCTTTTTCAGATGGTGACTGGTAGATATCACTTTGTCTTGTGTAGGATACCGGAACGCCATTTTGCTCTAAAATCTGGCCGACTGCAAGTGTCAGTCTTAGATTATCGTCTTTTTCCTTTCTTCCATCATACTGGGCTCCATTATCGTAACCGCCGTGGCCAGCATCTAAAATTACTCCTGCCATATTATTTTCCCTGTATTTCTTTCTTCTATCAGACTATTCATTTCTCCATGTTTTGTGTTATATTGGTAGTAGATAACCTGATGATAAAGAGTTTTATTGAAAATATGACCTGTTACTTAACAAAAAGATTTAGGGGCATTATTACAAATTTAATAACACCCCACCTACCATGTATCAATATTTATTATCTTCGTTTTCTATTCTACTATATTACGGTTCTTTTTTCAATAACTATTTTAATTTAAAACACTTATTTTTTTAAAATCAAAATAGTTGTTGAAAATATAAATACATTCATATAAAATAAACTCAAGGAGTTGATGATTTATGAAATACAAAAAACTAACACCATCACAATTAAATATCATGAAAACATTATGGAACAAAAAAGAGCCTATGATCGCTTCTGATTTTGTTCAGCTTGATCCTTCAC
>ERZ791800.1140-NODE-1140-length-13281-cov-90.681536_pt1 | contig 13281 bp, 8 predicted proteins | sample MGYA00510310_ERZ791800 | MGnify/ENA primary metagenome ERZ791800 (study PRJEB30046, sample SAMN00791954) | human gut metagenome | study: EMG produced TPA metagenomics assembly of the A metagenome-wide association study of gut microbiota in type 2... | reverse complement strand
GTTTCATTGTCACTTCTGTTTGTTCCTAAGTGACAACCTTTTTCAGGGAAGTACACTTTTCATCGTATTACGTTCATGACAACCGCTTTCCTTGTCTTATTCATCATTATTGAGCCCCCTCCACATACTCCCACAGTTTCTTGTAGAAAGGATGCTGGGTCATCGTGTCTTTATTGCCGAGGATGATGAGTTTCATGCGAGCTCTCGTCATCGCCACGTTCATACGGCGGAGGTCTTTCAGGAATCCAATCTGTCCTTCATCGTTGGAACGAACCAGGGAGATGAGAATCACGTCTCTTTCCTGTCCCTGGAAACCATCCACCGTGTTGACGCTGATCAGGCGACGGTAAGGCTTGAAGAATTCATACTTCTTGATGAGTTTCTTGAGATACTGCACCTGGGCACGGTAAGGCGAAATGATGCCTACGTCGATACTATCGCCCAACACACGTTGCTTGCCTATCTTGGTAAAGTATTCAGCTAAGGTCAGGAGGGTAAGTTCGGCTTCCGCCTTGTTGATACGGCCGTAACTTTCGCCCACAAACTGTTCCTTGAAGTTCAAATCAGAATTTTGATTGGCTGCAGATGAAGAAGATGATGTGGAAGCAGAATCCTCAGGAGCATCTTCTCCTTCTATCGTTATCCGATTCTCCTCGTTTGAAGTATCAATCCACGTAATCGGATGGTCGAAATCGAGAATGCTGCGATATTTGATTTGCGGCGCACTCTCCACCTGACCTCCATAAAACCAGTCGCTGGAGAATCGCATGATATCCTCGTTCATACGGTACTGTATCTTCAAGAGGGTCACTACCTCAGGCTTGTTTTCTGCAATACGCTCCATCAAGGTTTTGCCCAGTCCGGCTCTTAATGCCGCAATACTCTTCACCGTAGGCGGCAGCTGACAATGGTCGCCCGCTAAGATCACCCGGCTGGCTCTTCTCATCGGAATCCAACAGGCTGCCTCTAATGCCTGTGCAGCCTCGTCGATAAAGAGGGTGCCGAACTTCATGCCTTCCAGCAGACGATGAGCAGAACCCACAAGCGTACAGGCGATGACACGTGCCTCGCCAAAGAGTTCTGCATTAATACGGATTTCTATCTCGGCAGCACGGCTTCTCAGTCGGTCCATCTTCTGATGAAAGCTCTCGCTTCCTTTCTTGCGGTTGGAGCGCAATTCGCGAATAGCCTTGCGTATCGCCCAGAGCTGCGGATAATCAGGATGGCTTTCAAAGCGGCGCTCATAGGTAAAACCGAGCATCTTGTCGTTGACCCTTGTCGGATTGCCGATACGAAGCACGTTGATGCCTCTATCCACGAGTTTCTCTGAAATCCAATCCACCGCCATATTGCTCTGTGCACACACTAATACCTGGCTCTCCCTCATCAGGGTTTCATTAATGGCTTCTACCAGAGTCGTCGTCTTTCCCGTTCCCGGAGGACCATGCACGATGGCCACATCCTTCGCCCAGAGCACCTCGTTCACGGCTCTTTCCTGGGTAGGATTGAGCCAAGGGAACTTCATGGGTTCAAAGGAAAACCTGCCTGCTTTCTGATGAGAATAGAAAAGATCTCGCAGATAAGCCAGACGGTTATTCTTTGCCTTCATCGTACGGTCGAGCGCTTCAAACATCAGTTTGTAACTCGTTTCATCGAAGGACAACTGCACGCCGATGGGCTCTTCTGTCTGCAAGTCGAGCAAGGAAACAGAATCAGGCACATTAATCACCATTCTGTCACCATCCACATAGCTGACCGTACCGGTAAAGGAAAAATATTTAAGTGAAGAGTGATGAGTGAAGAGTGAAGAATTCTCTTGTCCTTCACTTAAATTCCCTTTGTTTTTGTTAGAAACATCATCTGAAGAGCTATTGAATTCTTCACTCTTCACGCTTCGTTCTTCGCTTTTAAAGAACACGACAGGTCGCCCGAACTCAAAATTGTGGTCAATCTCCTCGTCGGAGGTACGGAACACCTCTATGGATTTTTGATTGAGCGAATTATAGAAGCTTTTGCCTATACGTAGTGGAAACCAAGCGTCACCACGTTTCACCTTGCGTCGCATGCCGATTTGTTCCGTCAGTTTGCGAAAAGCCTCCTTTTCAGTATAATACTCCAACTGAAGAAGAGTGCGTTGCTGCAATAAAGCCTGTATAGGAGAAGTTTGTTCCATTTTTGATTCTTTACTTTTCAAATAAGTTATATATAGAAATAAAACGCATTTTTTGGGGAATTATTATTTGAAAGATTCGGATTTTTATGAAATAAACTTTTAAACTTTATAAAATAAGCAATGGATGTCTATGAGATAAATTGAAATAAGCAATGGATGTCCATGAGATAAAATGGCTTAGCATCAATCGAAACGAATGCGTTAAAGTTGGTTATTTTTATCCCGAGTGTGGCTATTATCAAATCAAAAGTCGTAATTTTGCACTTGAGAGCACAAAAAACGAGAAGGTTATTTCATAAAGTCAAAGAAGCGAGATGAAGAAAACTATCATTCTTGAAAATACAACTATCGGCTATCATTCGAGCGGTCAGAATCGAATTGTAGCCCAAAATATCAACGCCTCTCTGCAAAGTGGCGAACTCACCTGTCTGATAGGTGCGAATGGTACCGGTAAATCAACCTTGCTACGTACACTCTCAGCCTTCCAACCACCTTTGGAAGGAGACATTCTCTTATCGAAAACTTCAGAATCAGACCATCTCCTATCCGTCAGCATGTTTTCCCAAAAACAACTGGCAAAATCCATCAGCGTAGTTCTAACCGCCCAAATGGACGACATCCATCTGAAGGTAGAAGAAATCATCGGCTTGGGGCGCTCTCCTTATTCTAATTTCTGGGGTTCACTCTCTCAGGAAGACCAGAAGATAGTGAACGAAGCCATTCATGAAGTAGGAATCCAACACCTCAGAGGTCGCATATTCAATACTTTAAGCGATGGAGAACGCCAAAAAGTAATGATAGCCAAAGCCTTAGCCCAGCAGACCCCCATTATCCTGCTGGACGAACCAACCGCCTTTCTTGATTTTCCAAGCAAGGTGGAAACCCTACTCATGCTCAAGCGACTGGCCCATCAACTCCAAAAGTCTATCCTCATTTCTACTCATGATGTAGAAATCGCCCTGCAACTGGCAGACAAGATTTGGCTCATGGAGAAACTTTCAGCCAATCAGGAGGAAACAGAAAATCACAACGAAGAAGATCATCATGACAAGAAAAGAGAAAGCAATTCCGTCTTATCCGTAGGAACTCCCCAGGAATTGGCAGACAAGGGTGCACTCTCCCACTTCTTAGACACCCCGGAAATCACTTTCGACAAAAGAACCATGAGAATTCATTTTTCATGTAAATAATCGCATCCCATAACAATCACTTTATTCCATTTCTATCATCATATTTAAAGCTCTCATATCACACTTTTTAGGCGAAAATAGTGCAAAAACTGACAAATAAGTGTATTTTTAACGATTAATGAACCTTTTTTAATGATTTCTATACCTATTTATATAAGATTTTTTATATCTTTGCAGCCAGAAATCGACAATCGTATAAATACTAACTTAATATAAAAACAACTGATGAATAAATTATTGGCATTACTGTTGATGATGAATCTCTCCTGTCTATTATCAACAAGAGCGCAGGCTCCAATGGATGGAGGTGTATGGAAAGACAATACCGGCAAGCACATCAATGCGCACGGTGGCAACATCTTCAACTACAAAGGTACCTATTACTGGTATGGAGAAAGCCGTTCTGAAGACGGAAAACCTTACAGCTCTCTCGGCGTAAGCTGCTTTACTTCCAAGGATCTCAAGAACTGGAAGAATCATGGATTGGTGCTTCCTGTATCCAATGAAGCAGGTAGTGACATCGAGGGTGGTTGCATCATCGAACGCCCAAAGGTTCTCTACAACAAGAAGACCAAGAAGTTCGTGATGTGGTTCCATCTCGAATTGAAAGGCAGAGGATATGGTGCTGCCCGCTATGGTGTAGCAACCAGCGACACTCCTTTCGGACCATTCAAGTTCATCCGTTCAGGCAGAGTGAACCCGGGCATCTATCCTGTAGGATTCGCCAAGCCAGATACCACCGACCTCAAGCATCAGCTTCTCTTCCCTGAACTGAAGAACTGGTGGACACCAGAATGGCGCAAGCAGATAGAGCGCGGCATGTTCTGGATGAGAGACTTTGCAGGAGGGCAGATGTCAAGAGACATGACCATCTTCATCGATGATGATGGCAAGGCTTACCATATCTATTCTTCAGAGGAAAACTTAACGCTCCAAATCGCACAGTTGACGGATGACTACATGCAGCACAACGGCAGCTATGTTCGTGTAGCAGCAGGTGGACAGAACGAGGCCCCTACTATATTCAAGCAGGATGGTATCTACTGGATGATTACCAGCGGATGTACCGGTTGGGCACCTAATGCAGCCCGCATGTTCAAGGCTAAGAATATCTATGGTCCTTGGGAACAGTTGCCTAATCCTTGCCGAGGTGAGGGGGCTGACAAGACCTTCGGTGCGCAGGGCACCTTTATATATAAGGTGGAAACTGCTGCCCAGAAAAAGATGTTCCATGGTGCCGACTATGTGTTCATGGCAGATATGTGGAATCCAAAGCACTTGAGTGACAGCAGACACTTGTGGGTACCTATTTCTTGGGAAAACGGTGCACCAGTGTTGAAAAAACAATAAAAAATACGGTCGCTCTGCTTGTTTCTAACTTAATTTTCATATATTTGCAGTTGCTTAGCTGAGGCTACCGGCAACTTTCAACTTAAAATTATTAATAACAACAAACAATATACAACTATCTATGAATTATATATTTAAAAGTATCATGATGACGCTCGTCTTGGCGCTGGTTCCTTTCATGGGAATCTCTGCTAAGAAGAAGGCAGTTCAGCAGAGCGACCGCCAGTATTGGTGCTCGCTTGCCTACAAGATGGCTCAGCCTGTTCTGGAGAACATGGCTAAGGGCGAGTTGCAGAAGAACATGCAGACTGAGTTCAGTCCCAGCTTCGACAACCGCAACAAGAAGGTGCTCTATATGGAGTGCTTCGGCAGACTGATGGCTGGCGTGGCTCCTTGGCTCACCCTTCCTGATGATGCTACTGCCGAGGGCAAGCAGCGCAAGCAGTTGCGTGAATGGGCGTTGGCTTCTTATAAGAATGCCGTTGATCCTCAGAATCCTGACTATCTCTGCTGGGGCATCGGCGGTCAGAACCTGGTAGATGCAGCCTATATCGCAGAAAGTTTCCTCCGTGCTTACGATACGCTCTGGAAGCCTTTGGACGATGTGACCAAGAAGCGCTATCTGACGGAATTTGCCAAGCTTCGCCACATCGACCCTCCTTATACCAACTGGTTGCTCTTCTCTTCAACCATCGAGAGTTTCATGGCGAAGGCGGGTGGCGATTTCGATGAATACCGCGTCAATTCTGCCTGCCGCAAGGTAGAGGAGTGGTATGTAGGTGATGGCTGGTATGCTGACGGTCCTGTATTCGCTTTCGATTACTACAGCAGCTATGTGTTCCATCCTATGTATCTGGAAACTCTCCAGGCGATGGTAGATGCCAAGGTGAATTCCCGTCTCGACTATCAGAAGTATTATGACAGAGAGTTGAAGCGCTGTCAGAAGTACAGCATCATTCTCGAAAGATTCATCTCTCCTGAGGGAACCTTCCCTGCATTCGGAAGAAGTATTCCTTACCGTATGGCTACCATGCAGCCTTTGGCTTTGATGGCATGGTATCAGAAACTGCCTAAGGACTTGAGCAACGGACAGGTACGTGCTGCCCTCACCAAGGTGCTCCATCGCATGTTCGACCAGCAGAACAACTTCAATGAGAAGGGCTATCTCTCTATCGGCTTCTGTGGAAACAGCCAGAAGAACGTTGCCGACTGGTACACCAATAATGGTTCTCTCTACATGACAACCCTCGCCTTCATGCCTCTCGGCTTGCCTGCCGATCACCCATTCTGGACAGATGCAGCTCAGCCTTGGACTCAGGTGAAGGCATGGAGCAATCAGCAGTTCCCTAAGGATCATCAGTGGAAGGATGATATTGTTACAAAGGACAAATGGTAATTTTATAATGAGAAATTACAAATGACAAATTAGAAATGTTCAAATGCAGTATAGCTGCCGGTCATTTCTCATTTGTAATTTCTCATTTCTCATTATAATAACCATTTCTCATTTCTAATTTCTCATTTGTAATTTTAAAAATGAACAAGATAATAATGATGATGGCTGCTGCAGCCTTGGCTTTGCCTCTGAGCGCAGCACAACCAGCCAAGAAGACCGCAAAGGTCAAGAAAGTAAATAAGAAAGAAGTGAAGGCTACCAAAAAATGGGACCACGAACAAGTAGTGGAACTCATCAAGAAGGTGAACACCTACTGGCAGACCAATAATAAGGCAGAGGTTCGCGCTTTCTGGGATAATGCTGCTTATCATACAGGCAACATGGAGGTTTACAAGATGCTCAAAGACCAGAAGATGCTCGACTACTCTATCCGCTGGGCTGAACACAACGACTGGACAGGCGCAAGAGAGGCTAATCCTGCCAAATGGAAATACAAACCATACGGCGAGGGGAAAGAGCACGTGCTCTTCGGAGACTGGCAGATCTGCTTCCAGACCTACATCGACCTCTACAACATCGAGGCCGCCAAGGGGAATGCCGCAGCATCAGAATATATGGTGAAGCGCGCCAAAGAGGTAATGCACTACGAGGCTTACTCTGAACCTACAGATTACTGGTGGTGGAGCGATGCCCTCTATATGGTAATGCCGGTAATGACCAAGATGTACAAGTTGACTGGCGATACCAAGTATCTCGACAAGCTCTACGATAATCTCCTCACTACCGACGAGATTATGCTTGACAAGGAGACCAACCTCTACTTCCGTGACGGCAAGTATGTCTATCCTAAGCACAAGAGCGCCAACGGAAAGAAAGACTTCTGGGCTCGTGGCGACGGATGGGTTCTTGCCGGTCTGGCTAAGGTGCTCCAGGATATGCCAAAGGACTACAAGCACTACCCGTTCTTCGTAGATAAATTCCAGAAATTAGCTAAGGCTGTGGCAGAAATCCAGCAGCCAGAGGGTTACTGGACCCGTTCTATGATGGATCCGGAACATGCTCCAGGTCCTGAAACCAGCGGTACTGCCTTCTTTACCTATGGTATGCTTTGGGGTGTAAACAACGGATTCTTAGTCAAGAAAGAATACAAGAAGACCATCGAACGCGCCTGGACCTATCTCACAGAGACCGCCGTTCAGGAAGATGGCAAGGTGGGCTACGTACAGCCTATCGGCGAGCGTGCCATCCCAGGGCAAACCGTTGATGCCAATTCTCAGGCTAACTTCGGAGTGGGCGCTATGCTCCTCGTAGCTTGCGAATACGACAAGTATCTGGCTACGAAATAAACAACATTTCTAATAATATAACCAACCTATAATTATGAGACAAAGACTTTTCATTACATTAGGTATGGCAAGTTTGGCAATGGCAACCTTTGGTATGAAGAAACCGAAGGCTGCCATTAAGCCGTTGAATGCGGCGACAGTCCAACAACCAAGCTATACCGAATGGCACGACCTGCAGGTGAATGCCATCAATCGTTTTCCATTACACACCAATTTCTTCACCTATTCCCCAGAGGATATGGTCTATGAAGAGGGTGGCAAACTGGTGAGCAGAGATTTGGCTCAAGTCAACAAGACCATGAGCAAGAATTATCTGTCATTGGAAGGAACCTGGAAGTTCAACTGGGTAGAGAATGCCGACCAGCGCCCTACCGATTTCTACAAGGTTGACCTTGACGACTCCAACTGGAAGCCTATCATCGTACCTGGCAACTGGGAAATGTATGGCTACGGAGTTCCTGAATACGTAAATGTGGGCTTCGGATGGCGCGGACATTTCGATGAGCAACCTCCTGCAGTTCCTACCAAGGACAACCACGTAGGTTCTTACCGCCGCATCATCAATATTCCAGAAAACTGGGATGGCAAGCAGGTAGTAGCCCACTTCGGTAGCGTTACTTCCAACATCTATCTTTATGTAAACGGCAAGTTCGCCGGTTATGCAGAAGACAGTAAGATAGCAGCCGAATTCGACATCACTCCATACTTGAAGAAGGGCAAGAACCTCATCGCTTTCCAGACATTCCGCTGGTGTGACGGTTCATGGGATGAAGACCAGGACTTCTGGCGCCTGAGTGGTGTGGCTCGTGAATGCTATCTCTTCGCTCGTGATGCTAAATTGCAACTGGAAGATGTACGCGTGACACCAGACCTCGTCAACAACTACAAGGATGGCGTACTCCATATCTCTACCAAGGTTAAGGGAACAGGCAAACTGAACTTCATTCTCTTCGACAAAGAGGGCAAGCAGGTGGCTACTGCTACAGGCTTGGCAAAGAACGGAACAGCCAACATTACGATGAACGTAGAGAATCCACACAAGTGGAATGCAGAGACACCTTATTTATATACCCTTCAGGTTTCCCTCTCAAGCGCGCTGAAGAATGGCAACATGAAATCAGCAAGCATCACTCCTGTAAAGGTAGGTTTCCGCAAGGTGGAAATCAAGAACAAGCAATTCCTCGTGAATGGCCAGCCTGTACTCATCAAGGGTGCCAACCGTCATGAAATCGACCCAGACGGAGGATATGTAGTAAGCTTGGAACGCATGATTCAGGACATCAAGATCATGAAGCGCCTGAACATCAACGCCGTTCGTACCTGCCATTATCCTGACGATCCACGCTGGTATGATCTCTGCGACGAATACGGAATCTACCTCGTAGCAGAAGCCAACCAGGAGAGCCACGGTTTCCAGTATGGCGATGATGCAGCTGCCAAGAAACCGATGTTTGCCAAGCAGATTATGGAGCGCAACCAGCATAATGTCTCTATCTACTTCAATCATCCTTCTGTTGTGACATGGAGTTTGGGTAATGAGACCGTAATGGGCGACAATTTCCTCCAGGCTTACAAGTGGATAAAATCACAGGATCAGAGCCGCCCAGTACAGTATGAGCAGGCTCGCCAGGGAGAAGGCACAGACATATTCTGCCCAATGTATTATCCTGTAAAGAACTGCGAGAATTACTGCAAGAACCCAAATAGCAAGATGCCGCTCATACAATGCGAGTACAACCATACGATGGGTAACTCTGGCGGTAATCTGAAAGAATACTGGGATCTGGTACGCAAATATCCTATCTTCCAAGGTGGTTTCGACTGGGATTTCGTGGATCAGGGCTTGCATCGCAGCATCATGATTCCGATGAAGGTAAAACCAGAATTGCTGACCAATGAGCAGCTCCGACAGATAGAATATACTTATGGTGGCGACTACAACAGTTACGACCCAAGCGACAACAACTTCAACTGCAACGGAATTGTAGGTCCAGACCGCCAGCTCAATCCTCATGCCTACGAGGTGGCTTACCAGTACCAGAACATCTGGGCTACCCTGAAGGATGCAGCTAAGGGCGAAGTGAACGTATATAACGAAAACTTCTTCCGCGATCTGAGCAACTATGCTTTGGCATGGAGCCTCATCGAAGATGGTGTGGAGACACAGAACGGCACCATCGCCGACATCGACGTAGCCCCTCATCAGACCAAGACCTTCACCCTCCCTTACGACCTCACCAAGGCAAAGGGCAAGGAGATTTTCCTCAACATCGACTTCCGCCTGAAGAAGGCTGAGCCGCTGATGGAAGCAGGACAGATTGTTGCCTACAACCAGTTGGTAGTAAAGGAGAAAAAGTGCTGCGGTCATTGTTCAGACAAATTGGCTAAGGCTCAGGACGGCAAGAAGGTGAAGACAAAGCTCAACGACAAGAAGGGCAAACAGGATATTACCGTTTCAACAGCCGACCTGACAGTAAAGGTTGACCGCACTACCGGTCTTATCTCTGAATACACCTATCAGGGCAAGTCATTCCTCGGCGAAGGCGGCACCTTGAAGCCAAACTTCTGGCGTGCTCCTACAGATAATGACATGGGTGCAGGATTCCAGAAGAAATTCAAGGCATGGAAGAACCCTAAGTTGGAATTGAGCGGAATTACCGTAGAGAAGAACAAGAAGGCCAATACCTATACCATCTGCGCCAACTACAATATGCCAGAGGTAATGGGCAAGCTGGAACTGATCTATCAGATTATGGCAAACACAGGTGCCGTAAAGGTGACCGAGAACTTCATCGCTACAGAAGGCGAGAAAGTAAGCGATCTCTTCCGCTTCGGTATGCTGATGCAGTTGCCATACGAAATGGACAAGAGCCAGTACTACGGCCGTGGCCCTATCGAAAACTACTCCGACCGTGAGGACTGCATGAAGATAGGTATCTACAGCAACGATGCAGACAACCAGTACTTCCCTTACATCCGCCCACAGGAAAGTGGAACCAAGGGCGATATCCGTTGGTGGAAACAGACTGATGCAGCAGGCTTCGGATTCATGGTCAAGAACTGCAAGCCATTCTATGCAAGCGCCCTCCACTTCGATACAGACGAGTTGGATGATGGCGATGAGAAAGATCAGCGCCACAGTTTCAACCTGAAGAAGTCAAAATACACCAACCTCTTCCTCGATGGCGAGCACATGGGTGTAGGCGGCGAGAACTCTTGGGGCGCATGGCCTTTGGAGAAATACCGCATTCATTATGGCGACAAGACTTTCAGTTTTGCCATTATCCCATTGAACAAATAGGAAAGAACCCGTTAGATTGAGGCTCATCAGAAAAAAAAATAGAGCTTATGAGCAATAATCCAACATATTTAATCAGAAAGTCCACCCCATTTGGAGTGGATTTTCTGTATCTTTGCAAACGCATTAAGCAATACAACTTAATTATTCAATAAGAATATCACAAAATAAGAATAAACCTAAAAATAAACAACGTAAACATGAGAAAAACGAATATCTTCGCTGCCCTTATGATGGCAGCCATGACTTCGCTCGGTGCTTCAGCACAGCATCAGTTTGCAGTTCAGGCAAACAAGCCTGGAGTAGAAATCCAACCTACCATGTATGGCATCTTTTTTGAGGACATCAACTTTGGTGCAGATGGCGGTCTCTATGCAGAGATGGTAGAAAACCGTTCCTTCGAATTTCCACAAAGACTGATGGGATGGAACACCTTCGGAAATGTGACTGTAAGTGATGTAAAACCAGCCTTCGACCGCAACCCTCACTATGTTACGCTCGAGGCTTCTGGTGCACGCGAAAAACAGACAGGACTTGAGAACCGCGGCTTCTTCGGCATGGGCTTGAAGAAGGACATGAAATACGACTTCACAGTCTATGCACGCCTTCATCTTCTGAACGGCAAGCAGACCAAGATTCGTGTAGAACTGGTCAACTCAAACAATAACGTAATTGCCAAGCAGAGCATTACCATCACCAACAACAAGTGGCAGAAATATACCACCACACTTACCTCTCCACAGACAGACGCCAAGGGTCTGATGCGCGTATATCTGGAGAGCGGAGAGAGCGTGGATCTCGATCATATTTCTCTCTTCCCACAGGACAACTGGAATGGACTCCGTGCCGACCTGGTACAAGACCTCTCAGATTTGCATCCAGGTGTATTCCGTTTCCCTGGCGGTTGTATCGTAGAAGGAACAGACCTCGAAACCCGTTACAACTGGAAGAACTCAGTAGGTGCTTCAGAGAACCGTCCGCTCAACGAGAACCGCTGGAACTACACCTTCCCTCATCGTCTCTATCCTAACTATTATCAGACATACGGATTGGGATTCTATGAGTACTTCCTCCTTTCAGAGAAAATCGGAGCCGATCCGCTACCAATCCTTTCAGTAGGTCTGTCTTGCCAGTATCAGAATAGCGATAACGACAAGAATGCCCATGTAGCCGTAGATCAGCTTCAGAGCTACATCGACGATGCCCTCGACCTGATAGAGTTTGCCAATGGTCCTGTAACCTCCAAGTGGGGTAAGCTCCGTGCAGATATGGGTCATCCAGCGCCATTCAACCTCAAGCAGATAGGTATCGGAAACGAGCAATGGGGACCACTCTACCCTGAGCGTCTTCAGAAGTTCATCGAGCAGATACGTGCCAAATATCCAAAGATCAAAATCTGCGGATCATCAGGTCCATCAGCCGACGGCAAGGACTTCGACTATGGTTGGGAGCAGATGCGCAAGTTGGGCGTTGATATGGTAGATGAGCACTATTACAAGAGTCCAGACTGGTTCCGCAGTAATGCAGGCCGTTATGACAATTACGACCGCAAGGGTCCTAAGGTATTTGCCGGCGAGTATGCAGCCCATGCCAAGCACGATCCTAACTCATGGGAGGCAGCCCTCTCAGAAGCAGCCTTCATGACAGGCTTGGAGCGTAATGCAGACGTGGTTTACCAGGCAACCTATGCCCCACTCTTCGCTCATGTAGAAGGCTGGCAATGGCGTCCGGACCTCATCTGGTTTGACAATCTGACTTCCGTACGTTCAGCCAACTATTATGTTCAGCAACTCTATGGTCTCAACAAGGGAACCCATGTATTGTCACTCACAGAGAATGGCAAGACCGTGAAGGGCGAAAATGGCCTTTATGCAACCGCTTGTTTCGACAAGCATACTAAGAGTTACATCGTCAAGATTGCCAATACTTCAAATGAGGAGAAGGAAATCACAGTCACCTTCAATGGTTTGAAGAAGCTTAAAGCTGGCAAGGTAACCGTTCTCCATGCTGATGACATTCAGGCAGAGAACAAGATAGACCATAAGAATGCCGTCGTGCCAGTAACCTCAGACGTTCAGGCAAACGGTAACGTATTGAATGTGAAGATGAAGGCGAACAGCTTTGTAGTATATAGATTCTAAGACAGTCTATTGTATATGGATTTAAAGTTTTAGTTTTTAAGTTTATATAGTATATTACCATATAAGGTAGAAAGATGACGAATCCCTTGCAGCAGCAATGTTGCAAGGGATTTTTCTTCACTAAAACGATGACTTGCTTTTATTAACGGCTTCTCAATAGGGATAATGCATAGAGAGGTAGTATGGTGACATGCCTTATGGCATCATCGTAACTCTTTGAATAACAGGTGCAAATATAGCGGAAATACTCAAATCCGAGAAATAAATCGCATTAAAATACTCAAATCCGAGAAATAAATCGCGGTAAAATACTCAAATCCGAGAAATAATCGGCGGTAAAATACTCAAATCCGAGAAATAATCGGCGGTAAAATACTCAAATCCGAG
>ERZ791800.1138-NODE-1138-length-13325-cov-11.922532_pt1 | contig 13325 bp, 10 predicted proteins | sample MGYA00510310_ERZ791800 | MGnify/ENA primary metagenome ERZ791800 (study PRJEB30046, sample SAMN00791954) | human gut metagenome | study: EMG produced TPA metagenomics assembly of the A metagenome-wide association study of gut microbiota in type 2... | reverse complement strand
ACCGACGATCTCCGCCGTGACAGGGCGGCATTCTAACCAACTGAACTACTGGGCCAATCAGTCACCTGACAGATATAGATGATACCATAGTTTTTAATACTTGGCAAGCACCTTTTTAAAAAACTTTTCGCATCAGGCATGGAAACCTTTCAGCCTTTCTCCTCTATTTCAAACGGAAATAATAGGTCTTTGCCGTCATGTTCTTCGGGTTGCTTGTTGAATGGATTTCAAAGATATTAAGGGAACGGATGAAGTCAAGGAATTTCTTATATCCATAAACACGCACGTCAAAGTCCGGATATTGGCGAATGACGAGATTACCCAAATAACTTGAACTGATCCAACCATTATCATTGGAATTCTCATCGGTAAGTTTGATCAGGGCACTGCGGATGGCCCGCACTTTTTTATTGCCTTCCTGAACCGCTTTGCTGGTTTTTGCGTGATTTCTTGGTTCAGCAGGTTCTTCCTGAAGCGCTGCCTGTTCGGTCTCAGGCATATCTTCCCGTTTTGATTCTGCATAAAGGACGTCAAGATACAGGAACCGATTGCAAGCAGAGATAAAGGAGCGCGGCGTCTTGCTCTCCCCCATCCCTAAGACATACTTATCCGATTCACGCAGGCGGGATGCCAAGCGCGTAAAGTCGCTGTCTGATGAGACAATGCAGAATCCATCAAGCTGGGTCCGGTAAAGCAGATCCATCGTATCAATGATGAGAGCCGAATCACTTGAATTTTTGCCGCTTGTGTTGCTGTACTGCTGTACCGGCTGGATTGCGTTATCGAGAATGGTCGACTTCCAGCTCCCCATCTGCGGACTTGTCCAGTTACCATAAATGCGTTTATAGATGACATTCCCCAGATTGTTTGCTTCTGAAAGGATGATATCGATATATTGCGGAGAAATATTTTCTGCATCAATGAGCAGTGCAAATTTTTTATCTTGTTCCATAGTAAAAAGCTCCTTATGTGGATGGTTCGTTGTGGATAGTCTTATTATACAGGATTTATAGGAGATAAGAAAGGGAGAGGGAGTGTTTAGGTAGATGCTCAGCGCTCAAATCGTATCATAGACTAAATAAGTGGGAGACCACAGCTGAAAGGAGACAATCTAATCTGGCCTGGATGGAAGTTGAATTAAATTTCCAAAGTGCAGCCAATTTTTACTTTTTCTTCATTAAGTTTTCATACATTTCTCAAAAAGAACAACCCCGCAGCTGCGGGGAATACAGGAGTTCGCTGCTAAGTCTAGGTTTAGTACAAGGGACACCCCTGCATGCGCGGGGAATACGTTGACCCGGCTGCGATTGTTGCTCAGACGAAGGAGTCATCCCCGCATGCGCGGGGAATGCTTATGGAGTAGTTAGCTTGTAAGCAGCCTACCTTCGTAGTTCACGCCAGCCGTTGACGTTTAGAACGATAAAAAAGAGTGTGGTAAAAAGAAGTGTTGCTTGTAAGAAGTATTCTGAAGGGAAAATCACAAGACAAACGAGTGTGATGCCAATTCCAGATACGCCTGTCCAAAAAAGTGTGATGGGAAGTGCCATCAACAAACCAAGTAAAGCCGTAATTTTTGAATTAGACTCCATGATGATCACCCCTTTAGGTTCATCCCCGTATGCGCGTGGAATACTCGCAACGTTGATAATACTTGCACGGAATTCCTTTGAATATAACGTCATTGGGTTTTGGGTCATCATACATATCAGTGTATATCTCGCAAGTACATTTTTGGTATTCCTCAATCGTCGTAAAAATACAGTCTTTGCATTGCTCGCAATTTTTGGAGTTGTCGCTCCATACTTCGCTATCATAACGGCTGAGATTCTCTTTCTTCATAGACGTCCTCCCTTATTTTTGGCTATCAGCAACTTCAAGGTCAATGTATATCTTGCTTGAATTTGTGTTTTTTTCAACCTTCGTTATCAAAAACACCGTCCCGCTTTCAAGATAATATCAGCTTCATCACTAAAAGTGCTTTGGCCTGACAGCCCATCCCAATTCGAGCCGCTACCATTCCCAAATGCTGAAAATGGGGTTCATTCCCGCATACGCGGGAAAATACCCTGGGAAACGGGAATGGCGGGATGGGTTCTTAGGTTCATCCCCGTATGCGCGGGGGTATGTGTCAACATTTTCTCGGGAGATCCCTATAAGATTGTGTTGCAGCCTAATTAAATGCGGAAAATGGAACTTAAGTGACCTATTGCTGTACTGCTGGCCGTATAGCCACCAATTCCCCCATTTCTAATTCCCACATGTGGAACCATGGGAGATTTCTTCAGTGCGCTTCTCAAGGCCTTACGCAGTTCCTCGCTCTTCGGTGCTTTTACGGGCTTGAACTTGCTGGACAGCGCTGCTTCAAGCTCATCATTTTGCAGGCCCGCAAGGACCTTGGCTATGGCTAAGCAGCCTTCCTTTCCCCAGCGCTGGCCTTGCTTTTTCATCCGGTAGGAATACTGTCTGGGGCTTTTCTCGCACGTCCCATAGCACCTCACCGATTTCTCTAGTCCCTTACGCATAGAATGGGGCTTCAGCATGTCCCAATTTCTATTCAAGTAACCTCAAAGGCGGAAGACCTGGTGACGCTCTTCCTTGGTCTCTACAAGGGTTTCTGCCGCATTGAGGTACGCATCCACCTTCTCCCTATTAAAAACTGTCTCAGGACGCGTAAAACGTCGTTCTGAAGGCCCTTGGGAGCGAAGCTGAGCCGTGTCTTGACCTTCTGGTTCACATGGTACGGATCCACGAAGAACTCAAACTGACCACACTCTCCTGCCATCCGCTCAAACGAGCTTCTCACGTACCCTGGTCCATTGTCACTGTTGCAGATAACGATGGTCTTCTGAAGGTTGTAGTAGCTTTCCAAGAAGCGTTCCAGCTGCATCTGAACCTTGGCAAGGTCTGTATCGACGAACTCACGCCTATCTACAAGTCTGTGCCTCTTCCCGTTTCCTTCCTGCTCCACGCCCACATCCAGCTGAATCCGGTGCAGCTCATTGTATTCCTTCTTTCTGGGCTTTTCCTCAGGTTCCTTGCTCTCCAGAGACGGATCTTTGCCGTTTACCCTAGAGATGTAGAGCCCATCGCCTTCGATATAGAGCGTGTCAGGCTTAACAAGCTCCCCATCCGGCTTTGCGTCAACGGTTAGCATGGTCTCTTCATACTTGCTGTATCTCCGGCCGGCGTCTCTTACTAGCATGGCCACCTTCTGGTGGCTGATGATCACTGGGGAAAGGATCTTGATGGACTCTTCCACAACGCGGTAGACGGACCTTGCAGCCAGCTTGACCACACAGAACTCAAGGTAGGGCGTGTACCTGCGGTAGCGCTCAAACCCCAGATGCCTATCAAGGGGATAGAAGGCCTTTTCTCCCTCCTTCTTCACCAACCTCCGTTCGTAGGTCAAAGGACCAAAGATACCTTGAATGGTGCGTGCATCCTTGCGCTGTACCTTATATCCTTCTGCCTTGAGGGATGCAAAGAGCTCATCATTAATTCGCTCAAAGGCAAGGGCAATCATGGCGATAACGGTGTTTAGGAGAAAGGTCCAGAGGACCTTTTCCATCTCAATTTCGTTCTTAGACCCTTTTATTATTTTGATGACATCTGATACAATCTTTTCCATGGGAGACCTTCCTTTGTTTTGATATTCGTGCCGTTAACACTATCTTAACAATAGGGGCCTCCCTTTTATTCTGCAAGGACTATTTTTCCCTACCGAAAAACATTTTACGCTTAGTTATCCTTTGAATTTACATATCTCTCAAACAGGGCCCTGGGGAGCCCTTTGACTTTCATTGTTTGATTATCCTTTGAATTTACATATCTCTCAAACCAGTCAGGCAAATCGCTGACGTCAACGTCGGTTTGATTATCCTTTGAATTTACATATCTCTCAAACACGCGGCCAAGCGCTCTGTGTCCGATGTTTGTTTGATTATCCTTTGAATTTACATATCTCTCAAACATGTTGAAGTCTGGAACTTGCGTGGCAAGTGTTTGATTATCCTTTGAATTTACATATCTCTCAAACTCAGACGCCAGAACGGAGTCAGCGACAGCGGTTTGATTATCCTTTGAATTTACATATCTCTCAAACGGGAGGGCAAAACCGTGGATGACGCCGACGTTTGATTATCCTTTGAATTTACATATCTCTCAAACTGAGACTGCAGCTCTTTGGCCTTACTGACTGTTTGATTATCCTTTGAATTTACATATCTCTCAAACTCGAACGTGAAGGTCAACGGCATAGCGTTCGTTTGATTATCCTTTGAATTTACATATCTCTCAAACTATTCAACAACAGCACCCTGAGTATGACAGTTTGATTATCCTTTGAATTTACATATCTCTCAAACGGCAAAAACTACACCGGAGATTATTATCAGTTTGATTATCCTTTGAATTTACATATCTCTCAAACGAGCATTATCAAAACTTACACAGCAGGAAGTTTGATTATCCTTTGAATTTACATATCTCTCAAACACCGTCGGCGGCTTGTTCGTGGCCAGATTGGTTTGATTATCCTTTGAATTTACATATCTCTCAAACACCTCCTAAAGGTCATTTTTGTGGTTAAGGTTTGATTATCCTTTGAATTTACATATCTCTCAAACTTTGTTGGCCCGACGGATCACGGGCAAGATGTTTGATTATCCTTTGAATTTACATATCTCTCAAACGGATTCCATTAAACGCAACCTAGATTTTGAGTTTGATTATCCTTTGAATTTACATATCTCTCAAACCTCCACGTTCAGCAGTCGATGCGGAGCATGGTTTGATTATCCTTTGAATTTACATATCTCTCAAACATTATTGTCATTCGCATTTCAGACAGCAGGTTTGATTATCCTTTGAATTTACATATCCCTCAAACACCTCCACCCTTGCCGCCATTGCCTTTTTTGTTTGATTATCCTTTGAATTTACATATCTCTCAAACTAACCATTGCTCGTGGCTGACGGAAATCCTGTTTGATTATCCTTTGAATTTACATATCTCTCAAACCTACGTCCATTAATACCAGAGATGAAAATGGTTTGATTATCCTTTGAATTTACATATCTCTCAAACTCGTCATAAGGAACGATATATTCGGGGATATGTTTGATTATCCTTTGAATTTACATATCTCTCAAACGCAATTGCCATTGGGAAAAAGCGTCATACTGTTTGATTATCCTTTGAATTTACATATCTCTCAAACTTCATATTTCAAGGCTTTGAACATCGTTGAGTTTGATTATCCTTTGAATTTACATATCTCTCAAACTGAAGCTTCTGGAAGAATTCGCCAAACTGTGTTTGATTATCCTTTGAATTTACATATCTCTCAAACAAATGTAGTAAAATTGGGAGAAGGTGAAGGTTTGATTATCCTTTGAATTTACATATCTCTCAAACTCGACCGGCTCCTCGGGGGCGAGATTAAGGTTTGATTATCCTTTGAATTTACATATCTCTCAAACACATCGTCTGCTATGACGATATGATATTCCGTTTGATTATCCTTTGAATTTACATATCTCTCAAACACCCAGAAAAGCTTTCCGAAGGGCTTAATGTTTGATTATCCTTTGAATTTACATATCTCTCAAACGTCTCTGGGGCGAAACCGTCCAGTCCGACCGTTTGATTATCCTTTGAATTTACATATCTCTCAAACGATGAGCTTTCGGATACGCTAATGAAAAAGGTTTGATTATCCTTTGAATTTACATATCTCTCAAACTGTGATAGGCAGTAACACAGTGCTATACCCGTTTGATTATCCTTTGAATTTACATATCTCTCAAACCTAATCTTGATTTTCGTCCCGGGCTGGATGGTTTGATTATCCTTTGAATTTACATATCTCTCAAACGGGAGGGCAAAACCGTGGATGACGCCGACGGTTTGATTATCCTTTGAATTTACATATCTCTCAAACCGGCTAACTTACCGGAGCTTCAGGAGCTTGGTTTGATTATCCTTTGAATTTACATATCTCTCAAACACTTAACGGCTTTTGAAGAGTATATGATCAGTTTGATTATCCTTTGAATTTACATATCTCTCAAACTCGGCCAGCGATGATACGGTGGGCCAGCAGGTTTGATTATCCTTTGAATTTACATATCTCTCAAACATGACACGGACGTCCATCAGCTCGCTAACCGTTTGATTATCCTTTGAATTTACATATCTCTCAAACTGGCAGTTCATGCCGCTGCCATGTCCGGCAGTTTGATTATCCTTTGAATTTACATATCTCTCAAACGGTTGGGCTTCAAGGCCAGCAATGAGGTGGTTTGATTATCCTTTGAATTTACATATCTCTCAAACGGAAATCCCAGGCCGTGGAAGTCACTGATGGTTTGATTATCCTTTGAATTTACATATCTCTCAAACTAGATGCAGACGGCAATATCCGGCAAAAAGGTTTGATTATCCTTTGAATTTACATATCTCTCAAACCAGGATGGTTCCCCGTGGAAAAGAAATTATGTTTGATTATCCTTTGAATTTACATATCTCTCAAACAGGATATTGACGGAGATGGCCATATGTGGGGTTTGATTATCCTTTGAATTTACATATCTCTCAAACGAGCCGGCTGTGCTGCTGGCTCAGTTCTTTGTTTGATTATCCTTTGAATTTACATATCTCTCAAACACGACAAGGAATACAACGACATCAAGTACTGTTTGATTATCCTTTGAATTTACATATCTCTCAAACTTTGCCGCATCTGCTTAGAGGATGAACACAGTTTGATTATCCTTTGAATTTACATATCTCTCAAACCACGGGCCATTGTCAGTGATCCGGACATTGGTTTGATTATCCTTTGAATTTACATATCTCTCAAACCTGACTGAAGCTCCTGGAACCAGTTGACGAGTTTGATTATCCTTTGAATTTACATATCTCTCAAACCTCAAATTTGATCAACGGATTATCATTCCGTGTAGATAAATTCAAAAGGTGCTAATTTATAATACACATAAATCGTTATCTATAAGAACCCTCTTTTCCTGATGAAACAAGGGATATCGGCGGTTATCTATAAGCAAAAATTTAAGGTCATGAGCCAAGGCCGTATCCACAAAAAGCTGTATTTCTTCACTAGAAAGATAGCTTCGAAGATTGACTAGAATAAAGATTTTATCTCCTTCAAAGCGTGAAATAAGATCCATAAGAACAAAGATTTTTTCACCAAGTCCATTATAATCCAAATTAATAGTGATTCCCAAGGCTTTTAAGAGATTTCCAACCGTTAATTTTTCGCAATCTATTTCAAGATCTAGACTCATGGCGATTTCTTCCGCTAGGTGTTCCATTTGTGCTAACAGAATCTGTGTGTTTTCAAATAAAGGCCCATTTGTAGCTTGAAATTCCATTCTTTTTTGGATCTTCGTAAGAAGCATTTTGGGAACTGAATCAATGGATAGGTAATCGATTAAAATTTCAAAAGCTTTTTCTAAAGGAACAGGCTTATCCTTATCAGAATAGATGGCTTTTCCATTATTTCCTTCTTTGATCTGCAAGACCAAGTCATTTATAATTTCGAAGAACTGATGAGGATTTTCAATAATGAGGGTGGGAACGGAATAATCTTTCCATGTTAAATTGATTTGATAATCTGGAATGAGGAGCTTCACAAAACCACCACCCGTTCATCACTAGCGAGTACATCCGTCTCAAAACTTCCCGCAATGCACTTAATATTGGAAAACTGCTTTTCCGTAATCGATAAGAGCTGGACCAATCCATCCTTGGGCTTATTTTTTAGGAGGATGGAAACAATGGCCTCTTCTTGGCCTTTATTTAGGATCATCCGGCAATAGACGGATTCCTGCATCATAAAAAAGCCATTCTTGATCAATAGCTTGCGAAAAGCTCGATATTCCCGTTTATCTTGCGCCGTTATTGTTGGCAGGTCAAAAAATACTAACAGTCTCATAAATCGATAGCTCATATTTCATAGATCTTAATCTTGGAAGTATCACACTTCTCCAGGGCTTGAAAAATGCTATTTGCATAAATATTGATAGCATTTGCTAAAAATTGTCTCGAGTCATCAATATAGAGAATCTCCTGAAAAAGGTTGATAATCTCTCGCTTTTCATCTTTTGCAAAGGTTGTTGGATTCATATTATAAACATAGCGGTCGACAAGGATGCGAAAGGGTTCCATTAAATCACAGCTAAAGTTATAAGGATTATAGGTGTTTTCATGAAAGATGCCCAGCTGCGTCAGATAGCCAGCAGAGACAATCTCACGATTGAATAAAGACAAAAGCAGAGAATAGCCATAATTAAGTCCTGCATTAATAGGCGAATCGAGGTCCCTGGTAAAGGAATTACCAAAAAGTGCATTAAAATAAACTTTAGCTGCATGGCCCTCCCTATTATGGGCGTCAGCCGACACCACATCATCAAGATACGACATGAGCATCTTGCTCTGTTCCTTCTTTTCCAGTTCATCTAGGAACAGGGCTTGCTGCCTAATTTTCGCCTTAACGATACAATCCCATACTTCATCTTTGATTTCTTGCGACCAGATCATTTGCTGCTTGATTTTTCGGATAGAGTCAAATCGTGCGTGCAACGGCAATAGACTGGACTGTGGATTATGGGCCTTATCACAAAAGATAAGATTGACTTTCCGATTCATCAGTTCGGACAGTAAATAGGCCGTTATCGCAACTCCTGTATTTTCAATGATAAGGGTCTTGATTTCATCAATGAAAATGCGCTTTTTAGAAACTGCTGTCTGGACTTCTACATAATTCATGCAGAAGTCCAATTTGCAGCGTTGCGTGATGACGATTGTTCGATAGCTCATAAATACTCCAAAAGATTTTGTGATTTACTAACAAAAAGTCCAGATGCTGATTGCTCAACAAGCCGAATATCGGAATATTTTTTTGAGAGTCCAGTTAAATCTGCGCTGATCATAATTCTGGCAGCTTGAGCAGAACCGTTAATGGATTTTAAATCGCAGCCAGAGCTCCGACAAGTTTTAAAAATTGATAAGATATTCAATAACGTTTGAACTTGTTCCTCTGGAGATAATTTAGTAAATGTACTTCTTCCATTAGTCAGCACATCAAATTGTGTGGAGAAGAACTTATTATATGGGTTATGTTGAAGTTTTTGTAAAAATAGTTCGTATAGGTTCAAGTTATCTTCCACCGTAATCTTATCAAACTTTTCCACAATCCTTAATTTATTATTTTCTTTAAATTTACGTGCAAAAGACTCCATCGCCTTAATATAACATTCTATCTTATGAGGTACAATAAGAGGTACCATAGCATGACACAACACCGATTTTCCCTTACTAGACTTTCCTCCAATGGAAAGATAAAAACCATCGATTGAAATCATGGAATTCAGTTTAATGTGCCTTGTTCCCATTGGAAACATTATATTTATCACCTTTTGTTTATCTTTTTGTAGGATTTCACTGATTGTAGTTTGTGCATAGTCCGTTAAGAATTCCTTATCATGGTCAATTCGAGCTTTATACAAGCCTTCTACAGGAATCATCATCAATTTATGTTGAGTCTTTTTATCTTCTAGTGTAAATCGAACAAGGAGATAATAAGCTGCTGTCGATTTGTCATAGCCACCATATTTTACCACGTCTAGTCCGGCTTTTCTTGGTACAAGACCGGTTGACGCTTTTAGTGGCTGAATATCAAACAGGCCTTCCTTTCGATCAAAAGAGAACCGCGTGAAATGAATATTGTTCTTATTTTGCTTTAACATTTTAACAATGCGGCCAAGATCCTCTTCTCCATTCCAAGCTACAAAATTACCATTTTTAATAGAATGCGTAAACAACGTCTTGGTCTTGACGGAATAGGGCTGGTTCACCATAAACCACCGGCGATTAAAGCGTTCATGATAGACATTTCCTGTTACAATCGCAAGAAATGCGTCCTTTGCATGGTGCAGGTCATTGATATTCCTCGATTTTACGAGACCAAACTCATGCCGAAAATCAGAAGAAAGCCCTGCCTTGGAGTAGACAATCTCCGTATCAGGGAACTTCCTTTTTAGTAAGATTGCCAAGGCCTTCGTGGATTGTCTTGTCTCAACAAGCTGCCGATTGATGAAATCCCACTTTTCATCATCTGTAAAGGGAGTGCTCCGCGTCAAACGCTGATACTTCTTGAGGGAAATCAGGCCATGGTTATAATAAGCATCCCAAAGAGGCTTCATTTTATTACGGATAGCAGCATCAAGAGGATATCGACTGCTCTTCTCTCCATTAATTTCCGATTGAACCAACACCTTGTTATCAAGACTATCGTCCTTGACCATGCTTTGGGGATAGATATGATCAATATTATAGAAGGACTGGTCCTTGATATGCTCCAACTTGATAGGGTCCCCGGTATACATATCCCTTCCAAGCTGCGCAAAGTATAGATAGAGCGCATCGCTTTGCAGCTGTCCATCGCTTTTGTTTTCAAGGATTTTTTCAAGGAAATCTACCTCCTGCTGAAAATCCTTGCGGATGGACCTATAAAGATTCTTGATTTGTTCTCTTCTTGTTACGCTCCTTTTCTTTTTGCTTTCCCCATCTCTTGCCATTTCGATAAAAATGCGTTTTGGCGCCGTCCCACAGGCTTTGCGTATGTCATTTACAACGGCAAGAGTTCGATAGATAGGACGTTTGACAGCATTTGAAATATACATGGAGTCCAGAAAATCATTCAGGGAAAGCTGCGCCTTGGCATAGTATGCTTCCTGCAGCTTGGTAATTTCATCCGAAAAAGTATAACATTCAGATAAAAGCTGCATCAAGTTATCATTGGTATTCCACATAAAATCCAAAATGGAAGCTCGTTCCCCCGTTTCCTTATGAACTCCCTTTAGGCCTGTGAGGAACATTTTGGAAAGCCGGCCAAAATCATGCTTTCGGAGCCTTGAAATATGCTTTACGTCGTCAGCAGTGAGCGTTCCATAATTATTGTTCAGCCAAAGACGGACGCGTTTTGTATCATCACTATAGGTCATACGCTCCACAATGCGTTCCACATCATCACGAGTAAGAACGCCACGCTCCATGAGCGATTTAAAATGATGGTATGTATTGTAATTGCTATGGATGGTAGTATCGATTCCCGTCAATTTACCATGCTTATCCAAGGCACCCAAGGAAAGCAGGAGATTCTGGATATCCTTTACGGTCACTCTTCTCTTCTTTTCAAAGAGGCCAAAAACCTGCTGTTTTACATCTACAGAAATAGGATAACCATCAATTCGGATATTATTGATTTCATTGAGGATCATGAATTTTTCATAAATAAGGGAGTCAAGTGGCAAAACATCTTCACCGGGATAATAAGTGCAGGTATTCGTCATTCTCCGAATGAACGCTTCTTCACTTTTATCAAGGTCAACTTTGTCGTTAAAATTCCACGGATAGATTTTCCCTGCTTTTCGTTCCAGCCAGGCATGCTCTGAATTGTCCTTGCGCAAGGGCCCAACGAAATACGGAATCCGAAAGGTCATGATGGAAAGGAGCTTATCTTGATTGGAGATGGCATCTTTTCCGCATTGGGTCAAAAAAGGCAGATAAGAAGCGGCTTTATTCAAAATAGTCTTTAGTTCATAATAGTAAAGCTGGTAAGGGATAACCCTGTTTTCACCTGATACTTGTTTCGGCATAAAGGAATTGTCTGTAAGACGCTGAATCATTTCATCAAAATCAACCTTATCAGCTTCACTGCATTCGATGTTCTTTACCTTTCCAAGGACATACTTGCAAAATTCTTCTTGGGTTGCCTTATTTTTGGGCAATGTACCCTTGACTTCTTTTACATGATAGGAATATGCGACATAGTTTTTGGTTGTTTCACTATCTACGTTTCGAAAAATGTCATCATATTCCTTTGCTAGATAGGTCTTCACAAAATACTTGAGCTGTGTCAAGTCATGGTGATGCTGTTCATAGAGCTTTACTTTCGATTCGGAGATTGTTCTGCCATCTTTGAGAGCATGTTTCATGATGGCCCAATCAAACAGCCTCCTAATATGCGCAATCCATTCACACTCATCCGGTGTAAGCGTTCCTAAGATTTCCTCAATTGCATCTTCCTTATCATTGAGTGTAAAGGAAGCATCATTACTTTCTTGAGGAAAAAGTTTATTGACCTTGACCTTTTTTCCTGCTAAAAGTTGGATAAGTCCATCTTCACTGATATTGGCATCAAAATTATCCTCCGGCTTTTGGCTGCCAAAGATCAGAGACTTCAAGGCTTTATACTTATCGTTGACGGAGTTTCGTGAAAGCAGGGTCGCTTGGAGTGCTTTTGACTCACATACCCAAGGTGACACCCCATTATCGGAAAGAAATGCCAGAAACTCAGGATAAAAGGCGTCAAAACTCAGGACATCCCCAATATTATCCTTATCCACTTCATTGAGGAAATGACCACGATGAGCAACCAGCCAGGCAACAGCCAAATAAACAAGCCGCGGGTCATGCTTTTCACTGCTTTCCATAAGGTCCACAATGAGATGATGGATGGTTGGATAGTCAGAATAATATTCCTTATCCGTATAGGTCGGGTCATTAAAGAAAATATGTTTATCCGTTTCAGCCACATCATCCCGCCATAAAGCGCTCTCATGAAGTCTGATAAAAAAACGTGGATCAATGGGACTAATCACGGGAGCAAAGATTTCTTGAACCAGTTTGACACGCTGTTGCCTGCGGTCAAGGCGTCTGCGGCTCGTACGAAAGCTTCTCCGTTCAGCTGATTGATTCCCCGCAGCAAACACGTGGGCACCCCACATCGGTTCGCCTTTAAATTTGAGCAAATGGTACGATGGGTCGGTTACGGCATATCCAACAGAATTTGTTCCTATATCCAGACCAAGATAATACATTTTTCCCATGTTGACATCTCCTTAAGATTATGCTAGAGTAAACATGTAAATATCCTTTAATTTACATATCGAGTTCAAATAACGTTTTTACGAAGTCGCCGGTTCGTCCGGCAGCACAGTGTGTGCTATGACCTGCTTAGGCAGGTCTTTTCTTTTTTCATTGCTGTTTGAAATTGACTGTATTTACTGTCTATTCATTATATAAGGAATCATCTTATAAAGCAATCTTTTGAAGTACTAAAAAAATGACATCTTCCATTATCTTCATATAGACATAGAAAATGGTTCTATAATTTATTTGGTTCTATAATTTATTTTGGGGCGCTAACGTGACCGTCCAGATGCGTGTCCTCTCAGCGCCTACTTTTTTCAATAAAAAAATAGGCATATGCACTCAAATCCTCTACAATTAAAGTGAT
>ERZ791800.1135-NODE-1135-length-13400-cov-7.721169_pt1 | contig 13400 bp, 9 predicted proteins | sample MGYA00510310_ERZ791800 | MGnify/ENA primary metagenome ERZ791800 (study PRJEB30046, sample SAMN00791954) | human gut metagenome | study: EMG produced TPA metagenomics assembly of the A metagenome-wide association study of gut microbiota in type 2... | reverse complement strand
AAACGGAAAAAAGCTAGCCGCTTCGCTAAACGCTTTTTTCTCGTTTCTCCGATTTTGAATGATACGGACGGGAAAGTTGTAATTTCATTGATGAACTATCTTCTTACTTTAGCATACGACGGCACGAACTACTGCGGGTTTCAGGTGCAGCCCAACGGGCGGAGCGTAGCTGCTGTGTTTCAGGACGCCTTGGAGGCGGTGCTGGGCTGTCGGCCCGACATCAAGGGCTGCAGCCGCACCGACGCCGGCGTCCACGCGCTGGGCTTCATGCTCAACTTCCACGCCGACACCCGCATCCCGGCGACAAAGCTGCCGCTGGCGCTGAACCAGCATCTGCCCCCGGACATTCGGGCGCTGGAAGCGCGGGTGGTGCCGGACGATTTCCACGCCCGCTATGCGGCCCACACCAAGACCTATCTCTACCGCATCCACAACAGCCAGATCGACTCGCCCTTTGCCGCACGGTATTACACCAAAGTGCCGGGGCGGCTGGACGCGGACAGGATGCAGCAGGCGGCGCAGTATTTTGTGGGAAAGCACGATTTCCTCGCCCTCTGCGCCTCGGGCAGCTCGGCTGCGGCTCACGGCGACACTGTGCGCACCATCACGGCCTGTGACGTTCAGCGCCGGGGCGACGACATCGACATCACGGTGACGGCAGACGGCTACCTCTACAACATGGTGCGCATCCTTGCAGGCACCCTCTGTGAGGCCGGCGCGGGGCGTCTTGCGCCTGAGGCCGTGCCGGGCATCCTCGCCAGCCGCGACCGCAAAAACGCTGGGCCGACGCTGGCGGCGAAAGGGCTTTTCCTCAAGAGCGTGGACTACGACACGCCCATAGAATAACGCAAACATGACCGATGCTCCCGGAGGGAAAACGCCCCTTTGGGAGCACTGTCATTGCACGAAGGGACAGGAGAGTATGAGAAAAAGACAGCGCGGCACCCGGCCTGTGTCGGACGAGCCGCTTTCGGCGGGACGGGTCGAATACCTCGAGCAGGCCCGCGAGCGGGTGCGCAACCGGCGCATCCGCCGCACGGCACTCATCGTCGTGGCGCTGACGCTGGTGGTGCTGTTCACCACCGGCATCGTGGGCAGCTCTGTGGCCATGGCCAAGGACTGGGCCGACACCACCCGCATCCTGCTCTTCCCCGGCACGGGCTGGCCCCAGCAGACCGGCGTCATGGAGGTGAAACAGCTTGCCTCTATGAACAGCAGCTTTGTGGAGCTGGGCGAGGAAGGGTGCGTGGTCTGGTCCCGCACCGGCACCCGCCTCAACTCCATCCAGAGCGGCTACGCCCGCCCTGCGCTGGCTGCGGGCAAGAACCGCTTTGTGCTCTACAACCGCTCGGGCAATGAGCTGCGGGTGGAGAGCCGAACCCAGAACCTCTACACCAAGACGATGGAGAGCAACATCACCCTCTGTGCCATGGCCGACAACGGCACGCTGGCCGTCGTCACAGAGGACCCCGGCAGCGCGGCCCGGCTTCGGGTCTACTCGTCCTCAATGGAGCAGCTGTTGAGCTGGAGCCTTACCATCACCGACGGCACCCCGCTGCGGCTGGCCTTTTCGCCGGATGGGCGGCGGCTGGCAGTGGCGGCGGTGACGGTGAACGGCGGCCAGATGATCACGAATTTCTATGTCGTCACCCTGGCGCAGGGCGACCCCGTGCTGGTGGGAAGCGGGAGCGGTGCGGCCCAGTGGCTGAGCTGGACCGGTTCCCAGAGCATCCTGGCCGTCTGCGACAGCCGCACTGTCCTCTACAACGCATCGGGCGGCGAGCGGGCAGCCTATGACTTTACCGGGCAGACCCTCCGCGACATCTCGGTGGACGCTTCGGGCAATACTGCCCTTCTGCTGGCCTCCGGCCAGCTCTGTCAGGCCGTGATGCTGGGCCGTGACCTCGGCGTCGAGAACACCACTCAGGTGCAGGCGTCCAACCGCATCGTCCGCTCCGGTGCGCAGTTCTATCTGCTCACCGACAACGGCGTGGAGTGCCTTTCCACCGACGGCACCTCCCAGTGGACCCAGAGTCTTTCGGCCCGCCCGCAGGGTCTGCTGGCCGACCGCAGGCAGCTGCTGGTCTTCTGCGGCAATACGGTGCAGGTATTGACCCCGCCTGCGGCGGAAAACAGCGCTCAAAGCAATACATAATAAGGAAAACAAGGTATGTTCAAGAATCCGTCATTTCTTTTTGATATAGTATGTACCGTGGTCTGGCTGCTTCTGGCTGTGCGCTATGCCCGCAAGGGCTTTCTCGCAGCCAGTGTCCAGCTGGGCGGGAATGTCTTCAGCCTCGTGGGCGCCCGGGTCTTTTCGGGCTGGGCTGCTGCCGAGGTGTTCCAGCGCTTTCTGGCCGGGAGCTTCCGCACCCAAATTGCGGAGAGCATCTCGGCCGGAGGGGTCGTGGACCTGACCGGCATCGCGGACAAGTACGCGGGCTTTCTGCCCGAGAGCTTCCGCGCCTCCATCGTGGAGACCTGCGAGCGCTCCATCTCGGCTGTGCTCAGCGACAACGCCGTGGTGCTGGCGGACGCCATCGTCCAGAAGGTGCTGGCTCCGCTGCTCACGCCGGTCATCTCGGTCGTGCTCTTTTTCGTGGCCTTTGCCCTGCTGCGGATGCTGGTGAGTATGCTGGTCACCGTGCTGGGCCTCGTCAACCGGCTGCCGGTCATCGGCACCGTCAACCGCTGGCTGGGCTGGGTCACCGGCTGTGTCGCCAGCACCATGGACATCTATCTGGTGCTCTGTGTGGTGTGGGCCGTCATCGTCATCACCGGCGGCAATCTGACCGTCCTGAACGATACGGTCATGAGCAGCAGCCTTTACTATAAAGCATTCAATCTGTTCAACCCCTTCCTGTAAAGGGGAGCTTTAGGAGGAACCTATATGGTCTGCAATCGCTGTCAGAAACGTCCGGCCATCATCTTCGTCCAGCGGATGGAGAACGGCCAGATGAAAAATGAGGGCTTTTGCCTGCACTGTGCGCGTGAGCTGCACATCAAGCCGGTGGAAGACCTGATGAAGCAGTTCGGTATGTCCGACGAGGACATGGATAACATGGAAAACCGGATGGAGAGCATGATGGATGAGATGGGAGACGCGAACCCCCTCTCCCTCATGATGAATATGGGCCAGCCCATGGGCGGCGAGGAGAACGAAGGGGACGACGACCTTGTCCCCGGCTCCAGCGCTACCTTCCCGCTGGGCGTCAAGGCGGAGGGCGATGCCGGAAACAGCAAAAAGGCCCAGAAGAACGGCAAAAAGCTGCCCCGCCGCAAATTCCTCGACACCTACTGCGAGAACCTGACCCGCAAAGCCCGGGAGGGCAAGCTCGACGACATCGTGGGCCGCGACCGCGAGATTTACCGCACCATTCAGATCTTGAGCCGCCGCCAGAAGAACAACCCCTGCCTCATCGGTGAGGCGGGCGTCGGCAAGACGGCCATCGCTGAGGGCATCGCGGAGCGCATCGCCAGGGGCAATGTCCCGGTGGGCCTGAAGGATAAGGAGATCTTCCTGCTGGATCTGACCAGCCTCGTGGCCGGCACCCAGTTCCGCGGCCAGTTCGAGCAGCGGGTCAAGGGCCTGCTGAGCGAGGTCAAGGCCGCTGGCAACATCATCCTGTTCATTGACGAGATACACACCATCACCTCCGCCGGTGAGAGCGAGGGTGCCATGAACGCGGGCAACATCCTCAAGCCTGCCCTCTCCCGCGGTGAGATACAGGTCATCGGCGCCACCACCTTCAACGAGTACCGCAAGTATATCGAGAAGGACCAGGCCCTTGAGCGCCGCTTCCAGCCTGTCCGCGTGGAAGAGCCCAGCGTGGCCGATACGCTGGCTGTTATGAACGGCATCAAGAAGTATTACGAGGAGCACCACCATGTGCAGGTGGATGCCGATGTGCTGAGCGCCATCGTCACCCTCAGTGAGCGGTATATCACGGACCGCTACCTGCCCGATAAGGCCATCGACCTGCTGGACGAAGCCTGCGCCTGCTGCAATCTCGCCCACCCGGTCATCTCGGAGTATCTCGAGATGCAGAAGGAGCTGGACGGCCTCAGGCAGGAAGAGGCAGACATGGAGTCCTCCGACGTCAATGAGGCCATCGACTACGAGCAGGTGGCCCAGCGGAAGACCCGCATCGCCAAGCTCGAGGCAGAGCTGCCCGCAAAGCAGGCTGCTGCCAGCGAGATAAAAGTGACCATGGACGATGTGGCCAAGGTCATTGAGCTGTGGACAGGCATCCCGGCGGTGAAGATCCAGGAGACGGAGTTCGTCAAACTGGCCGGGCTGGAAGCGGAGCTGAAAAAGAAGATCATCGGTCAGGACGAGGCCGTCCATCTGGTGGCACAGGCCGTCAAGCGGAGCCGCGCCGACCTGTCGGGCCGCCGCCGTCCCGCAAGCTTCATCTTCGTCGGCCCCACCGGCGTCGGCAAGACGGAGCTGGTCAAGCAGCTGGCAAACCAGCTCTTCGACGGCCCCGACCCGCTCATCCGTCTCGACATGAGCGAGTATATGGAGAAATATGCGGTATCCCGCATGATCGGTTCGCCTCCGGGCTATGTGGGCTACGAAGAGGCCGGCCAGCTCACCGAAAAGGTGCGCCGCCGCCCCTACAGCGTGGTGCTGTTCGATGAGATCGAAAAGGCCCACCCCGACGTTATGAACATCCTGCTCCAGATCCTTGACGAGGGCAAGATCAACGATGCACAGGGCCGGACGGTGGACTTCTCCAATACGGTCATCTGCATGACCTCCAACGCCGGCAGCAGCGACAAGACGACCTCCGGCCTCGGCTTTAACAAGAGCGAGGAACAGCTGAGTGAGGAAAAGACCCGCAAGGCTCTGAGCCAGTTCCTGCGGCCTGAGTTCCTTGGCCGTGTGGATGAGGTCATCGCCTTCAAGCCGCTGAGCCAGCAGACGCTGGAAGGCATCGCGGCTCTCATGCTGGATGAGTACAAGCCCAGCATGGAAGCCAAGGGCATCGCTTACAGCTACACTCCGGCGGCTCTCTCTGCCCTCGTGGCCAGGAGTCAGGGCGGCAAGTTCGGCGCCCGCGACCTGCGCCGCGTCATCCGCAAGGCTGTGGAGGACCCCGCCGCCGAGCGCATCATCGACGGCACCCTGAAAGCGGGCGGCAGCCTGACGGTGGATGCTGAGAATGGTGAAGTTATTTTGAAGTGAATGCTTGACTTTTCTGTACGATCGCATATAATAAAGACAGAAAGACAATGAATTCGTGCATAGAATTCACACCAAAAGAAGAAAACCCCTTCTTGGAGTTGCAGCTCCAAAGAAGGGGTCTTCTTTTTAGTGCTTACAGTCCTTGTTCAGCATTCTGTCAAGCCACTTGCTGATGAGATTAGAAGTCACACCAGCTGCGACAGATACCATGAAAGACAACATCTCGTGCATAGGACACACCTCCCTTCCCAATGAAATTGGGTCGGTAAGGACCGTGAGACAATTATAACATATAATTCGACCAAAAGATACAGTAAACGGCACTCCGAAGCAGTTCGGAGTGCCGTTTGTCATAGGCAGACTTAGTCGAGGGAGACCGGGAACTCGGGCTTGTTGGCCATACGGGCATTGGTGCGGCCCTCGGGGAAGATCTCGCCGGCGGCGGTCAGCGCCAGCTTGGTGAGGGTGGGGCCTACCAGCTCATACACCAGCACCGAGAAGAGCACGACGTTGCGCACCATGTGGCCGTCGGAAAGCTCAGCGGCCTCGGCTGCCATGCCCAGCGCCACGCCAGCCTGCGGCAGCAGGGTGATGCCGAGGTACTTCTGGATGTTGTGGCTGCAGTGGGTGGCCCGGCCGCTGACAAAGGCGCCGGAAATTTTGCCCAGAGAGCGGAAGGCGATGTACACCACGCCGATGAGGAGCACCAGCGGGTCGAAGAGAATGTTCAGATCCAGCTCTGCACCGCTGAGCACGAAGAAGAGGATGTTCACCGGCGACACCCAGCGGTCGAGGCGGTCCATCAGCTCATCGGAAGTGGGGCAGATGTTGCAGAACACCGTACCGGTCATCATGCAGACCAGCAGCAGCGAGAAGCCGCAGTGTATCGGCCCTATGTCGAAGGTGACCATGGACAGGCCCACCGTCAGCAGCACGAAGGCCACGGAAAGGCTCATGCGCTTGGAGCGGGAGTGAAAATAAATTTCCAGCTGGTTGAGCGCGAAGCCCGCCGCAGCGCCCAGACCCAGCGAGAAGATGATCTCCACCACCGGCTCTACCAGAACACTGATGGCGTCGATGCGGCCCTGCTCGAGGGCGTTGGCAATGCCGAAGGAGGCGGAGAAGAGCACGAGGCCCACGGCGTCGTCGATGGCGACCACCATCAGCAGCAGGCGGGTGAGGGGACCGTCGGCCTTGTACTGCTTGACGACCATCAGGGTGGCGGCAGGGGCCGTCGCTGCTGCGATAGAACCCAGCGTGATGGCCGAGGCCATGGAGATGATGTCGGGCCGGATGAAGTGCAGGATGACCAGCGCCGCATCCACGAGGGCGGTGGTCACGACGGCCTGTAAAATGCCGACCGTGATGGCCTGCTTGCCCATGCTCTCAAGAGCCGAGAGACGGAACTCGTTGCCGATGACGAAGGCGATGAAGCCAAGCGCCACCTGGGTGATGATGGACAGGCTGTCCACTTGTTCGAGGGTGCCGAATCCGATGCCAAAATCACTCAGGCCCAGACGCCCCAGAAAGAAAGGCCCCAGCAGCAGGCCTGCCAGCAGATAAGATGTGACCGCTGGCAAATTGACCGCCTTTGCGAGGCGCGACATCAACAGACCTGCGATAAGCGCCACGGAAAGGCAGATGAGAAGCTGTTCCATGCGATATTGCGGGCAGCAGCACGATACCGACGCACAGCCGCCCTTTCCTCCTTTTTCTCAGTCAAGCGTGTTTCCTTGCTGCTTGCCAAAAGCCCAAAAACACAGCACAGTAATGAATTATACTATTCCACTTTCTAAAAAGCAACATCCTTTCAGGCAGCAAAATTGAAGATTCCTTAATAAATGGCCGAAAAAGGCAAAAAAACAGGGCCGCTGCGCAGGCAGCGGCCCTGTTGTATGCAACAATCGTGAATTTAGTTGAACTTGAAGATCTTCCGTGCGATGCGGTAGCCGCCCACCACGATGGCGTCGCCCTTGGGGAAGGGCAGGTTGGTCATGCCGCCAAAGCCGAAGCGGATGGAGCGGTAGACTGCGGCGCTGGTGTGTTCGCGCAGATACTGCCACAGGCCCTTCTGCTTTTCTTTGGCCTCGGCGCTGCCGTCCAGCAGCAGGAAGATGTCGCTGACGGCCATCATCATGGAGAGGTAGTGGAGCATATAGGCCCGCAGCTTCTTCTCGCCTTTGAGGGCGTCGAGGTCCTGACAGTCGATCATATGCCTGGTGACGCGGAGCTGCTGGTCCACGCGCTTGACCATGACGCTCTCGTTGACGCTCTGGTCGGCACGGCCGATGAAGTAGCGGTAGAGGTCGAGGTCCATATAATACATGGTCTTGACGAAAGGCAGAGGCTGGTAGACGAAGATGTTGTCCACGTAGAAGGTATGCTTGGGCAGCACCATGCCGCACTTGCGCAGCACCTCAGTGCGGTACATGACCGAGTGCATCAGCAGGTTCTGGTCGGGGCGGAAGTGGCCGACGTGCATCCAGGTGAACAGACGCTCCTGCGGGAAGATGTTGGTGTACCGCACAGTGTGGCTGGTGCCGTCCTCGGTGTGCTCGTAGACATAGTTGCAGATCATGAGGTCGGGGGCGGTGCCGCGGGTCACGAGGGTGTGCAGGCGGGACAGCACCTTCTGGAGGGCGTCGGTGTCCAGCCAGTCGTCGCTGTCCACGACCTTGTAGTAGAGGCCGGTGGCGTTGCGGATGCCCTGGTTGACGCCCTCGCCGTGGCCGCCGTTCTCCTGATGGATGGCCTTGACGATGGTGGGGTACTTGGCAGCGTACTCGTCGCAGATGGCCGGGGTCTCGTCCTTCACGGAACCGTCGTCCACGAGGATGATCTCGGCCTGCTCCCCGGCGGAGAGCAGCGTTTCGATGCAGTGGCGCATATATGCCGCCGAGTTGTAGCACGGGACGGCAAAGGTGATGAGTTTCTGTTGCATAAAAATAAGCTCCTTATCGTGCTTGCCCGGCCATGTTCAGAACAAAATGGGCCGGAGATGGAGATATGTATTCTTATTATAGCATTTTCGCGCACAAAAAGCTAGGAACACCAGCAAATACCTGCCAAAAAACGACGACAGAAGAGCGATCCGATACCATTTCGGGCCGCGCTGTGCTATAATGATACGGATACAGATTTGAAAAACGCAGGAGGCACCCATGGCAGACCCGCATTCTATCTTGAAAAAAGTTTTTGGCTACGACAGTTTCCGCCCCGGGCAGGAGGACATCGTCCGGCGGCTGCTGGACGGGCAGGATGTGCTGGCGGTGATGCCCACCGGCGCGGGCAAATCCATCTGCTATCAGGTGCCGGCGCTGCTTCTGCCGGGCATCACCATCGTGGTGTCGCCGCTGGTCAGCCTGATGAAAGACCAGGTGGGGGCGCTGGTGCAGGCCGGTGTGGCGGCGGCTTTCCTCAACAACAGCCTCACCGACAACCAGAAGGCCCTCATGCTCCGCCGCGCCCGGGAGGGCTGGTATAAGATCATCTATGTGGCCCCGGAGCGGCTGGAAATGCCGGGCTTCCAGCGCTTCGCACAGGAAAAGCTCGTCAGCATGGTGACGGTGGACGAGGCCCACTGCATCAGCCAGTGGGGGCAGGACTTCCGCCCCAGCTATCTGCGCATCAAGGAGTTCGTGGACGGCCTGCCGAATCGCCCGGTGGTGGGCGCGTTCACGGCCACGGCGACGGCCCGGGTGCGGGACGACATCCGCAGCCACCTCGAGCTCCATCAGCCCTATGAGGTGACGACCGGCTTCGACCGGCCCAACCTTTACTTCGAGACGCGCCGCGCCCTGCCCAGCCAGAAGCCGAAGGAGCTGCTGGACCTTGTGCTCCGGGAGGGCGACAACGCGGGCATCGTCTATTGCAGCACTACGAAGCAGGTGGACGAGACGGCCCGCCTGCTCCAGAGCCGGGGCATCCGGGCAGCGGCCTACCACGCCAAGCTGGACGCCGAGGTGCGCCGGAAGAATCAGGACGACTTCCTCTACGACCGCGTTCAAATCATGGTGGCGACCAACGCCTTCGGCATGGGCATCGACAAGCCCAACGTCCGGTTCGTCATCCACTATAATATGCCCAAGGATCTGGAGAGCTATTATCAGGAGGCGGGCCGCGCGGGCCGCGACGGTCTGCCGTCCCGCTGCATCCTGCTCTATTCCGGTACGGATGTGCGAACCATCCGCTTCTTCATCGACAAAGAGATGGAGGCGGACAACGGCCTGCCCGCCGACGTCAAGGCCGAGGCCGCCCGCAAGGCGGAAGAGCGGCTCAAGTATATGACCTTCTACTCCACCACCCAGAAGTGCCTGCGGCGGTTCATGCTGAACTATTTCGGCGAGGCCGCACCTGAAAAGTGCGGCAACTGTTCCTGCTGCCTCTTTTCCGAGCAGAACGCGCAGGAGGTGGAACAGCGCGCTGCCGCCGCAAAGCAGAGGGCTGCGGCCAACTCCCGGCGGCTGTCGGCCCGCCGTGCTGCTGCCGGCGGCGACCTCAGCGAGGCAGACGAGAAGCTGCTGGCCGCGCTCTACGCCCTCCGCAAGCGTCTTGCAGCGAAGCAGAATGTTCCGGCCTACATGGTGTTCAGCGACGCTACCCTCCGCGAGATGGTCCAGAGCAAGCCCCTGAGCATGGATGAGTTTTTGAACATCACCGGCGTCGGCGAAAAGAAAGCCGCCCGCTATGGCATGGCGTTCCTGGGGGCCATTGAGGATATGGTGGGAAGCAGAGAATAAGAAAAGGCGCAGATCTTCCACGAGCGGAGAGGCTCGTTGTGGAAAATCTGCGCTTTTTATCGCAAGTCAAGAAAATAACGCAACAGGATAACAGCATATTTGCGATATGCAATTCAACGCTGTTGCTGTTGCATTAAAAAGTTGAATTGCTATGTTTTATCATTCCATCGTATGGGTAGAGAACACTTTTTCGTCCTGCCACCACACCGGCTGCCCGGCGGCGAGGGACTTGGGAACATCCAGCAGACGCTGGTTCCGGCTGCCCCGGAAGCGGAGGGAGATGTCGTGCTCAGCCTCCACGAAGCGGCCATCCACCAGCACATCCAGCAGACTCAGCAGCTCATCGGTGACTTCGCACCGCGCGTGGCAGGGGACTTTGCCGGTCAGCTGCTCCCAGGTGTAGCCGGAGTAGCACCAGACCGTTTTCTTCGGGTAAAGGGCTTTGAAATTTTGCACAAAGGTCACCAGCTCCCGCTGGTTCTCCGGCTCCATCGGCTCGCCGCCCAGCAGGGAGAGGCCCGTGATATAGTCCGGCTTGCAGGAGGCGAACACCTCGTTGCGGACGGGCTTGTCGAAGGGCTGGCCATAGCCGAAATCCCATGCCACCTCATTGAAGCAGCCGGGGCAGTGGTGGCGGCAGCCGGAAACGAAGACGCTGGTGCGGACGCCCGGCCCGTTGGCAATGTCGTAATATTTAATAGTCGCGTAATTCATAAATCAGACCTGAAAGCAGAGCACGCTGCTTTGCCTTGCAATTTTTTGTGCTTGGGTAGCTTGCCAATGGCTCCCCCTCTGGGGGAGCTGGCGCGAAGCGCCTGAGAGGATCACAAGTGCAACACCCGATCCTTGATCTCCTGCGTCCGGCCCTGGTTCCAGAACTGGGTGCCGATATAGCCGCAGGTGCGGCGGGCGACATTCAGCTTGTTCTGGTCACGGTTGCCGCACTTGGGGCATTCCCACACCAGCTTGCCGTCGTCCTCGACAATCTTGATCTCGCCGTCGTAGCCGCAGCACTGGCAGTAGTCGGACTTGGTGTTCAACTCGGCGTACATGATGTTGTCGTAGATGAACTGCAGCACGCTCATGACCGCCTCGAGATTGTCCTGCATATTGGGGACTTCCACATAGCTGATGGCACCGCCCGGAGACAGCTTCTGGAACTCGCTCTCGAACTTCAGTTTGGTGAATGCATCGATGTGCTCGGAGACATGGACGTGGTAGCTGTTGGTGATATAGTTCTTGTCGGTGATGCCGGGGACGATGCCGAACCGCTTCTGCAGGCACTTGGCGAACTTGTAGGTGGTGGATTCCAGCGGGGTGCCATAGAGGGAGTAGTCCATGTTCTCGGCCTTCTTCCACTCGCTGCACTTGTCGTTCATGTGCTGCATCACGCTGAGGGCGAAGGGCTTTGCGCCGGCGTCGGTGTGGCTCTTGCCGGTCATATACTTTACGCACTCATACAGGCCGGCGTAGCCGAGGCTGATGGTGGAGTAGCCGCCGAAGAGCAGCTTGTCGATCTTCTCGCCCTTCTTGAGGCGGGCCAGTGCGCCGTACTGCCACAGGATGGGGGCGGCGTCGCTGGGGGTACCCAGCAGGCGCTTGTGGCGGGCCTGCAGAGCGCGGTGGCAGAGGGCCAGACGCTCGTCGAATATCTTCCAGAACTTATCAAAGTTGCCGCCGGAGCTGAGGGCCACGTCCACCAGGTTGATGGTCACGACGCCCTGATTGAAGCGGCCATAATACTTGGGTTTGCCGGTCTCGGGGTCAACATAGGGGGTCAGAAAGCTGCGGCAGCCCATGCAGGTGTAGCAGTGGCCCTCGCCGTTTTTGTCCACCTTCAGCTCGAGCATCTTCTTCTCGGAGATGTAGTCGGGGACCATCCGCTTGGCGGTACACTTGGCAGCCAGCTCGGTCAGGTAGTAGTAGGGGTCACCGGGGTGGATGTTGTCCTCTTCCAGCACATAGATGAGTTTGGGGAAGGCGGGGGTGATCCAGACACCGGCCTCGTTCTTCACACCCTGATAGCGCTGACGGATGGTCTCCTCGATAATGATGGCGAGGTCGGCTTTCTCCTGCGCATTGCGGGCTTCGCCCAGATACATGAACACGGTGATGAAGGGGGCCTGACCGTTGGTGGTCATGAGGGTGACGACCTGATACTGGATGGTCTGGACGCCGCGGTTGATCTCGCTGCGCAGGCGGCGTTCCACGATCTCACGCTTGCGCTCGGCAGAGACATCCAGACCCTCCATCTCGGCCTCGACCTCGGCAGCGATCTTCTTGCGGGAAACGTCCACGAAGGGGGCAAGATGGGTCAGGCTGATGCTCTGACCGCCATACTGGTTGGAAGCCACCTGTGCAATGATCTGGGTGGCGATGTTGCAGGCGGTGGAGAAGCTGTGAGGCTTCTCAATATAGGTGCCGGAGATGACGGTGCCGTTCTGGAGCATGTCGTCCAGATTGACGAGGTCACAGTTGTGCATGTGCTGGGCAAAATAGTCGGAGTCGTGGAAGTGGATAAGGCCTTCCTGATGCGCCTTGACGATCTCCGGGTCCAGCAACAGGCGGGCAGTCAGGTCTTTGGAGATCTCACCGGCCATATAGTCGCGCTGGACGCTGTTGACGGTGGGGTTCTTGTTGGCGTTCTCCTGCTTGACTTCTTCGTTCTGGCACTCGATGAGGCTCAGGATGCGCTCGTCGGTGGTGTTGGTCTGGCGCTTGAGGCTTTGGATATAGCGGTAGGTGATATAGTGGCGGGCGATGTCATGGGCCTTGATGTCCATGAGCTGGTTTTCCACCATATCCTGTACCTCTTCCACGCTGACAGCGCGGTTGAGTGCCTGACACTGGTCGGTCACAGCTGCGGCGATGTCAGTGATCTGCTCCCGGGAGAGACGGGCCTTGCCGCCTACCGAATCGCTGGCCTTGGTGACAGCGGTGATGATCTTGGTAATATCAAAAGGCACTTCCGCACCGTTGCGTTTGATGATCTTCATAGCGCTCCTCCTGTTTCGCGTATACAGTGTGAACGGGTGTCTCCTGATACAAGAGGCACCCGCAACTCTTATTGGTCGTTGGTACTATCATATCACTATTTAGTGATATGTCAATGGAAGAACCACTACATTTTGTGTTTTGTAGCTTTCGCCAAAAATAGAGGAAAATTTCCGGAACAAAATTTGAGACGAAACCTCTTGACAATCTGCGCAAAGGAAGTAGTGCTTTCCGCAGGGTAATAAAGGTCATTGTCTATACTGTACCCCTTTATATAATACATTATAAAAGACAAAAGAAATTACCTGAAGAATACAAGAGGTTGAAGCGGATTTGAGTCGGCGCGAAAAACCTGAAAAAACTTGCAAAAAAGTGTTGACATCCGGGCCGGTGTATGGTATTATACTTGAGCGCCAAGCGTTGAGACAAAAGAATGACTTCTGAGTCCCAGCTGGAAGTAAAGTGAAAAGAACCAA
>ERZ791800.1134-NODE-1134-length-13409-cov-5.640707_pt1 | contig 13409 bp, 14 predicted proteins | sample MGYA00510310_ERZ791800 | MGnify/ENA primary metagenome ERZ791800 (study PRJEB30046, sample SAMN00791954) | human gut metagenome | study: EMG produced TPA metagenomics assembly of the A metagenome-wide association study of gut microbiota in type 2... | reverse complement strand
TAGAATCAGTCACAAAATGAGTCATATAACAAATTAATCTATATAATGTCTATTATATGCTTCAATCTTTTCCTGTGCGCCCTCTTCATGTTGCATACACAAAAGTAATTCTTCCGTTATCCGGTTCTTTTCAACCTCATGATATAGTAAACAGAGCATCATGCAGATGCTTTTCATGCTTTTTCTTGAAATAATTTAAAGCAAGTGCTTATAGTTTAAAACTTTGTACTATATTTAAAATTGAATTACATCCGGTAGAGAAATAGGTTTGCCTTTGTTCCGGATGATTATAGGGAAAGAGCGGATAAGAAGTGAAAAAGAAATTAGTGAAAAAGTATGACTCTATAAGAAAGAATTCAATAGATTTGCTTTGAGAAAAATAAGTAAAATAAGGGTTGAATTATGAATATCATAGAACGTATAGACAGACCTTGTGAATATGTAGAAGTGGCACAGACAGCCTTGATTGCCTGCCAATACCTATATTTATGGTTGTTTGCCGGACCGGATGATGCCTATAAGGTATATTCACTGGCAATCCTGATGGCATTTGAATTTGTTATGGTGCATTCGGGATTTTTTATGGCAGCTATGCCGCTCAAGGCTTCAATACGGCTGTTTATTCCGTTGTATGGACTTTTTGCATTCGCAGTTGGGTATTCAATGCGGGAGGGGGATTATACAATCATCATTCTTTACCTTGCAACTGTGCTCAACAGAATGCGTTTCGCTTTTTTCAATGTCAGTAAATCGGTCAAGCAGCGGGTAGTCAGACAATCGATGATTGCCTTGGCCGTTTATTTTGTGTTGACGGTATCGGTGGTATGTGCAGAATCTGTCATTCCTTCTTTCAGCTTAGGAGCCGCTTTTTCCGAATCGGCATCCTATACCCGTGAAGTACGTGCCGGAGGATTGTTTATTGAAAAGCCTTATGTACCAATATGTCTCGGATTTCTGTATTACAGTGTACTTTCTTTTTTTAATTTCAAAACTGTATGGCGGGAACGTGCTTTCATTAAAAGAAGATGCACCGGAGGCTATACTGAAGAAGTGACAAATAAGAGACAACAGAAAAATAAATAATTATGAAAAATGCGATTTTAACAATTGTGCTGTCAGGTATGAAACTATTCTTATAATAAAGTGGTTGCTCTTGAAAAGAAAGGCACGAATGACATTTGAAGCGTTGCACAAGTTTGAAGCAGGGATATTGAAAAAAATCATTCCGGTACTTCACAGCCCGGAATGAAAGCATAATGTTACAAGAGTTTTATGAATGAGAGATCAGAATATCTTTTTACCTTTTTTACTAAATACGTTCTAATTAACACTTTGGTTTCTATCTTATAAATCTACTGTGGGTTTCAATGATAGTATAACAAAGGCTGTGCCAAAAACGGTATAAAAAGGTAAGTGGTTTAATATCAGTTATGTAATGCTGATGGCTTTTGCGCTATTGTGGAAAATTATACAATAATTCCACATTAATATTCCACAATTCCACATTAAGATGAAAAACTATTGTTTCCTATCTTGTTGATATTTAGTTCTCTATCTTGTATTTCTAATTTTGGCACAGCATTTGTCCGGAATTTTATGTCCTAAGATGTAGACTAACTGAATTATTCCAAGCTTATAGTTGTGTAAAGTTAGTATTGATAATGTTTAAGAGATAGTGTTCTCGTAAAAATGTTGTAGTGTCGTCCCGGTGTTGTGAAACATCGGGACGATATTGTCTTGGTAAGCAGCAGAAAAATGAGTCTTTGCGCTTTCCGGCAAGGGGTAAAAGTCAGCCATCCGTTATCCCGGACTATTCCGATTATTATGCGTTTCAGGTGCTTTTTCACTTGACCCTAAAAGGACCCTGAATTTGCACCTGACATACTTCGTAGAAACGCTATATTCTGCTTCACCTCAAACAAACAAAAAAGCTCTAATTCCGTTGAGAATCAGAGCTTTTTCTAATTTTGCTTTCTTGAGAAGCGGTGCGTACGGGACTCGAACCCGTGACCCCATGCGTGACAGGCATGTATTCTAACCAACTGAACTAACGCACCATTATTTCATTTATCGTTGCTATCTCTCTCGATTGCGGTTGCAAAGGTAGGTGTTTTTTTTGAATCTGCAATAGCTGTGATAAACTTTTTTTCAAAGCTTCTTGTCTGTGTTTACTTTTTGTTCTCATATTTAGGAAGTTGTAAAAAATGAGAGATGCAATGTTTAACAAATATTTAAAATTGCTCTTTGCAGCTTGTTTATGTTCTGTTTATATGTTATTTAGTATGCGATTAGACGTCTATATATAGAGAAAACGAAACAAATTTCGCTAACTTTTAAACTTCTTGTTTGAAAAGTTCGTTATTTTGCAATAAATCGTTATTTTTGCGAACTCAAGACAAGAATATTGCAATTAGAGAACAATAAAAATAGATTTTAGGATGATGAAAACGGCGAAGCTGTTACTTCACTGTCCCGATAAGCCGGGAATTTTGGCAGAAGTAACAGATTTTATAACGGTAAACAAAGGTAATATTATCTATTTGGATCAATATGTAGACCATGTGGAGAATATTTTTTTCATGCGTATCGAGTGGGAATTGGAAAGCTTTCTGGTTCCTCAAGAGAAGATAGAGGACTATTTTGAAACATTGTATGCGCAGAAGTACGGAATGAGTTTTCGTCTTTATTTTTCGGATGTCAAACCGCGTATGGCTATTTTCGTGTCGAAGATGTCGCACTGCCTGTTCGATCTGCTGGCGCGCTATACGGCAGGTGAATGGAATGTGGAGATACCTCTTATAATAAGTAATCATCCAGATTTGCAGCATGTAGCAGAACGCTTCGGCATACCTTTTCATCTGTTTCCTATTACTAAGGAGACAAAAGAAGAGCAGGAAAAGAAAGAAATGGAACTGCTTGCCAAGCACAAGGTGAACTTCATTGTACTGGCACGTTATATGCAGGTCATTTCCGAGAAAATGATAGACGCTTATCCCAACCGCATCATCAATATTCATCACTCTTTCCTTCCGGCATTTGTAGGGGCGAAGCCCTACCATGCAGCATTCGAGCGTGGTGTGAAGATTATAGGAGCTACCAGCCACTACGTTACTACGGAATTGGATGCAGGGCCTATCATCGAGCAGGATGTGGTGCGTATCACTCATAAAGATACTGTGCAGGACCTGGTGAACAAAGGCAAGGATTTGGAGAAAATCGTCCTCTCTCGTGCCGTTCAGAAGCATATCGAGCGTAAGGTGTTGGCGTATAAGAATAAGACAGTAATATTTAATTAGTAGTTGATGAAGGTTGCAGTTGTCAAATATAATGCAGGTAACATCCGTTCGGTTGATTATGCCTTGAGGCGTTTGGGCGTTGAGGCGGAGATTACGGCAGATGAAAAGGTTCTACGTGCTGCGGATAAAGTCATTTTCCCCGGAGTGGGTGAAGCGGAAACAACCATGAATTTCCTGAATGCCGGCGGAATGGGCAGACTGATAAAAGAACTGCGTCAGCCGGTGTTGGGTATCTGTTTGGGTATGCAGTTGATGTGTCGCCATTCGGAGGAAGGAGATGTGGATTGCCTTGGTATTTTTGATGTTGGCGTGAAACGTTTTGTTTCGCTAAAGCATGAGGATAAAGTTCCCCATATGGGATGGAATACGATTTCACAGACTCACAGCGACCTCTTCAGGGGTTTCACGAAAGAGGAATTTGTCTATTTCGTACACAGTTTTTATGTGCCGGTCAACGATTGTACGGCTGCCGTAACGGATTATATACTTCCGTTCAGTGCTGCTTTGCATAAGGATAATTACTATGCCACCCAGTTTCATCCCGAAAAAAGTGGAAGTGTGGGCGAACGTATCTTGCAGAACTTTTTGGACTTATAGTGAAAGAATCCGATATTTGATAATTCGTAATAAATTGAAATGATAGAGTTAATTCCCGCTATTGACATCATCGACGGAAAGTGCGTACGCCTCTCCCAGGGTGATTATAACAGCAAGAAAGTATATAATGAGAACCCCGTAGAAGTAGCTAAGGAACTTGAAGCGCATGGTATCCGACGCCTTCATGTGGTAGACCTCGACGGAGCCGCTTCCCACCATGTGGTAAATTACCGCACGCTGGAGCAGATAGCCTCCCGTACTTCTTTGGTTATAGATTTCGGTGGCGGGGTGAAGAGCGATGAAGATTTGATTATTGCATTTGAAAGCGGTGCACAGATGGTGACGGGCGGTAGCATTGCCGTAAAGAATCCCGAACGTTTTTGTCACTGGTTGCAAACATACGGCTCGGAGAGAATAATTCTCGGAGCTGATGTAAAAGACCGTAGGATTGCCGTCAACGGTTGGAAGGATGAGAGTGCTTGCGAATTGTTCCCGTTTTTGGAAGATTATGTCGGGAAAGGCATTCGTAAAGTCATCTGTACCGACATCAATTGCGACGGTATGCTGCAAGGTCCTTCCATATCTCTATATAAAGAGATGCTGGAAGCGCATCCCGACCTTTACCTTATAGCCAGTGGAGGAGTGGGCAGTACTGAGGATATTCGGCAACTGGAAGCAACGGGCATACCTGCCGTTATTTTCGGTAAGGCATTGTATGAAGGGCGTATAACTTTTAAAGAACTGGAAGCGTTTATGATATAAATTTGCGTAACATTGCATTCATTATTGTTGCTCAACGTAAATCGAGTCATAAATCCAAAATCATAAATAAAAGAAGAGTGTTAGCAAAGAGAATCATCCCCTGTCTTGACATCAAAGACGGACAGACCGTAAAAGGGACTAATTTTGTAAACCTGCGTCATGCAGGCGATCCGGTTGAACTGGCGCGTGCTTATAGCGAGCAGGGGGCCGATGAGTTGGTCTTTCTGGATATTACCGCCAGTTTTGAGGGACGCAAGACGTTTGCCGAATTGGTGAAGCGTATTGCCGCAAACATCAGCATATCTTTCACCGTAGGTGGCGGAATTCATGAACTGAGTGATGTAGACCGGCTTCTGAATGCCGGCGCGGACAAGATATCCGTCAATTCCTCGGCTATTCGCCGTCCCGGACTGATTGACGAGATAGCCAAGCATTTCGGTTCGCAGGTTTGTGTATTGGCTGTTGATGCCAAGCAGACGGAAAAGGGTTGGTGGTGTTATCTCAACGGCGGACGTGTGGAGACCGACAAAGAACTCTTTGCCTGGACAAAGGAAGCGCAGGAGCGCGGTGCGGGCGAGGTGCTTTTTACCAGTATGAACCATGACGGCGTAAAGACCGGATATGCCAACGAAGCCCTTGCCGCTCTTGCCGACAGGCTTTCCATACCCATTATCGCATCGGGCGGAGCAGGTGCGAAAGAGCACTTCCGTGATGTCTTTCTGGAAGGAAAAGCAGATGCCGCCTTGGCCGCCAGCGTTTTTCATTTCGGAGAAATTAAAATTCCCGATTTAAAATCGTATCTTTGCGCCCAAGGAGTCGCAATGAGAAGATGATAAGGAGTTATAAGTTATGGGTTATAAGTTATTCGCTGCTGCACGAAGCACGGATGAAAACGACTCATAACAATAACTCACAACAAAATAACTCATAACTTATAACTTAAAAAGATGTTGGACTTTGACAAAATGAACGGACTCGTTCCGGCAATTATACAGGATGCTGACACGGCCAAGGTGCTTATGTTAGGTTTTATGAACCGGGAAGCATATGATAAGACGGTAGAAACGGGTAAAGTAACATTCTTTAGCCGTACCAAGAACCGTCTTTGGACAAAAGGCGAGGAGAGCGGCAATTTCCTGAACGTGGTTTCCATGAAAGAGGATTGCGACAAGGATACTTTGCTGATTCAGGTACATCCTGTCGGTCCGGTTTGTCATACGGGTACGGATACTTGCTGGGGAGAGAAGAACGAACAGCCCGTTATGTTCCTGAAACTTCTTCAGGACTTCATCGACAAGCGTCATGCTGAAATGCCGGAAGGCTCTTACACAACCAGCCTGTTCTGGTCGGGTGTCAATAAAATGGCGCAGAAGGTAGGTGAAGAAGCGGTTGAAACTGTTATTGAAGCATGCAACGGTACCGACGAGCGTCTGATATACGAGGGAGCCGACTTACTGTATCATCTTATCGTATTGCTGACCTCTAAAGGTTATCGCATAGAAGATTTGGCACGTGAGTTGGAAGAACGTCACAGTGCGGATTGGAAGAAACACTAAGTTGTTATGGACGAAGCGCTGATACGATATAAAGATGTGGAGATACACCAGCAGGAACTGTGTGTGTTGAACGATGTAAACTTGGAGTTACACAAGGGAGAGTTTGTCTACCTCATCGGTAAAGTCGGTTCGGGTAAGACGAGTTTGCTCAAAACCTTTTACGGTGAACTGGATGTGGCGGCGGGCGATGCCGAGGTGTTGGGATATGATATGTTGCATATCAAGCGCAAGCATATTCCGCAGTTGCGTCGTAAGTTGGGTATCGTATTTCAGGATTTCCAGTTGCTCACCGACCGTACGGTGTATGACAATCTTGAGTTCGTGCTTCGTGCTACCGGGTGGAAGAATAAGGGAGAGATAAAAGACCGTATCAGCGAAGTATTGCAATTGGTGGGTATGAGCAATAAAGGTTATAAATACCCCAATGAATTGTCGGGAGGCGAACAGCAGCGTATCGTGATAGCCCGTGCCGTACTGAACTCTCCGGAAGTAATTCTTGCCGATGAGCCAACCGGAAATCTGGATGTGGAGACGGGATTTGCCATAACCCAGCTTTTACATAGTATCAGTGAGGCGGGTTCGCTGGTTATTATGACTACGCACAACATGCAGTTGCTTTGGGAATATCCGGGGCGCGTATACCGTTGTGCCGACCATTTGATAACGGACGTAACGGAGCAGTATTCCGTTGCGTCGTCAACAGAAGAGAAATAAACAAGATTATATAACATTTTAATACAGAAACGAAAATGAAAGTTTTAAAGTTTGGAGGTACTTCAGTAGGTTCGGCTCAGCGAATTAAGGAAGTGGCCAAATTGATTACCGATGGTGAACGTAAGATTGTGGTTCTCTCTGCCATGTCGGGTACCACAAACACATTGGTTGAGATTTCGGACTATCTGTACAAGAAGAATCCGGAAGGTGCTAACGAGATTATCAACAGACTGGAAACGAAATACCGCCAGCACATTGATGAGCTCTATGCCACTCCCGAATATAAGCAGAAAGGTCTGGAACTTATCAAATCTCATTTCGACTATATCCGTTCTTACACCAAAGACCTTTTTACGCTGTTCGAGGAGAAGGTAGTGCTGGCGCAGGGTGAGTTGATTTCTACCGCCATGATGAATTACTATCTGCAGGAATGTGGTGTGAAGTCGGTTTTGCTTCCGGCTTTAGAATATATGCGTACGGACAAGAATGCTGAACCTGATCCTGTTTACATCAAAGAAAAACTTCAGGTTCAACTTGAGTTGCATCCCAATGCCGACATTTATATTACACAAGGTTTTATCTGCCGCAACGCCTATGGCGAGGTAGACAATCTGCAACGTGGCGGCAGCGATTATACCGCTTCTCTGATAGGTGCGGCTGTCAATGCTTCCGAAATCCAGATTTGGACGGACATCGACGGTATGCACAACAACGACCCGCGTATTGTGGACAAGACCTCTCCCGTGCGCCATCTTCATTTTGAAGAGGCAGCCGAGCTGGCATACTTCGGTGCAAAAATCCTGCACCCTACCTGTATCCAGCCCGCCAAGTATGCTAACATCCCCGTGCGCCTGCTCAATACAATGGATCCCACGGCTCCGGGTACACTCATCTCCAACGATACGGAGAAAGGCAAAATCAAGGCTGTAGCTGCAAAGGATAATATCACAGCTATCAAAATCAAGTCCAGCCGTATGTTGCTTGCTCATGGTTTCTTGCGTAAAGTGTTTGAAATCTTTGAAAGTTACCAGACTTCTATCGACATGATTTGTACGTCCGAAGTAGGTGTATCCGTTTCTATCGACAATACCAAGCATCTCAACGAGATTTTGGACGATTTGAAGAAATATGGTACGGTGACGGTGGACAAGGACATGTGTATCATCTGCGTGGTAGGCGACCTCGAATGGGAGAATGTCGGCTTTGAAGCCAAAGCGCTCGATGCCATGCGCGACATACCGGTACGTATGATTTCTTTTGGCGGTAGTAACTATAACATTTCTTTCCTTATCCGCGAATGTGATAAGAAACAGGCTTTGCAGTCGCTCAGCGATGCGCTGTTCAACGAGTAATAAAAGAAAACAGTAGATATGAGCGCTTTTACCTTCTTGATAAAAGCGCTCTTTTTAACTAAACGAAGATATAACCCATAATAATTATATGAAAGGAACATTTCCTATTGACAAATTCCGCGAATTGCGTACCCCGTTTTATTATTACGACACGAAGGTGCTGCGCGATACTCTTTCCTGCATCCGTACCGAAGCGTCACGATACGATAACTATTCGGTGCATTATGCGGTAAAGGCCAATGCCAATCCTAAGGTTCTGACTATTATCCGTGAGAGCGGGTTGGGAGCGGACTGTGTGAGCGGCGGTGAAATCCGTGCGGCAATCAAGGCTGGTTTCCCTGCCGATAAGATTGTGTTTGCCGGAGTGGGTAAGGCAGACTGGGAGATAAATCTCGGATTGGATTATAATATCTTCTGCTTTAATGTAGAGTCCATACCCGAACTGGAAATTATCAACGAACTGGCCGCAGCCAAAGGCAAGGTAGCCAATGTTGCTTTCCGTATCAACCCCAACGTAGGTGCGCATACGCATGCCAACATCACTACCGGATTGGCAGAAAACAAGTTCGGTATCAGTATGGAAGATATGGACCATGTGATAGACGTGGCACAGGAGATGAAAAATGTCAAGTTCATCGGGCTGCATTTCCATATCGGTTCGCAGATATTGGATATGGGCGATTTTGTGGCTTTGTGTAATCGTGTCAACGAATTGTTGGACAAACTCGAAGCCCGTCAGATACGTATCGAACACGTTAATGTGGGTGGTGGACTCGGCATTGATTACGGACATCCCAACCGTCAGCCTGTGCCCGATTTCAAAAGCTATTTCGAAACCTACGATAACTGCCTGAAACTCCGTTCCTATCAGACACTTCATTTTGAATTGGGGCGTTCGGTAGTGGGGCAGTGCGGTTCGCTTATTGCAAAGGTTTTGTATGTAAAGCAAGGTACCAACAAGCAGTTTGCCATTCTCGATGCGGGTATGACGGATTTGATTCGTCCCGCACTCTACCAGGCATTCCATAAGATAGAGAACATCACTTCCGATGCTCCGCAGCAAACCTATGATGTAGTGGGGCCTATCTGCGAATCATCCGATGTCTTTGGCAAGGCTGTCGATTTGAACGGTGTGAAGCGTGGCGACCTTATAGCCCTTCGCTCTGCCGGAGCTTACGGTGAAATCATGGCTTCAGGTTATAACTGCCGCGAGTTGCCGCAAGGTTATACATCGGACGAACTGGTATAAGTGCAGTACAAGATTTGAATGATTTATCAAGCACGGGAACATCCTTTTTGTTTCTGTGCTTGTTTTTTATAGCTACCTGATTTTTTTGTTGTATTTTTACAGCATTAATATCTGATATAAATCCATTATGAAACACAAGTCGATTTTCTTTTTACTTAGCCTGATATTTAGTTCGTTTTGTCTTTCAGCGCAGGAATTGCCGAAAGAAGTGGTCTGGCAAGAGATAGAGGGAGTTAATGTACCGATTCCGCCTCAGACGCATCCCCGTTTGTATGTTCGCTCATCCGATTTACCCGCGTTGAAGGAACGTCTGAAAACTCCTCAGGCACAGCAGACACTCTCTCTTATGAAAGAGCTAAGCAAAGACCGCACTCCGGCGGAAGAAGCTGCCGTTACAAACCGCGGTTTCCGCTATTATTACGAGATGCGCGGCGTTACGTCGCGGGTGCAGTTGCAAGCCCTTGACTATCTGCTGGAAGGTGACAAACGTTTGGCACGCCGTGCCATTACAGCCATGCTCGATACGTTGCAGCGTGCCTCTTTCGGCACTCGTTCCGACTTGTCGCGGGCCAGCGGAGCCATGTTGATAACGGGTGCTATGGTATATGACTGGTGCTACGACCAGATGAAGAGTTCCGAGAAACAGGCTTATATCAAAGAATTTATCCGTCTGGCAAAGAGTATGGAATGCGGTTATCCGCCACGCAATAACCAACCCATAGCGGGGCATCCGTCGGAGTGGATGATTATGCGCGATATGCTGTCGGCAGGCATTGCCATTTATGATGAATATCCCGATATGTACAATCATGTCATTACCATGCTCTATCGTGATTATATTCCGGCACGCAACTATTTCTACGAAGGGCAGAACTATCACCAGGGCACGAATTATGTACATGTCCGCTTTGCCTGCGACCTCTTTCCTTTGTGGATTTTGGATAAGATGGGAGCCGGTAGTATTTACAGCTCTTCGGCAAGATTTGTGCTTTACGACATTATCTACCGTCGGCGTCCCGACGGAGTGTTGATGCCTGCGGGCGATGATTATCCGCAGAACCGTCCCGCATTGCTTACCATGCCTACGCCTATGTTCTTGGCTTCCAGCTATTATAAAGACGAGTACCTGGCTTATGAGTTCGAGCGTAATCCCCGGTTGGACAAGTCGGGCAACGAGTCCATGAACCATTGCCTGATATACGAACTGTTGTGGCGCGACTACACCCTGAAAGGCAAGTCCCCCGACGACCTTCCTTTGACACGTTATTCCGGTACTCCCTACGGCTGGATGATTGCCCGTACCGGTTGGGATGCCAACAGCGTGATTGCCGAGATGAAAATCAACGAGCAATTCGTGGGCAACCACCAGCACATGGACGGCGGCAGTTTCCAGATTTACCACAAAGGGCCTTTGGCTATCGATGCTGGTGCTTATAGCGGTAGTTCGGGCGGCTATAACAGTCCCAACAACAAAAATTACTTCAAACGCACCATTGCCCATAATTCATTGCTGGTGTACGACCCAGACGAAAAGTTCGGCTGTTGGAACTATGGCGGTGGCGGAAAGACACGGTTTGCAGCCAATGACGGCGGGCAGCGTATGTGCGGCGAAGGTTGGAAAACCTGCAATTCGCTCGACAGCCTTTTGTCCGAGGAGTATACGGTAGGCAGCGTGTTGGCTCATGGATTTGGCCCTGACGCGCAGGCTCCCGATTATTCTTATTTGAAGGGGGATATAACACAAGCCTATACCCGGAAAGTGAAAGAGGCGAAACGTTCTTTCGTATTCCTCAACTTGAAGTCCAAAACCGTGCCTGCCGCACTTATTGTATATGATAAAGTATCGGCTTCCAACCCCGATTTCCGTAAATACTGGTTGCTGCATAGCATCGAAGAACCCACGCTTGAAGGTAATACTTTCACCGTGCGGCGCACCAAAGACGGTGATAGCGGTATGCTGCACAATACCGTCCTTTTACCTCAGGCGGATAATCTTCGTATTGATAAGGTTGGCGGCCCCGGCAAGGAAAACTGGGTGTTCGGCACTAACTATCCCAACGATGCCGTAGCTCCCTATCTTGACAATGCCAACGAGCGTGGAGCCTGGCGGGTAGAAGTTTCACCCGCTGCCCCTGCCGTTACCGATAACTTCCTGAATGTGATACAGGTTGCCGATAACCGATGCAACAAGTTGAACGCAGTGCAGCGTATTGAGGATGACCGGATAGTAGGTGTTCAGTTAGCCGATCGTGTCGTTACTTTTGCCAGGAGCAGCGAACCGCTGCAGAAAGATTTTACCCTTACAGTTAACGGTACAGGTACATATAAATTCGTCATTACCGACCTTAAAGCAGGAAACTGGCAAGTAAAGAAGGACGGTCGTGTCTTTATTCCGTTGACCGAGGTGCAGGCTTCCGATGGAGTGCTTACTTTTGAGGGGAGTGCCGGCAGTTATGAATTTTGTAGGTAATAATCTTATAGTGAACAAATAAAGAGTGAGCGTATAGGCTTGCTCTTTACACTAAAAATTTAATCAAGTCCTAATTCGGTATATAGCGCTATATCTTTATTTATTTGTTTATCTTTGTGCAGCAAATAATAATCATCTTGAATATGCAGAATACAATATATACATCAGCAAAGCCTTTCGTAAAGTGGGTCGGTGGAAAAACGCAGCTTTTGAAAGATATCAAACATGCTCTGCCGGCTAATCTTGCACAGATGAAAGATATTATTTATGTGGAACCGTTTGTGGGAGGTGGTGCTGTGTTATTTTGGATATTACAGCAATTTCCTAATATTAAAAGGGCTGTAATCAATGATATAAATCCTCATTTGATAACAACATATAAGATTGTTAAAGAACAGCCGGGCAAATTAATTGAAAGATTAAAGGTCTTTCAAAATGAATACATCCCTTTAGGAGAAGAAGATAGGAAAGCATATTATTTGGCAAAGCGTGATATTTATAATAACTCTTCTTTACCCGAAGTTGAGATAGCCGCTTTATTCATCTTCTTAAATAGAACATGTTTCAATGGCTTGTATAGGGTAAATTCAAAAGGTAAATTTAATGTGCCTCACGGTAAATATGCTACTCCCAGGATTTGTGATGAAGATACTATTCTGGCAGACTCACATATCCTTCAAAAGGTCGAAATCTTATGTGGGGATTTTGCGGAAACGGCTGTTTATGCTTCTCCTAATGCACTGTTCTATTTTGATCCTCCGTATAAACCTTTAAGTAAAACATCTTCTTTCAATTCGTATGCTAAAGAAGAATTTGATGATAATGAGCAGATAAGGCTACGTGATTTTTGCAGTAAAATAGCCGGATATAAAGCTAATTTTATTTTAAGTAATTCTGATGTAAAGGGCAAAAACGAAGATGAGGGCTTTTTTGATGAAATATACAATGCCTATAATATTCGGCGTGTAATGGCAACACGGATGGTTAATGCCAATCCTGATAAAAGAGGAAAATTATCCGAACTGATGATTTCCAATATTAATATGATTTATAGGTAAATGGCTATGAAAAGAAATTTCAATGATTGGCTTGCGCAATTTCGTTCAAGCATCGCTAATTATGAATACTATACGGACTTCAATAAGGTTTTTGAAAATGTAGATGCCATTAAGATAGAATTGAATATAATGAATTCTCTTATTGGCAGTAAAAACATTGAGGCTGATTTTGCGACCCTATTGGCTACCTATCCTAATGTTTTAAAGTGTATCCCAGTTTTGATAGCCAAACGTGAAATGGATATAGAGACTGTAGATGAAGAAGGAAGTTTCTGCTATAATTTTCGGAAGATGAATTATACCTTAATTCCGCAACACTATTATAAAATATTTTTTTTAAGTACCTGAGCAACAA
>ERZ791800.1132-NODE-1132-length-13421-cov-5.606165_pt1 | contig 13421 bp, 9 predicted proteins | sample MGYA00510310_ERZ791800 | MGnify/ENA primary metagenome ERZ791800 (study PRJEB30046, sample SAMN00791954) | human gut metagenome | study: EMG produced TPA metagenomics assembly of the A metagenome-wide association study of gut microbiota in type 2... | reverse complement strand
AGGAAAACTCAAAAGTCGGAAAACCCTGAAATATCAAGCGTTTGAGAAGAAATACTGGACTTAAATGGAGATATAAAAAGATGATTAAAGTACTATTTATTTGCCACGGCAAGATATGTACACACCCTCGTAAAACCCAGTAAAATCAAGGAAAATCGGCACTCGAACACCCTCAAGTACGCCATTTTGTACGCCAAATTTTTTGAAAATCCCTGATGTGACAGTACTGTTTTGAACGTGAAAAACCAAAAAATCGCCGTGAAAAATCAAAAAATCACGGAGGAAATTAAAATGAAGAATCAGAAAAACTGTATGCGTGTGGGAGACTATTTCATCCCAGCAATCGAATTAAAGCCAGTGGAAGATAAGGCTTTGAACAAATACGGCAGAATGCGTAGAGCATTTCTGCAGGAGCTGAAGCCGATACTTTTCGATGATCTGGTGCTGACGGAGCAGCTGTTCCCTCATCTTTATGAAGTTCAGGAGATTGCAGCGGAAAGAGTGGATGTAATTATGGCCGGACTGCTTGGGAAAAATCCGGCACCGGATAAGGAAACAGACGCTATGGCTTGGGTAGCGCATATGAATCTGATGAAAGCAATGGCGGAGGAAGTAGTGGTTAGGGAAGTAATTTATACATAATGTGAAATGGAACCAGCTCGGAAACGGGCTGGTTTCTTTATCGGAAAAATTGCTGGTAAAACTAAAAAATGAGTTTGTCTTGTCAAAATGGGGGGGTGAATCGGAGAAAAGATGCTTTATAAAACGGATTTTCGATTTACAAGGACATTTTCGAATTTTAATAGATATAAAAATGTGATTGTAATCACACTATTATGCGTTTTTGCGTGATAGGATTGGTGTAAAAGTACCGGAATCGGCAAAAATGAAAGAAAACAACGCGGATAAAAGTTTGATATTTTGCCGATAGTGTGATATACTATAATAAATTGATAAGAAATATACGGATTTATTTAAGAGAATAGAATGGAGTTGAGTACATATGAGTTTATCAATACGCAATTGTAACAATATAGATAATGGACAATTTGATATTGTGGATGGATGTCTTAATATCAAATATGCTATCAATGGAACAGGAAAATCTACAATTTCAAAAGCAATAGATGCATTTGTTTCTGGAGATGAAACTAAAAAACGTTCACTGATTCCTTTTAAATACTATGGAAATGAAACGGAACATTTTCCGGAATTGACTGGTTATGAAGACTTTGGGAAAGTGTCTATCTTTAATGAAACATATATTGAGGATTATGTATATCAACAGAATGAGTTGATAAAAAATAGTTTTGAAATTTTTATCAAAACACCTGATTATGATAAGCATATAAAAGAAATAGAAAAACTGTTGGAGGGCATCAATACCACTTTTCAAACTCATCCGGAACTTGATGAGTTGATAAAGGTATTTCAAGAGTTTATTGATGGGTTTGGTAAAGCGAAAGGTGGATATTCTGCAGCAGGTGCTATTGGAAAAGGACTTGGAAAAGGAAATAAGATAGACAATATACCGAAAGGTTTGGAAGTATATGAACCATATTTAAAAAATAGCGAGAATGTTAAATGGATTAAATGGCAATTAGAGGGGAAACGTTATTTAGATATGGCAGAGCAATGCCCATATTGCTCTGGATCAATACAGGAAACAAAAGAAACGATTTTAAAAGTAAGCGAAGAATATGACGCTAAAGCGGTTGAGCAATTAAATAAAATGTTAGAAGTTTTCAAAAAATTATCTCCGTTCTTTACGGATGATACGGTGTCTAAACTTGATGAAATATCCAAAAACATAACAGGTATTTCAAATCACCAGAAAACGTACTTGTTAGAAATTAAAGCACAAGTAGATGGTTTAATGCAACAGCTGTATGGATTAAAAAGAATGGGATTTCATTCTTTGAAAAATGCAGAAAAGATAGCAGATGAATTGCAAAAATTCAAGGTTGATTTGTCATATTATTCGCATTTAAATTCTGAGCTTGCAAATGAAAAAGTAGAGTTGATTAACAAAACGTTAGATGTAGTTTTGGAAAAAGCAGGCAGATTACAAGGAGAAATTGCGCAACAGAAAAAACATATTAAGACCACTATTGAAATGTATAGTAAGGAAATAAATGATTTCTTATACTATGCGGGTTACAAGTATCAAGTGGATATTGTTGAAGAAGAACATACAACAGATTACCATCTGATTTTAAAACATGTTGATGGGGAAGGTGTAATTCAAGCTGCAAATGAACATTTGAGCTTTGGTGAAAGAAATGCATTTGCTTTAGTATTGTTTATGTATGATGTTCTTAAGAATGATCCGGATTTGGTTGTTTTGGATGATCCGATTTCATCTTTTGATGGTAATAAGAAGTTTGCAATTATAAACATGTTATTTATGGGTAAGCATAGCTTGAAAAATAGAACAGTATTATTGTTAACACACGAATTTAATACAGTTATTGATGTGATTTATAATATGCCATATAACTTTAGTCCGGCACCAAAAGCAGCGTTTTTGACTACGAAAAATGGTGTGTTATGTGAAAAAGAAATTAAAAAAACAGATATTAAGTCGTTTGGAGAAATTGCACGCAACAATATCAATTCTGGAATAGATTCATTAAATAAGTTGGTTTATTTAAGAAGACTTTTAGAAATTCAGAAGACAGATGGTTTGGCATGGCAACTACTATCAAATATTTTTCATAAGAGAGAAATTCCAGAAATTCATTTTTCTGATGACACACCTAATCGCCAGATGACGGTACAAGAAATGCAGGATGCGGAAGCTGAGATTCGTTCAGAGTATCTTCCGGATTTTGATTATAACACAGAATACCAAAAAACGCAGAATATGGGGCTCTTAAAGACGCTATATGAAAATAGTGGAAGTAATTATGAAAAGCTTCAAATTTATCGCATCATGTTTAATGAAAATAATTCAAATAGCGTGATTAAAAAATTTGTAAACGAAGCATTTCATATAGAAAATGATTATTTGTTTCAATTGAATCCTTGTGAGTATGACACTGTACCACAATATATTATCGATGAATGCGATAAAGAGATATTGGGTATTGCAGTTGATTAAAATATTATTTGGAAATATAACGGAGGAGAGCAGATGCGATACCTTTCAGTTACTGAAATAGCAAAAAAATGGAATGTTTCAGAGCGCAGCGTAAGAAACTACTGTGCCCAGGGACGTGTGCCTGGTGCATTTCTTACCGGCAAGACTTGGAATATTCCTGAAAATGCAGAGAAACCGGAGCGTTCCAACAAGAAAAAGGAACAGCCTGTTACATTGCTGGATATTCTGCAGGAGCAGAAAGCAAGCAAATATTCCGGTGGCATTTATCATAAGACACAGATTGATTTGACATACAATTCAAACCATATCGAAGGCAGCCGTCTGACTCACGATCAGACAAGATATATTTTTGAAACCAACACCATTGGTGTAGAAAATGAAGTGTTGAATGTGGATGACGTGATTGAAACAGCAAATCATTTCCGTTGTATTGATATGATTATTGACAATGCAAAAGCGGTGTTGACAGAGAAGTTCATTAAAGAACTGCATCTGATTCTGAAGAACGGGACCAGTGATTCCAGAAAAGATTGGTTTGTTGTTGGTGATTACAAGAAGTTGCCGAATGAAGTCGGCGGTATGGATACTGCCCTTCCGGAAAAAGTTGCCGATAAAATGAAAGCCTTGCTGACAGAGTATAATGCCAAGGAAGAAAAGACATTTGAAGATATTCTGGACTTCCATGTAAAGTTTGAACGTATCCATCCGTTCCAGGATGGCAATGGTCGTGTAGGCAGATTGATTATGTTCAAAGAGTGTCTAAAATATAATATCGTTCCATTCATTATTGAGGATAACCTGAAACTGTATTATTACCGTGGTTTAAAGGAATGGAACAATGAAAAAGGGTTCCTGACAGATACTTGTCTGACAGCACAGGATAAATATAAAGCGTATCTGGATTATTTCAGGATTGCATATTAGGATTTTAGCATTTTAAAAATATCAATTACTAATTTATAGATAAGAGGTACGACAATGACTGGTGAAAAATTTACATTGATGCAGTATTCAGTTCATGCGATTTTGGGATTGATTGACGCAGAAGATTTTGTTATACCTGAAATTCAGCGTCCATTTGTATGGAAACGTAGTCAGGTTAGAGATTTAATAGATTCTTTATATAATGGATATCCTACAGGTTATATTATTACTTGGAAGAATCCAGATGTAAAAACAAAAGACGGTGGGAAAGCCAATGGCAAAAAAGTGTTGATCGATGGTCAGCAGAGAGTTACTGCGTTGATGGCTGCTATATCTGGCAAAGAAGTATTAGATGATGATTTTAATAAAGAGCGCATTAAAATTGCATTTAATCCTTTGGCAGAGGATGAAACAAAAAGATTTGCTGTACAGGACGCTTCGCACCTCAAAGATAAAAAGTGGATTCCTGATATTTCAGTCGTTTTTGAACCAGAATTCGATCCATTTGAGTTTTCTATTTCATACTGTGAAGTAAATGATGGCGTTAAGCCTAATGTTGTAAACAAGGCAATTACTGAGTTGAAAGGTATTGCAAATCGTCAGATTGGTGTAATTGAATTAGATGCAGCATTAGATATTGATGAAGTAACAGAAATCTTTATTCGAATTAACTCTAAAGGGACTGCTTTAAGCCAATCTGACTTCGTTATGTCTAAAATGGCGGCGGATTCGGTACATAATGGCAGCTTGATGAGAAAGACAGTGGATTATTTCTGCCATTTAGCTGTAAAACCGGATTTTTATGCTCATTTGGTTAATGACAAAGAATTTCAGGATTCCAAATATGCGGATAAAATCAAATGGTTGGCAAGTGATTATGACGATATCTACGATCCGGATTATGGTGATATGTTGAGGGTATCTTTTATGCATCAATTCAGACGTGGTAAATTGGCTGATTTGGTGAGCTTGCTGTCAGGTAGAGATTTCGTTACAAAAGAATTCCGTGATGATATCGTAGAAGAATCCTATAAAAAATTGGATAACGGTATCATGAATTTCATTAACAAATATAATTTTGCACAGTTTATTATGGCGATCAAAGGTGCTGGTTTTGTATCAAGTAAACTTCTTAATTCAAGAATGACCTTGGATTTTGCCTATACATTATACTTAATGTTGTTAGATGATCCAGAAATTCCTAATGCACAGATTAAACGATATGTGCAGAAATGGTTTGTTCTCTCAACACTGACATCCAGATATATCGGTTCGCCTGAAACACAGATGGATAGAGATATGAGAAATATTGGTGAAAAGGGATTCTTAAAATTCCTTGCTGAAGTTGAAGCATCTGCTTTGTCAGAAAGCTTTTGGACTGTTACATTACCGCAGTATTTGGAAACCTCCTCTATAAATAGCCCGGCATTTAATACATTCTTGGCTGCGCAGATTAACCGGAATTGCAATTCGCTGCTGATGAAAGGTACAAAGATTTCAGATTTAATAACAATATCCGGAGATGTTCACCACATCTTCCCTAAAGCTTATTTGAAGAAGAATGGTGTAACATCTAAGACAAAATATAATCAGGTTGCAAACTATATTTATTTGGACACACAGGTGAATAAAGCTGTAAGTGATGATGCACCGGCTACATATTTCACAAAAGTTAAAGAACAATGTGAAACAAAAGATATTATTTTTGGCAACATTTCAACAGAAGAAATGTTGGACGAGAACCTGAAAGAAAACTGTATCCCTAATAATATTTTTGAAATGACTGTAGAAAACTATGATGATTTCCTGCAGGAAAGAAGAAAATTGATGGCAAAACTCATTCAAGAATATTATGACAATCTGTAATGTAAAAATATAAGATAAGGATTAGAAAAATGGATATAACAACAAGAACCAAAATAGATGCAATATGGCAGGGTATGTGGGATAACGGAATGGCTGATGCCAAAACTAACATTACCCAAATTACATATCTGCTTTTTATTAAAATGTTAGATGATGCTCAGATTAAGAAAGAAGCAAATGCAAATGCCTTTGGTGTAAAGGTAAAGAATCCTACTTTCCCTGAAGGAACTTTTGCAGAAGATAAAGATGAAGATGGTAACGTCATCGACATTATTTCATATGAAGATTTAAGATGGCATAATTTCGTACATTTCTCAACCGAGAAAATGTTCCATGTTGTTAAAGATTATGTTTTCAAGTTTATTCGTGAAATGCACAATGGCGAAAACAACGCTTTCTCCAGATTTATGACTGATGCGAAGCTTGATATTCCAAGCGGTAAAATTCTTGAAAAGGTTATTCGTGGTTTAAACGATGATGAACTGAATCTCGACAACAAGGAGATTATGGGCGATGTTTACGAATATCTGCTTGCCAAGTTATCCGTAAACGGTACAAACGGACAGTTCCGTACTCCTCGTCACATCATCAATATGATGGTGCAGTTAATGCAACCCAAATTGGGTGAAAAAATTTGCGATCCAGCCATGGGTTCAGCCGGATTTTTAATGGAATCTGCAAAATATATTTCAGAAAATCAAAAGGGTGAATTGAACAAAAAAGAGAACAGGTATGCATTCAACAATGAAATGTTCTACGGAAACGAAACCGACCCTGATATGCTTAGAATCGGTACAATGAATATGACACTGCACGATGTTTCCAATCCGCAGATTTATTATAAAAATTCGCTTACCGATGATAACAAAGACGAATTTAAGTATGATTTGATTTTAGCAAATCCTCCGTTCAGTGGATCTCTTGATGCAAACGACCTTGCAAAATCATTGAAGGATATTTGTCCGTCAAAATCAACAGAACTTCTGTTTATGGCTTTGTTCCTCAGAAGTCTTAAAATTGGCGGTAGATGTGCTTCTATTGTTCCTGTCGGTGTAGTAAACAACACTAACGAAAAAGCATATACCATCATTCGTAAAGAATTGGTTGAGAACCAAAGACTAAGAGCAATCATTTATCTGCCGAGCGGTGTATTTAAGCCTTATTCCGGTGTGCAGACTGCTATTATTATCTTTGATAAAACGGAAAATGGCGGTACAGATAAAGTGTGGCTTTACAATATGGAATCTGACGGATTATCCCTTGATGATAAACGTAACGAGGTTAAAACAAACGATATTCCTGATATAATTGAGAGATTCCATAACTTGGATAAGGAAGAAAGCAGAACGCCATACGAAAAATCTTTCTTTATCACAAAACAGGATATTGTCGATAACAATTATGTTCTCAGCCTTAATAAGTATCAGAAAAAAGAGATTATGAAGAAAGAATATCGCCCTACTGCTGAAATTATAAAATCTATTTATGATTTGGAAGAACAGTTCAAGGAACTTATGGGTGAGATTAGCAAAGGTATGGAATAATGGATATTCGTTTAGAAAATGTACTTAAGTACGAACAACCAACTAAATATATTGTCAAATCCGAGAATTATTCCGATGATTTTGCTTTACCCGTATTGACTGCAGGAAAATCTTTTGTTTTGGGTTATACAGATGAAACAGAAGGTGTATGCAAGGCATCAGAAAATCCCGTGATTATCTTTGATGATTTTACTGCCGATTGCAAATACGTTGACTTTGACTTTAAGGTAAAATCATCAGCGATGAAAATTTTGCACAAGGCAAATGCAGAGGACAATCTTAAGTATTATTTTTACGCAATGCAGGCGATTGATTATACCCCGTTTAGTCATAAAAGGGTTTGGATTTCCGAATATAGCAAATTCAAAATTGAAAATCGTTCTGTTGCAGAACAAAATAATATCGTAAAAGATTTAGACACTGTTGCAACTGCTATTGATAATGCCAAACAACGTTTAAATGCACTTGATGAGTTGGTAAAATCACGATTTATCTTGCAGGAGGTGGCGTGATGAAAACATTTAAAATTAAAGAAATCTGTCATCTTGAAAAAGGAAAACAAATTGATACCACCTTACTGAGCGATGGTAATCCTTATAAATACATCAATGGTGGAATCAAAGAATCCGGTTACTACACTACATATAATACAGAAGGTGAAGCGGTACTCGTATCAGAAGGTGGAGCTTCTTGTGGATACGTTAATTATATTAACGAAAAATTTTGGTGCGGATGTCATTGTTACAAGTTGACCAAATGTAAATTCTTACCCAAATACATTTATTATGCCTTGAAGGGAAATCAAGAAAAATTAATGGCATTACGCACTGGAGCCGCAATGCCGAATATCAAAAAGACAACCTTTCAAGATATGGAATTGCTCTTAAATGAAAATCATACCGAGCAAGAACTGGTTATCAAAGAACTCGATAAAATACAAATCGCTCTTGAAATAAAGAAAACGGAGTTGATCGCTCTCGATGACCTTGTAAAATCACGATTTATCGAGATGTTTGGCGCCCCCGTAGAAAATCCAAAGGGATGGGATAAAAAGCCGTTATCAGATGAGTGTAAGATCATTACCGGTAATACTCCCTCACGAAAAAATGCAGATTACTACGGTAACTTCATTGAATGGATAAAATCAGACAACATAAACACTCCCAATGCATGGCTTACTACAGCATCCGAATTTCTCTCTGAAGAAGGATTGAAAGTGGGTCGTAGCGTTGAAAAAGACTGTATTCTTATGACCTGTATAGCAGGCAGTATAGGATGCATTGGAAATGTTTCTGTTACAGACCGTAAGGTTACATTTAATCAACAAATAAATGGCATTATTCCAAACAAAAATAATGTATGGTATTTGTATGTTCTTTTTGAACTTTCAAAAAGCTATATTCAAAGTACTGTCACTATGGCATTAAAAGGGATTTTAAGCAAAGGACAATTATCGAAAATAGAATTTATTTTTCCTCCAATCGAACTTCAAAACGAGTTCGCAGACTTCGTTAAACTAACAGACAAATCGAAATTTATCGTGCAGAAGCAGATTGAGGATTTGCAGGAATTACTTGATAGTAAAATGGATGAATACTTCGGTTAAGAGCCGAAAGAAAGGGAGTAAACTATGAATTTTGATTATTTGAAAAATATAGAAGAACTCCAAAATTTATATATAACGGTTTCAACGGATAATCAAACAGAATCCGCTTATTTGCGTTGTATCAAATATGGCAGATGTTTGGAAAGTCTTGTCCGTTATACCTATGCGAAGCAGTTTCCTAAATATAAAGCGGCTTCAAGTGAGCTTATAAAACTGTTAAAGGATAAAACTTTCAAGCAGTTTTTAGGCAAAACAGAGTATTATAATAAACTGCATTTTACATATCTTGCCGGAAATAATGCTGCATTTGACCACGATATTGATACTGAAACTGCTGACCTTGCTTTAGAAAACTTAAAAGAGGTAACTTTTCAAATTTTCTCTAAGGCACACAATTTCGATGAAATGCAGAAAAGAATCTTTGAATATGTTTCAAGGGTTGAATATGCCATTACAGAGGCAAAAACAAGGGAACTGTATATCGATACCAACTTGAAAAGTGCAGGCTACTCTGTTCTTAAAGAAAAGGGTAAAATAGCACCTAATAAGGTCGGTATTGAAATCGAGGTACACGATTTACCAAATCAGGTAAAAGGATATGTTGATTATGTTATATACAACAAGGTCGGATTGCCTGTTGCTGTGATTGAAGCGAAAAGGACAAGTGTTTCTGAAGAAGCAGGTGCACAGCAGGCAAAGGATTATGCCGATGCTCTCGTTAAAAACTTGGATTTGAAATACAGACCAATTATTTACTATACAAACGGTTATGTTATTAAAATTCAAGACAGATTAGGCTATCCCGCAAGAGAAGTAGGCAATTTTGCTTCTCTTGATGATTTGGAATTGCTTATTAAACGTCAAAAATCAGGCATAGAAGATAAAAGAAAGCCTATTAAAAACAAAGAAGTAGATACTGCTATCATTGACCGAAGCAAACTTGTTGAAGCGGTCAAAGAAATGATTGATTCAATGAATATTGACGGTACTATGCGTAGAAAAGGTTTGCTGGTACTTCCTTGTGGTGTTGGTAAGACGAGAACTGCTGTTGCTCTCAGCAAAATTTTAATCAATAACGATTGGGTGCAAAACGTTCTGTTCCTTGCAGACAGAAACAATCTTGTTTCAAACGCATTAAAGCCATTCAGCAAGTATATTGAAGGTGGCGTTAGCGATATTTCTGCCGAAAATCCTGAGAGAGATACCAATGCCCGAATTTGTTTGTGTACCTACAACTCTATGCTGAATTTCTTGAACAAGCCGAAGAAAGAATTTTCAGTAGGACATTTTGATTTGATTTTCGTTGATGAAGCACATCGTTCTCTTTTTAATGTTTATCGTGCTATTTTTGAATACTTTGATTCGTTTGTAATAGGTTTAACTGCTACGCCAAGCAAAGCTATTGACAGATCCACCTATGAAATACTTGATTTGAACACAGACGAGCCTACTTTTGAGGTTAAATTTGAAGAAGCGGTAAATCTTAATTATTTGGTAAGTTACCGTGCTTTTGATAAAACTTCGGATGTTATGAAAAATGGTCTGAAATACAACGACCTGAGCGAAGCAGAAAAAGCACAGTACGAGGAAATGTTTGCTGATGAAAACGGAAATATTCCTGAAGAAGTTGCAGGAAAAGCGTTTTACAGAGAAATTTTTAATAACGATACCATAGACAAGATGTTTGCAGACCTTTTTGCAAACGGATTAAGAGTTGAAAACGGAAATAAAATCGGTAAAACCTTAATTTTTGCTGTTGACCACAATCACGCAGTAAAGATTGCCGAGCGTTTCAAAAAAAAATATCCGCACTTAGGCGATGAGTTCTGTCAGGTAATCGACAACCAAATCAAGAAGAATAAAACACGCCAAGATAATTTTGCTAAAAAGGATTCTAATCCGCAAATTGTTGTTTCGGTTGATATGATGGATACCGGCGTGGATATTCCTGAAATCGTAAACCTTGTATTCTTTAAGAGAGTTCTTTCACGAATTAAATTTGACCAAATGTGGGGTCGTGGAACAAGAACTTGTAAGAACTTGCATGTAATCACTCCGCCGAGAGATTATTTTGAAGGCAGAACTTTGGATGATGAACGCAAGGATTATGTGGACAAGCAAGGCTTCTTTGTGTTCGATTATTGTAATAACTTTGAATACTTTGACTTGCACCCTGAAGGAAAAGACCCATCCACTCCGTTGAATCTAAACCAAAAAATATACTCTTTGCGATTGGATATATTGGCGAAATTGCAAACTATCGAATATCAGGAACAGCCAGAATATAAGGCATATCATCAAAAATTGAAGAATATGCTTGTTGATAAAATTGCAAAGCTGGATACTGACCGTATTGATGTTAAGCCAAAGTTATATTATGTGGATAAATATAAGAAAGCTTCCGCATTTGATTATTTGTCCGATAAAAATGTCTATGAAATTAAAACGCAACTGCTAAAACTCATAGACCAAGACACCACTGATGACAATTACTCCAAATCCTTCGATTACAGAGTAAGCATTATTCAACTTTCACTATTGGATGATGCAGTTGATTCATCAAGGCAACAAGGCCAACTTCTCAAAACCGCACAGGTATTGCTTGCAAAGGCAAGTATTCAGGATATTTTTAATAAAAGGGATATTCTTAAGCAACTTGCCGATGAAGATTATTATATGGATTTAGACTTTTTTGAACTTGAAAAGGTAAAAGAAGAAGTCGGACCGCTTATAAAGTATCTTCGTGGTGAGCCTGATGGCGATAAGATTTCAAACTTTAACGATAAGATTGAAACAAAAGAACGTGATGTGAAGTACGATTTTGATAATTTCAAGACATACAGAGAGAAAATCATCACATATCTGCAAAAACATTTTGGCGAATTGGAATCTGTTAAGAAAATCATAAATTTGGATGAACTTAACAGCAATGACCTGAATGAACTCCAGGCAGTATTGGATTCGTTAAAAACACCGGAAACAAGTGCAGAGGAAGAATTTGAAAGCACACAGGAGTTAATTATCTTTATAAGAAAGATTGTCGGACTTGATAAAAAAGCCATTGATGAAAAATGTGCAAAGTTCTTAAACATCAATGATTTTAACAAGGAACAGCGACAACTGATTAACTTAATCATAGATTTTGCAATACGCAACGGTAACGTTACAAAAGATGATTTGGTTAATACAGAGCCATTTTCTGATATTGAAATCCCTGAGTTGTTTGATAATGAGCTTGCTCCTATTCTTCAACTTGTGGCAATGTTCACAAATTCGCTCAATGTTGCAGCTTAATCTACAAGTGAATAGTATTTTGAAATTACCTCCTGTGAAATATAGGAGGTAATTTTTATGAACACAAAAATCATCACGGAAATCATCGAAAAATTAAAAGGGGATTTCGATGACAATCAACTGCAAACCATTGAAAGAACAATTTGCAGAACCTTAAAGGACAAGGAAATTATTGATGTGGTTAGAACCCAACCGCAAACAAATGAAGAAGCATTAGTATCGTTTTTAGCCGCAAAGAAAATTGAGGGTTGTTCAAACCGTTCTATTGCGTTTTATCAAACAACCCTGCAAAAAATGTTTATGAATGTCACAAAGCTTTACTATTCCGTTACAACAGAGGATATTCGTCTTTATTTATCGCAATATCAGGAAAACAATAATGTTTCAAAGTCCACCATTGATAATATGCGAAGAATAATCTCATCTTTTTTTACTTGGCTTGAAAATGAGGATTACATAGTCAAAAGTCCTGCTCGAAGAATACGCAAAGTGAAAACACCGAAACTCGTGAAAGAAACATTTTCCGAAGAAAGTATTGAGCTTATGAGACAAAACTGTAAAAATTTGCGTGACCTCGCAATAATCGACTTGCTTTACTCAACGGGTATTCGTGTAGGTGAACTTGTAAGGCTTGATATTGCTGATATTGATTTTTCTAACAAAGAATGTATCGTTTTAGGTAAGGGTAACAAGCAGCGAAAGGTTTATTTTGACGCAAAGACAAAAATTCATTTGCAACAGTACATAGCAACACGAAAAGATAATAATACCGCTTTATTTGTGAGCCTTTTATCGCCATACAACAGATTAAAGGTTAGTGGTGTTGAAATTGCTTTACGAAAAATCGGAGAACGTTTGGAAATCGGGAATGTTCACCCGCATAAATTCCGACGTACTCTCGCAACCAAGGCAATAGACAAAGGTATGCCTATTGAACAAGTACAGCACCTTTTAGGTCATGCAAAGATAGATACTACCCTCGAATATGCAATGGTGGATGACGAAAACGTAAAGATATCTCATAAAAAATACTTGGGATAAATAGACAAACAAATTTCGATTTGTCTGTTAGTTTAACGAAGTC
>ERZ791800.1125-NODE-1125-length-13575-cov-79.688166_pt1 | contig 13575 bp, 9 predicted proteins | sample MGYA00510310_ERZ791800 | MGnify/ENA primary metagenome ERZ791800 (study PRJEB30046, sample SAMN00791954) | human gut metagenome | study: EMG produced TPA metagenomics assembly of the A metagenome-wide association study of gut microbiota in type 2... | reverse complement strand
TCATATTTATTTAATTACTTTATACCTGTTAATACTATATTATAATCTTGTAAAATATGTCTGAACAGGGACGGTAACTCGATTTTTTAGGCGGTTACCGCCCCTGTTCAGACATGTTTTGTTCTTTTTTCAGATGCAGAACTTAGATAATCACTGCCGTTCCGCTGCAAGTTACCATCAGCATGGAGCCGCTGTTACCAACGGTTTCGTAATCCAGGTCGATGCCCACGATGGCGTTGCAGCCTAAGGAAGCAGCACGCTGGCTCATCTCCCTGAGTGCAGTATCTTTAGCTTCGCGGAGGGTACTTTCGTAAGAACCGCTTCTTCCGCCAATCACATCACGAATACTGGCAAAGAAATCTTTCACAAAGTTGGTACCAATGATGGTTTCGCCTGTCACAATGCCACGATATTCACGGATAGGGTGACCTTCTATGGTTGGAGTTGTACTCAAAATCATAATTTTTTCCTTTCTTTTTATGTTATTACTCATGTTATCTTATAACTTAGACGATGAAGTAATAGAAAAGGTTACATGGAATTTTAAATTAACTTTTTTATTAATATCATTAAATGTTTTAAAAAGACCATAGAAATCTAAATGTAATTCAATAAAATTTCTATTTGCGTATAAAAATACAGGAAAAACTGACAAAATACGTGCAAAATACAAAAAATAGTAATAAAATGTTTTGCTCGTTTAACTTTATTTGCTATCTTTGTGCCAATTATTAATTTAAAACAAAAGGGACTATGAATTCTAAGAGAAAAAACTACACCATGGTCTTGAATACATCTCTTTTGTGCTTTGCTCTTGCCTCTGGACAAGCAGTCTTTGCTCAAAACAATGTAAACACAAGCCAAAAGGGAGCTGTTCAAGCTCGCCGTACTGCAGTTATTGCCAAAGGTGTCGTCACCGATGACAGCCAGGATCCCCTGCCTGGTGTAAGTGTAAGAGTGAGAGGTACCAAATTGGCAACCGTTACTGACATCAATGGTAAATTCAGTCTTACCATGCCTGAAATGGAGCCAGGAAAGGCATATTACCTGGAGTTCACTTACCTTGGAATGGAAAAGAAGGTGGTACGTTACCACAATAGCAATTCCATCAATGTGAGTATGATTCCTGCTGCAACAAGTCAATTGAAGGAAGTTGAAGTTGTGGAGACTGGTTATGGCCGTTTGCCTCGTAAGGATATGGTTGGTGCCTTCACCACTTTGAAAGGTGAAGATGTGCTGATGCCTGCCTACCAGACTATCGACCAGATGTTGCAGGGTAAGGTGGCAGGATTGATGGTAGTCAATTCTTCTTCCCGTGTGGGATCTGCTCCTAAGCTTACCATTCGTGGTAAGGCAACTATTCTTGGAAATACCGACCCTCTTTGGGTTGTTGATGGAGTCATCCAGGAAGACCCTATTTCTATCGATGCTACAGCAGCGATGACTACTGATATGAAGGAATTGATAGGTAATCAGGTGTCCTGGCTCAACCCTCAGGATATAGAAAATATTACTGTGTTGAAGGATGCTTCGGCTACTGCCATCTATGGTTCTAAGGCTTCTAATGGTGTGATTGTCATCACGACCAAGAAGGGTTCTGCAGAACGTACCAGTATCCGCTATTCAGCAAACTTCTCTGTCCGTCAACGTCCTAACTACGACTTATTTGATTTTATGAATTCGCAAGAGCGTATTCAGTTCAGTAAGGAGGCGTATGATGCGGGTGTGCGCTATCAGGGTGATCCGCTTCCTCAGATTTATACTTATGAGGGATTGATGGCTATGTTTAACAAGCACATGATTTCCGAGGCCGACTTTATGAAGCAGATGGAAAGATTGGAAACTGTGAATACTGACTGGCTTGATCTCTTGACCCGTAATTCTTTCAGTCATAGTCATAATCTCAGTGTATCTGGTGGTACTCAGAGAGTAACTTATAATGCTTCTTTTGGCTACTCTAATTCTGAAGGTACAGAAATTGGTAATAGTCAAAATCAATTTACTACTCGTCTGAATGTAGGTGTGCAATTCAGTAAGCGAATCCGTGCTTCCTTTAATATTAGCGGTAGTTCACGAAATTCTTACGGCTATAGCGGTGTAAGTCCTCAGTCGTATGCTCTTAATACCAGCCGTGCCGTACCTGCTTTCGAGGAAAATGGTGAACGAGCTTTCTATAAACAATATTATACTTATCAGTTGAACAAGTCCCTTGGTTCCAACAATACTTATGGCTACAATGTCCTCAATGAGATGGATAACAGTTATAGTAAGAACCGCGGTAATACCTTCAATGTGTCTGCAAATATTGATTTCCAGCTTCTTCCTTGGCTTAATTATCAGTTGGTGGGTTCTATGGCTCATAGTTCCAACGATTCTGAAAGTTATAAGGGTGAAAGGACTTCCTACATTGAAACCAACTATCGTGGTTATGGAGTAGGTGAGGCTGAACCTGGTTCTGCTTTGTATAAAGCAGCCCTGTTGCCATTTGGCGGTCAGTTGACCAATAATAATTCCAATATGACTTCGCTTGACATGCAGCATAAGCTGGTAGCAAGCAAGACTTTCAATGAGATTCATCGTGTCAATGGTATGTTTGGTTTTGAGATGCGTTCTTCCAAAACATATGGTAAGGGTACGAATGTCTGGGGTTATGTGCCAGAGCGTGGTGAGAGTTTGATCTCTCCTTCGCTTCCAGAGGATATTGTGCCTATCGGAGGTACACAGTCTATAGGTTGGGGTGCTCTTAGAGGTCTCTTTGAGGGTGGATGGAGTAGTATCAACAATACTTCCAATTACGTATCCTTCTTTGGTACAGCTGCTTACTCCCTGAAGAATCGTTATGTTATGAATATGAATATCCGTTCAGATGCTTCCAACCGTTTCGGACAGGATAAGCGTAAGCAGTTTGATCCTACTTATTCGTTCGGTTTCTCTTGGAAGATAGCAGAAGAGAAGTTTATCAAAGACAACGTGAAGTGGCTTGACCAGCTTAACCTCCGTGCAACATATGGTATTCAGGGAAATGTAGTCAATTCCATCAGTCCGGAATTGATAGCTTCTTATGGTGGTTTGCTTCCTGGTTATAATGAATACTATACCAGCATCGCAAGTCTTCCTAACCCTTATCTGAAGTGGGAACGTACCAAGACTTGGAACCTCGGTCTCGATATGCAGATTTTCAGAGCCGTAACGATGAGTCTTGAGTATTACGGAAGACGTTCTAATGCGATTATCGAGCAAGATGTACCAGAGGAATATGGTATGGGAACATTGAAACTCAATGGTGGTATCATCGTCAACCATGGTCTCGAGTGGACAATGAATATCACTCCTATCAAGACCAAGGACTTAGTAGTAAGTGTTGGATTTAATGCTTCCAAGAACTGGAACAAGACTGAGACGGATGATCGCACAGCCCGTGTTGACCAGTTGACCCATCGTGATTTCGTAGCCGGCAACAGTCAGCGCCCTTTGCGTAAGGGTTATTCTCTCTATTCTTTCTGGGCTTATGATTTTACAGGTCTTGACCATGAGACAGGTCTTCCTACCTTTAGAGGTACTCAAGTAGAGGAGTTTGAAAATCCAGATAAGACAATAGATCCATTGTCATTCTTGGTTTATGCAGGTGAATCAGAGCCTTTCTTTACTGGAGGTATCAATCCTCATGTGCGCTGGAAGGATCTTCAGGTAAGTGCGAGCTTTGCCCTGATTTTGGGTTCTAAGAAACGCCTTCCTAACCCATATTCTACCTTTACTTATGGCAAGATGCCAAGTCCGCTGTCCAACCTCAGCAAGGAATTGTTGAATCGATGGAAGCAGCCTGGTGATGAGCTGCATACCAACATACCTGGTCTCTATACTTCGGTAGCGGATATTCTCAATCTCTATACACCAGATGGCTATTTTACCAATCGTTATGAAATGTGGGCAAATTCAACAGCACGTCTTGTGAGCGGTTCTTTCTTCCGCTGCAATCAGTTGTCTGTGTCTTATTATCTGCCTAAGAAAATCTGTCAGAAGATTCATGCTACAAGCATCTCTTTGAGTGGTAGTACAAACAACCTCTTCGTCATTGCCAGCAAGAAATGGAATGGCTTTGATCCTGAGTTGGGTAACAGTATCCAGCCACGCATTTTCTCTTTCGGACTTAGTGCTTCATTCTAAAAAATGACAATCATGAAAAAAGTTAAATTATATACAATGGTACTCTTGGGAGGCATGCTGATGCTCAATAGTTGCGGTGACTTCCTGGAGCCAAAATCCACAAGTGAGTTTGTCCCAAAGGATGTGCGCTCACTTAATGAAATCTTGTTGGGCGAGGCTTATCCTCGTAACGACATAGGTGGCTTTAATTATTTTCTTACTTTGATGGATGACGACTTAACTGCAACTCTCTATCAGTTACCTGAAGATAATTTCAATTACGATATATTGTTGGCTTCCTATACATGGCAGCCGGATATGTTTAATATGATGAAAGAGGCTGGTAGAACCTCTACGGATATGTATTATACATATTATCGTAAACTGAAGGGTGTGAATGCTGTCATTGATTATATTGATACTGTGACAGGTTCAGAAGAAGATATCCATTATGTCCTGGGACAGGCTTATGCGCTCCGTGGCTTTTACTATCTGAACTTAGTGAATATATTTGGTCAGCCATACAATGAGAATCCTGATGCTTTAGGTGTTCCTCTGAAATTAACAAGTGGTGTAGAGGAAAAACCGATGGCTCGCAGTACCGTAAAGGCAGTCTATGACCAAATTGTCAAAGACTTGCTGGAGGCAGAAAGTCAGTTTAAACTTGTTTCTGAGGCAAGACAATGGAAGAAGGATTACCGTGCAAGTCTGCCAATGGTACAACTGCTGCTCTCTCGTACCTATCTTTATATGGAGAACTGGGAAGAGGCTGCCAAGTATGCGAAGATGGTGATGAACGATTCGCGGTTCAAGTTGCTTGATCTCAATACAGTAGAAACGGAAAAGAATGAATATGGTCAGGTGGCACGTATCTATACCAATTATCATTCTTATGATGAATCTTCTGAGGTCATCTTCCCTTATGGTAAAGTATCGGATTGGGCAGGATGGGTTGAAGAATATTCTACGGAAGATCCAACGACAGGTTTGCCTCGTAAACCTTATTTCCGTGCTTCTGATGAACTGCTCAACAGTTTTGAGGATGGTGACCTTCGTAAGCAGCGTTATATCGTAAGGAAAGAATTCTCTGGTGAACTGCTGCCTTTGGCTATCGGTAAATTGAAGGTTAATAATAGTTATCGACCTACTGGTGGTACAGGTGTATTTGGTAGAAGTCTTCGTCTTTCTGAGGCATATCTCAATTATATGGAAGCAGAAGCAATGCTCGCCAAGGCTGGAGTGGATGCTAATGGAAGTCAGGAAGCACTTCAAGCTTTGGTAGAATTACGTAGTAAGAGATTTGCTGATAACTATGCTCCAAAGGCAGAGGATGTTGCAGATATTGATAAGTTGGTGGAGTATATACATCAGGAACGTCGTCGTGAACTTTGTTTCGAGAGTCATCGTTGGTATGATTTGCGCCGTTGGGGTATGCCTGAAATCAAGCACGTTTGGTATTCTACACCAACTACCAAGACAACCTATACCCTTCAGGAAAAGGATCCACTTTATACAGTCCCTATACCTGATGCAGCACGAGAATTGAACAATCAGTTGGAGCAGAATCCACTTTGTGCAAAGCGCATAGGTGAGACTTCTGAGTTCGCAGTTGATAATACTAACCCGGATAATAACACAGAAGAATGAAAAGATTTATATATATCACAGTTGCGAGCCTCATCACAATGACGGCTTGCACTCCATCCGAAGATCCTATCACTCCATCGGGTAACTACTCTGTTCTTCGTATGGAATTTCCTCAAGGTAACAATTCTTGGGATGAAGATATTAAAGAAATACATGATAAATATGGTGTTTATCTGCTGTATAAGGATATTACTCCTGCCGACTTGAACAGAAAATGGACAGGTATAGGTACGGGAAAACTCTATTATGGTGATGATGTGCCAGGTACAGAAGTGCCTTACTATGTTGATTTCTTTAAGAACAACGTATTCCCTTATGCTTCTACCGAGATGATTCAGAAGAATTTTCCTGTAAAGATTTACTTGCAGAAAGACTTTAGAGGTGTAGATCCTAATCTTGGAGGAGGAGATGATTCTGGTACTGGTGGCACTGGTGGCACAGGCGGTACAGGCGGTACGGGTACTGGTGGTGCAGGCACAGGCACAGGTGGTACAGGCACAGGTACAGGTGGCACAGGTACAGGCGGTACAGGTGGCACTGGCACAGGAACAGGCGCTGGCACAGGTGGTACTGGTACAGGCGCTGGCACAGGTACAGGAACAGGTACGGGTACAGGTGGTACAGGTACGGGTACAGGTGGTACAGGCACTGGCACGGGTGGTACAGGCACTGGCACAGGTGGTACAGGCACAGGTACAGGCACAGGTACAGGTGGTACTGGCACAGGCACAGGTACAGGTGGTACTGGCACCGGTACGGGAACAGGCACGGGCACAGGTGGTACTGGCACGGGAACAGGCACCGGTACAGGTAGTACAGAAATTTATATCCCTGATGTAGCAGGCTTCACCCCAACTAAATTTGATGGCTTTGACTATTGGGCAATTAGTTTTTCCAATGCGGAATTATATTGGTTGCAGAAACGTGCAGAACTTAAGGATAAAGAGAATAAGACTGATGTAGAAAAGGCGGAATTAGCGAAAGCTAATGAAGCACTGGCTGTAAAGCGATTCAGTTTTATCAATCAGTTCCTTACATCTCAGCGAATGGACAATACCTTGCCAGAGCCTGAAGGATTGAGAGATGGAATGGATTTTGTATCAAGGCTGGATAGAAGCAATCCTAACCACAAAAACTATGTGTTTAATCGTGGTCTTATCAGATGGGTAGATGATAATGGCGTAGAAGAGGGATCTCTATGGAGTATTGCTACTACCTATTATAAGCAGCCAAATTATAATTCAAGTGGTATGTACAGAGATTTCTTCTCACTCTATATCAGAGCAGCTATGCGATTCTCTCCAGAAGAGTTCTATGAAAAATATCCGAAGGAGAAGTATCCGCTCATTAGTGAAAAATATGAGCTTGTTGTCAGATACATGAAGGATAAATATGGTATCGATCTCCCTGGTATTGCCAAGGGATCAGGTACAACAACTGAAAAATAATGAAAAGTAACATACAAATATCATGCAACAGATACAAATACTGTTGCGTGGTATTTGTTCTACTTTTGAAAATGATCTTTAATCGTAATTGTATGAAGAAGAAAATTATATTTCTGATATTCTCTTTATTTAATATCCTGTTGCCTATAATGGCTCAGGATTCAATCAGTAATAGAGGAATTCTTTTTGAAGATATTTCTTTTAAGGAAGCTTTGGCAAAGGCGAAAGCTGAAGGAAAGAAAGTTTTTATCGATTGCTATACTCAAACATGTGGTCCTTGCAAGTATATGATGAAGAATATCTTTCCTTTGCAGGAGTGTGGTGATTATTTCAATCCTAAATTCGTTTCTCTGACAAGGGATATGGATGTTGGTGAAGGACCGGAATTGGGCAAGAAATATAAGGTGGGTATTTATCCTACTTTCCTCATCATTAATCCCGATGGAACTCTGTTCTGCAAGGAGATGGGGGCGGTAAGACTCAACTCCAATATTACTTTCGTAGAAAAAATAGAAAATGCGATTCAGCGTGCCACAGAGATTAATGAACTGGAAAAGAAATATAACTCTGGTGAAAAGAATACAGTATTGGTACGCAAATTAGTTGACTTGCTGAAGGTAAGTGATTTCCAAAAGGCAGATACCGTACTCAATCAATACCTTAGTTCGCTAAGCATAGAGGAATTGTGTAAGGATGACACATGGAATATGTTTTCATCTGAAATCAATTCTCCTGATTCTCCTGTCTTTCGCAAACTCCTTGCCAACCGTGTTCATTTTGAAAAACTGTTGGGAAAGGATAGAGTAGAGGGAAAGATTATTTCTACCTATCAGAACGAGTTTAATATGTGTAAAATGTTGGATATGCATTTTGACCAGCGAATTGCAGATTTGAAGGACTTAGAGAAGAATGGTTATTCTCAAGCGCTCGCATTACGTGAGAGTATGACGCTTCGTTGGATTATCAATGAAAAACTGGTTCACCGTATTGGCGAAATTCTGTCAATACTTCAGAAATTGAAAACTCTTCCTTCTGATGCAGAGCGCATGGCTGTTATCAAAGAATTGAATAGCTTTGAGCGGGTAGCTAATATAGCGCAAAGGAATAAAGTTTGTACAGAACTGCGAAATATTCAAAAGTTAATGGATGAAAAGAGTGCCAGAGCGATAGAGCGCTTTATCACTCGCATTTTACCTAAGAAATAAATAAAAGCTCCATTCGTCATCATGATACGATTGGAGCTTTTATTTATTGTTCTATGCATGAGAAAACCCATTTGGTTTCAGTAACTATTTTGTTTCCTGTTCTTCCTGCATATCCAGATACTGGTTGTCCTTATCGTAGAATTCATACTGAAGGAATGCCAGTTTCTGTGAAGCAATCACATTAAATCCGAAACCATACTTGAACTGCCATTTGCGCTTCAAAGAAATGAAGCCCTTATTGATAAAGGCAGCTACATAAGGATTCACATACAAAGTAAATTTCTTGACGCCAATCTTGTTGACTAAGCGGTCAATCTTTCTTTCCAATTGGTCGGTGAAGAGGATGCTGGACTTGATTTTTCCCGATCCAAAACAGGTAGGGCAAGTTTCCTCTACGTTTACGTCCATAGCTGGTCGTACACGCTGACGGGTAATCTGCATCAGTCCGAATTTGCTTAATGGAAGGATATTGTGCTTTGCACGGTCCTTCTGCATGTTCTTGCACATGCGTTCATAAAGCAATTGTCGGTCTTCTGCCAGATGCATATCAATGAAATCGACAACGATGATACCTCCCATATCGCGGAGTCTCAACTGTCGTGCCAACTCATCGGCAGCACCCAGGTTCACATCGAGAGCATTTGCTTCCTGACCTTTCTCACGAGTGCGGTTGCCACTGTTTACATCAACTACATGCAGAGCTTCTGTGTGCTCAATGATGAGATAAGCACCATGTTTGTAGTTGACAACTCGTCCAAATCCAGCCTTAATCTGTTTGGTAATGCTGAAATTGTCAAAGATAGGCACCTTACCAGTATAGAGTTTAACTATGCCCGCCTTTTCAGGGGCTATTAGAGAAACATAGTTTTTCACCTCGTTCATCACATCTTCGTTGTTAACGTAGATGTTCTCGTAAGATGGGTTAAACAAGTCACGCAGGAGAGCGACGGCTCTTCCGGTTTCCTCGAATGCCAGTTGCGGGCGTTGTTGTGTTTTCTGTACCTTGGCGATAGCATCCTCCCATCGCTTCACCAGGACTTTAAGCTCAGCATCGAGTTCAGCGACACGTTTTCCCTCAGCTACAGTACGTACGATTACGCCACAATTTTTTGGTTTGATACTGTGGATGAGTTGTTTGAGTCGTGAACGTTCTTCACCGCTTTTGATTTTCGACGAAACAGAAACTTTTTCTCCAAATGGCATGAGCACCAAGTATCGACCTGCAAATGAGATTTCACCTGTCAGTCGAGGTCCCTTGGTTGAGATGGGTTCTTTTACGATTTGCACCAACACTTCCTGTCCAGCCTTCAAGACATTCTGTATACTACCTTCCTTTTCGAGGTCAGGTAATTTGGTGGCTTTAGAGAATGGGAAAAGTTTCTTTCTGTCGCTCTGTACTTGTTTAAGATACTTTTGGTAGGAATTAAATTGACTTCCTAGATCAAGATAATGAAGAAAGGCGTCGCGTTCATAACCTACATCTACAAAACAAGCATTAAGTCCCGGCATGAGTTTCTTAACCTTGGCGATGTAGATATTGCCCACAGAAAAGGAAGCCTCGCGTGGCTCATTTTGATATTCTACTAATTGTTTATCCTCCATGAGCGCGATGGAGATGTCTTTCTGTTGGACGTCAATTACAACTTCGCTTGTCATTTTCTTCAAAAAATCTTTTAAATTAGTACTTACAGAAAAGGGGCATGTCAACACTTAAGAGCTGACATACCCCCTCAGTCACGAACTGACTGGGAGCAAAATAGGCTATAAAAGCTTACTTGCTCTTATGTCTGTTCTTACGTAATCTCTTTTTACGCTTGTGAGTAGCCATCTTGTGGCCCTTCTTTTTCTTTCCGTTTGGCATGATTTTAAAATTTTAAAATATTGTTATTTATAAATGTTATGTCCAAAGACTTAATTAATCCTCATTTTCTACAGCTTGACCCAGCATCAAATCTACAAAACTCTTTGCAGGTTTGAAATTTGGATAGTCGTGAGCAGGAATGGTGAGAGTGATGTTCTTGGAAATGTTACGTGCAGTCTTTGCTGCTCTATGCTTGATATTAAAGCTTCCAAATCCGCGAAGGTAAACATTCTCTTTTCTCTCGACAAGGCTGGTCTTAACCTGATCCATAAATGCTTCTATTACTACGCCAACATCTTTCTTTGGTACGCCTGTTGCTATAGACACCTCGTTGATGATATCTGCTTTAGTCATGTTATTCTTACTATAATTATTTATTTATTAATCTAAATCGGTGTGCAAAGATACAAGTTTTTTGCGACATAACAAAAAAGTTAGCGATATTTTTGCAAAAATAATGCCCTAAGTATTTGCATATAAGGTTTTTATTGTGTATTTTTGTACCAAAATTGGAAAAATAATGAGATTTAAGCGTTTTTTTATATTGCTCTTGGTTATTGTTTCGGTGGTATCTTCTTCATTTGCTCATCGCGAGTGGAGTGCAGAGAATGTGCCGATTCCATATCTCAAGGATTCTACACAATATGTTTCTGATCCAGATGGTTATCTATCTAAGGAACAGAAGGATTCTGCTAATTTTTATCTTCAGAAATTAAATCTGGAATGTGGCGTTCAGAATGTCTTGGTCATTGTTGGGCATGTAAAGGATCAGGATGCATTCTGTATGTCACAGGATATCGGTGAAAAGTATGGTATTGGTTACAAGAAAACTCGAAGGGGACTTGTCATGGTGATTGCCGTGGAGGATCATAAGTACTTTATTGCTCCTGGTATGGGACTGGAAGGAGAATTGACTGATGTGGATTGTGATGATATTGCCAGAGCATGCATCGTGAAGTATATGCGGCTGAATCAGCCGGGGATGGCAGTTGTTACCGTTAGCCGCTCTATATATAATAAAGTGAAGAGTGGTAGAACAGGTATTCCGGATGTGGATGATGGTCCTATAGGTGAGGATGAATGGGGATTTGTTATCTTTTTTCTTATCATCTGTTTCGGCATTCCCCTATATTTATTAATAAGGTATATATTGGAGGAATGCGGCGTTATCAAGAAAAAGCCATTTTCCGGTAAATCCTCTCGTCAGCATAAAAGACATGATGATGATTGGTTCCCTCCGTTCTTTCTGGGTGGCGGAGGTGGCTTCCCGGGAGGCAGTTCTTCTGGTGGCGGCTTCTCTGGAGGTTCTTTCGGTGGCGGTTCATTTGGCGGAGGTGGCTCCGGCGGTGGATGGTAAATCAAGGTTGTAGGGAAAGAAAATATTTTCACGTGAAATAAATATAGTATTAATTATAATATAAAATTTCGAAAGTTATGAAAAAAACAGGATGGATTATCTTGGGTGTCGTAGTACTTCTGGTACTATGGGGTTTAAGTTCTTATAATGGCATCATTGGAGTACAGGAGCAGGCTACTACTGAACTGGCTAATGTGCAGACTCAATATCAGCGCCGTGCAGACATGATGCCTCAGTTGGTTAAAATCGTGAAGGCTTATGCTAAACATGAGAAGGAAACATTTGAAGCCGTGACCAAAGCACGTGCAGCAGTTGGCCAGGTGAAACTTGATGCAAACAACCTGACTCCTGAAAAGTTGAAGGCTTATTCTGATGCTCAGGGTGAATTGGCGAATGCTTTCTCCAAATTGATGGTGGTAGCGGAAAAGTATCCGGATCTGAAGGCGGTTGATAATTTTAGATCTCTTCAGATACAGGAGGAAGGTACAGAAAACCGAATCAGCGAGGCACGTCGCAAGTATAATGATGCTGTGCAACAGTATAATATGAAAGTACGTAAGATGCCTACTGCCATCATCGCAAATCTATTCGGTTTTCAGACTATGCCTAAGTTTGAGGCTGCTGCTGGTGCAGAAAAGGCTCCCGACTTGGATATTTAAAAACGAGATAAATTGCAATTCGTAATTTCAGTTATCAGTATCAGGTTAAAATTTTGTTTAGACCCGCTCAAAGCAATACTTCTGGAATGATATTGGAAGTTTCTCAATAAAAAAACAAAAAAAAATCTTTTTAATTTTGTATTGTCTTGCTTTTGCAGTATCTTTGCAGTCAAATCGCAGAGAGCGTGTCTTTCTAGAGGAAAATTTGAGAACAAGAATAAGGTAATAAAGGATATGAAACAAACAAAAATCGTCGCTTCAATCAGTGATCGTCGTTGTGATCAGGATTTCATCCGCAAATTGTTTTTTGCAGGCATGAACGTCGTTCGTATGAATACTGCACATGCTACAGAAGAAGGTATTCGCACAATTGTCAAGAATGTAAGAGCCGTGTCTCCTCACATTGGTATTATGATTGATACCAAAGGACCAGAGGTGCGTACCACAGGTGTAGCAGAGCCTATTCATTATAATGTGGGTGATGTAGTCAAGATTTTTGGTCGTCCTGAGATGGATACTTCTCATGACATTATCAATCTGAGCTATCCTGATATCGCTGCTGATGTGAAAGTGGGTGATGATTTGCTCTTCGATGATGGTGAACTTGATATGAAGGTCATTGATAATCAGGGCCCGATGCTCGTAGCTGAAGTTCAGAACGAGGGTTTCTTAGGTTCACATAAGAGCGTGAATGTACCTGGCGAACATATTGATTTGCCTGCGTTGACAGAAAAGGACCGTAAGAATATCCTCCTTGCCATTGAATTGGATATTGATTTTATCGCTCACTCTTTCGTACGTAATGCAGCAGATGTAAAGGCTGTTCAGAATATCTTGGATGAACATCACAGTGATATCAAGATTATTTCCAAGATAGAAAACCAGGAGGGTGTAGATAACATCGATGATATTATCGAAGCTTCATATGGTATCATGGTTGCTCGTGGTGACTTGGGTATCGAGGTGCCAATCGAGAGAATTCCTGGCATCCAGCGCCGCATCATCTCTAAGTGTGTGAAGGCGCAGAAACCGGTAATCGTGGCTACACAGATGTTGCATACCATGATTAAGAATCCACGTCCTACCCGTGCTGAGGTAACCGATATTGCCAATGCTATCTTTTATCGCACCGATGCGCTGATGCTTTCTGGTGAGACAGCAAGCGGTAAGTATCCTGTAGAAGCTGTGCAGACCATGGCACGTATTGCTGAGCAGGCAGAGAAGGATAAGTCTCCACTGAATGATATTGATCCAA
>ERZ791800.1123-NODE-1123-length-13593-cov-5.656005_pt1 | contig 13593 bp, 10 predicted proteins | sample MGYA00510310_ERZ791800 | MGnify/ENA primary metagenome ERZ791800 (study PRJEB30046, sample SAMN00791954) | human gut metagenome | study: EMG produced TPA metagenomics assembly of the A metagenome-wide association study of gut microbiota in type 2... | reverse complement strand
ATGCGTAGCATCGGCAAAATCCCGTTGCTGGGCACACGTGTGTGAACAGTAACGAAAATACAGAATAAAGAAACGGTTCTTATGATATACTGTAGCAATGAGATCAGACAGGAAGCAGTATGAATCGGAACCGGACGCATCACAGAGGAAGAACTGTCTTTTTGTGCGCCGCCATCTGCCTGTGCATGGCAGGATTGGCGGGGAGACTGTTCTTCCTCATGCTGTATAAAGCGGATTATTACAGCCAGATGGCGGAGGAGCTGCATCAGCGGGAGCGCAGTATCAAAGCGCCGCGCGGGCGGATCCTTGACCGGAACGGAACGGTGATTGCTGATAACCGGACTGTGTGTACTATCTCAGTGATTCATAATCAGGTAAAAGATCCGGAGACAGTTATCCGGGTTTTAAGCGAAGAACTGGGACTTCCGGAGGCGGAGGTGCGGAAAAAGACGGAAAAGCGATCTTCCAGGGAGGTGATCCAGTCCAATGTAGAGAAAACGCGGGGCGATGCGATCCGGGCAAGGCGCCTGGAGGGGGTCAAGGTGGATGAGGACTATAAACGATATTATCCATATGGACGTCTGGCATCGAAAGTGCTGGGATTCACCGGGGGAGATAATCAGGGGATCATCGGTCTGGAAGTACAGTATGAGAAGTATTTAAAGGGCACGGATGGCAAGATCCTGACGCTCACGGACGCGGCGGGGATCGAGCTGGAAAATGAGGCGGAGGATCGCATCGAGCCGGAGGCAGGGCGGGATCTGCAGGCGAGTCTGGATGTCAATATCCAGATGTACGCGGAACAGGCGGCGTACCAGACGATGCAGAAAAAGAATGCGAACCGCGTCTCGATCATCGTGATGAACCCGAAGAACGGGGAAATCTATGCAATGGTAAATGCACCGGAGTTTTCATTGAATGAGCCGTTTGAGCTGGTGACAGATAAAAAAAACGAAGATTCAGAAACAGAAGAAGACATATCCTGGAAGAATGAAGTGCAGTCACACGCAGCATCAGCGCAAAATAAACAAGCTCTCCTCAATCAGATGTGGCGCAATCCCTGTTTAAATGATACATACGAACCGGGATCTACATTCAAAATTGTGACTGCCGCTGCGGGACTGGAGGCGGGCGTGGTCAACCTGACTGACCAGTTTTCCTGCCCGGGATTTCGGATCGTGGAAGATCGGAAGATTCGGTGTCACAAGGTGGGCGGACACGGCGGGGAGACGTTTTTACAGGGAATGATGAATTCCTGCAATCCTGTTCTGATCGATGTCGGACAGCGGCTGGGACCGGAGCGGTACTATCAGTATTTTAAGCAGTTTGGTCTGCTGGGAAAGACTGGGATTGATCTGCCGGGTGAGGCGGGGACGATCATGCACCAGCCGGATCAGATCGGACCGGTGGAGCTGGCGACCGTCTCTTTTGGGCAGTCGTTTCAGATCACGCCGATCCAGCTCATTACAACGGCGTCCTCCCTGATCAACGGAGGCACGCGCATCACACCGCACATCGGTATCCGCGCCGTGCGGGCAGATGGTCAGGCAGTCCACGTGTTTGCCTATCCAAAAGGGGAGAGAATCTTATCGGAGCAGACGAGTGAGACGCTGCGTTATATTCTGGAACAGGTGGTGGCGGAGGGGAGTGGAAAAAACGCCCGGATCGAGGGCTACCGGATCGGCGGAAAGACGGCAACCTCGGAGAAACTTCCAAGGAGCCGGAAAAAATATATTTCCTCATTTTTAGGGTTTGCACCGGCGGACGATCCGCAGGTGATCGCGCTCATCACCATCGATGAACCGGAAGGAATCTACTATGGCGGGACGATTGCCGCCCCGGTGATCCGCGATCTGTTTGAGGTCATTTTGCCGTATCTGGGGGTGGAGAAAAGAGGTTGATTATTCCCCTAAAAAGACGTATACTATTGAAGTGTATAATTTGAGGAACTATCTCTGTATACATAGGAAGATAAGTTAGAGGTGTGACATGGTAAATGAAACAATACTGGCGGTTATCATCGCATTTGTGGTCAGCGCAGTGCTGTGCCCGATCGTGATACCGTTTCTCCACAGGTTGAAATTCGGACAGCAGGTGCGCGATGACGGACCGCAGACGCATCTGAAAAAGCAGGGAACCCCGACGATGGGCGGTCTGGTAATTCTTTCCAGCATCATCATTACGTCTCTGCTCTATATCCGGGATTATCCGAAGATCATTCCGGTGCTGTTTATGACCGTTGGATTCGGCGTGGTTGGATTTCTGGACGATTACATCAAGATCGTGATGAAACGTTCGGAGGGCTTAAATCCGATCCAGAAGCTGATCGGACAGTTTGTGATCACAGGTATTTTTGCCTATTATATTGTAACCTCACCGGACATCGGAACAGGGATGCTGATTCCATTTACCGGCAAGTATTTACAGCTTCCGGTCTGGCTGTTTGTACCGGCACTGTTCTTCATCATTCTGGGAACTGACAATGGCGTGAACTTCACAGATGGTCTGGACGGTCTGTGCACCAGTGTGACGATTCTGGTAGCAACGTTCTTTACGATCGTGGCGATCGGGGAGAACAGCGGCATTAGCCCGATTACCGGCGCAGTAGTTGGAAGTCTTCTGGGCTTTCTTCTGTTCAATGTCTATCCGGCGCGTGTGTTTATGGGCGATACCGGTTCACTGGCACTCGGCGGTTTTGTCGCTTCCAGTGCCTTTATGATGCAGATGCCGATCTTTATCGCGATCGTGGGTCTGATTTATCTGGTGGAAGTATTATCTGTTATTATTCAGGTAACCTATTTTAAGAAGACGGGCGGAAAGCGCTTTTTCAAGATGGCGCCGATCCATCATCATTTCGAGCTCTGCGGATGGTCTGAGACCAGGGTCGTAGGCGTATTTTCGATTATTACGGCAATCCTTTGCCTTATAGCATACTTAGGATTATAGGAGGAAGATTATGAGTCAGAAAGTATTAGTAGCAGGAACAGGTATCAGCGGTATTGCAGCTGCAAAGCTCCTTCTCTCAAAAGGCGGAGAGGTAGTGCTTTACGATGGCAATGAAAAACTGGATCCAGAGGAGCTGAAAAAGAAATTTGACGAAGGCGCGACGATCACGTTCGTCCTCGGAGAGCTGAAAAAGACGGATTTGTTAGGCGTGGAGCTGGCAATTTTAAGCCCGGGCATCCCGACCGATGCACCGTTTGTAGAGATGATTCGTGAAACCGGTATTCCGATCTGGGGCGAGATGCAGCTTGCATATCACTGTGCCAAAGGACGTATGGCAGCCATTACCGGCACGAACGGAAAGACAACGACGACTTCCCTGACCGGCGAGATCATGAAGTCATTCTATGACAGCGTATTTGTAGTTGGAAATATCGGTGAGCCGTTTGCATTCCATGCATTGGAGACAACGGATGAGACCGTAACCGTCGCAGAGGTATCGAGCTTCATGCTGGAGACCATGACCGATTTCCACCCGAATGTAAGCGCTATTTTAAATATTACCCCGGATCATCTGGATCGTCATAAGACGATGGAATGCTACATCGAGACGAAAGAGAGCATTACCAAGAACCAGAAAGAGGGCGATGTCTGCGTCCTGAACTATGAGGATCCGGTACTGCGTGAATTTGGTGAGACTTTAAAAGACATCAAGGTGGTATATTTTTCCAGTCTGCGTACCCTGAAACAAGGTTTCTACCTGAAAGAGGATGAGATTGTATACAACGACGGCGAGAAAGAGACCGTGATTGTCAATATCCACGATCTGAAGTTACTTGGCCGTCATAACCATGAAAATGTTATGGCAGCGGTTGCTATCAGTATGAACATGGGCGTTCCGCTGGAGAAGATCCAGAAGGTGATCAAGGAATTCAAGGCAGTTGAACACCGCATTGAGTTCGTAACCGAGCGTTTCGGCGTCAAATACTACAACGATTCCAAGGGAACCAACCCGGATGCAGCGATGCAGGCGATCAAGGCGATGCCGGGACCGACCTTATTAATTGCAGGCGGATATGATAAGCATTCCGAGTTTGACGAGTGGATCGAGAGCTTTGGCGGAAAGGTACGCTATCTGGTGCTGATCGGCCAGACCCGCGACAAGATTGCCGAGTGTGCAAAACGCCACGGCTTCAATGATATCATGTACGCGGAAGATCTGCAGGAGGCTGTACAGGTATGTGCATCCTACGCAAATCCGGGCGATAACGTCCTGCTTTCACCGGCATGTGCAAGCTGGGGGCAGTTCAAGAACTTTGAAGAGCGCGGACGCAAATTCAAAGAGTTTGTGAGAAATTTGTAATACCAAGGTTCAAAGGTCGGAAATCCGACGCAAGATTGCTTGCAGGAGGAATTGTGACTTTTGAGAATTGCGGAGTGCAAAGCACGCAGCAATTCGGTATTGGAAGAATAAAGGTTACTGGGCACGTATGCGTGAACAGTAACGAATAAAGGCTTAATGTATTTAAGGGGGCTGTCGCAGCCGGCATTTGTCTGCGGCAGCCCTGATTTGAAGGAAAAACTGCCGTTTACAGGCAGAATTTCGAAACTGTAACAACAAAAAGCAGGGGAGTGGAAGTATGCCGGAACCGGGAAAAATTAAAAAGAAAAAACCACATCGGTTTTATGATTACAGTCTGCTGTTTACCATCATTTTCCTGACGGTATTCGGACTGATCATGATTTACAGCGCGAGCTCCTATAAGGCGCAGCTTGATTACGGCAATCCGGGATATTTTATGCTTCGTCAGGCGGGCATCGCGGGTGTCAGCTTTGTTGCGATGTATATCGTCTCCAAGATAGATTATCACTGGTTTGCGCGGTTTGCGATGCTGGGATATATCGTTTCATATGTGACGCTGCTTCTGACGCGTTTTACACCTCTGGGCGTGGCATCGCATGGTAAGAAGCGCTGGCTGCGCCTGGGACCGCTCCAGTTCCAGCCGACCGAGATTGTCAAGATTTCCCTGATTCTGCTTCTGGCGGTTCTGATTGCCAATCTGGGCGTGCGGATCAACCAGCTGCGGGCAGTCGGATTTATCGTGGCGCTGTCGGCGCCGCTGGCACTTTTAGTTACGGCGAACAACTTAAGTTCTGGTATCATCATCTGCGGCATCGTGTTTGTGATGCTGTTTGTGGCGTGCAAGATCAAATGGCCGTTTTTTCTCTGCATCGGAGGCGGCGTTGGACTTCTGGCGGTCGCCCCCTATATAGGGCATTTGCTGGTAAAGCTCCATATCCTGAAGGATTATCAGCTGGGACGAATCAATGTCTGGGTCAACCCGGTGCAGTATGCACGTTCCGGCGGTTATCAGGTGCTCCAGGGTCTGTACGCGATCGGTTCCGGCGGTCTGTTTGGAAAGGGACTGGGCGAGAGTCTCCAGAAGCTCGGTTTCGTGCCGGAGGCGCAGAATGATATGATTTTTTCGATTATCTGTGAGGAATTAGGTCTGTTTGGCGCGATTTCGGTCATTCTGATTTTCATGTTTATGATTTACCGCTTCATGGTAATTGCTGGAAATGCACCGGATCTGATGGGTGCGATGATCGTGATCGGCGTGATGGCACACATCGCGATTCAGGTTATCTTAAATATCGCGGTTGTTACGAATACGATCCCGAACACGGGTGTTACGCTGCCGTTTATCAGTTACGGAGGTACGTCCGTCATGTTCCTGATGCTGGAGATGGGGATGGTGTTAAGCGTCTCGAACCAGATTAAGCTGGAGCAGTAGGAATATTTGGCGGAGTTACATATTTACTTCGGGAAATATAGAAAATGAGAACCATTTTCTCTCGTTGGCATATAATAATACATAGATGCCGGTGGGAGGGGATTGTTTGGCTTTCATCGAGATTCACGGACCGTGCCGGATTCAGGGCGGACTCACGGTGCAGGGGTCGAAAAATGCAGTTTTGCCGATGATGGCGGCGTCAGTGTTAAACCGCGGAATTACCGTGCTTGAAAATGTCCCCAGAATACAGGATGTGTTCTGTATGATGGGGATTCTTGATTCTCTGGGATGCCGGTGTGCGTTGCACGGAAACCGTCTGGAAATCGATACTTCGAAGATGAATGGCTGGCGGATCGAGCAGAAAGCGATGGGGAAAATGCGCTCGTCCATTATGCTTTTGGGAGCGCTCCTGGGACGCTTTTGCGAGGCGGGTGTCTACAGCCCCGGCGGATGTATGATCGGAAAACGTCCAATCGACTGGCATTTGCGGGCACTCCGTGCGCTGGGCGCGGAAATACAGGAACCGGAGTCGGACGGCTTCCTGCATGCACAGACAACGGGACTTCGCGGGGCAGAGATTATTTTTCCGTTCCCGAGTGTCGGCGCGGTGGAAAATGCCCTGTTTGCCGCTGTGGCAGCGGTGGGGCGGACGGTTCTGCGGGGATGCGCGCGGGAACCGGAGATTGGACAGCTGTGCCATTTCCTAAATGGTATGGGGGCATCGATCCGGGGGATCGGGACGGATGCGCTGATCATAGAAGGCGGATTGCCGCTTCATGACAGCCGGTTTGTGATCGGCGGCGACCGGATCGTAGCCGGGACCTATCTTCTTGCCGCTGCGTCCTGCAGCGGTGAGGTGATCGTGGACGGCGTGCAGACACAGGAGCTGCGTGCATTGACCGGGGTGCTGGAGCATATGGGCGTTTCGCTTTATCAGGAACCGGAACTTATATATGTACACAGCGGACAGCGCCTGCGGGCGGTATCGGTGAAAACCGGACCGTATCCGGCGTTTCCGACCGATCTGCAGCCGTTTTTGATGGCGGCGCTGTCACGGGCAGATGGAACCAGTATGCTGCGGGAGACGGTATTTGAAAACCGGTTTGGCACAGCGGCGGAGCTTCAAAAAATGGGGGCGAACATCGAATGTAGCGGGAACATTGCCCGGATTGACGGAGTGGAAACCTTGCGGGGAGCTTTGGTGCGTGCCCGCGATCTGCGGGGCGGCGCAGCCCTGACGGTGGCAGCCCTGGGGGCGGACGGATGGACCAGAGTATCAGAATGTGAACATATTGAGCGGGGATATGAAGATATTTGCCGGGACTTGCGGGCATTAGGAGCAGAGATCCGGCGCCGGGAGGATGATGGAGATAGAGAAGATACAGATTGAAAAAAAGACAGAGGAAAAGGTATGGCGCCGCCGTGGAAAAAAACATATCTGGATCACGGCGGCAGCACTTCTTGTGGCAGCCGCGTTTTTTGTCGGTCTGTCGCTGCTTCAGATTAATACAATCCATGTCAGTGGAAACCGGCAATATACGGCAGAGCAGATAGAGGCGTCTATTTTCGATTCGCGGCTGAGCCGGAATCCGGTGTTCTGCTATATGCAGTACCGCTTCCGGCCGCACAAGTCAATTCCGTTCGTGCAGGATTACAAGCTGGTGTTCCGCAGCCCGTCGGACGTGGAGGTGATCGTCTACGAGAAGAGTGTGGTTGGTTACGTTTCCTACATGAACAGCCGGATGTATTTTGACAAGGACGGCATCATTGTGGAGAGCACAAGCGAGACATTGCCGGGTGTGCCGAAGATTGCCGGACTTTCCTTTGGACATATCGTGCTGCATCAGCCGCTGCCGGTCGAGGATATCAGCGTTTTCAACGAGATTCTGAACCTGACGCAGGTACTGTCGGTCAACGAGGTTGCGGTGGACGAGATCCGTTTTAATAAGGAAAAGGAAGCGACGCTTCAAATCAGGAGCTTGAAGGTTGAGCTGGGAAGCAACAGTGAGATGAACGGGAAACTTTCGGAGCTGACGGATATTCTGCGGGATTATCCGGATCTGTCCGGAACCCTCTATCTGGACAGCTACGATGAATCGAATGCAAATCCGATGTACCGGTTTGATAAAAACTAGGAAGAATCGGCATAATCCGTTACTGGCACGTATGTGTGAACAGTAACATTGTGACTGGTTTATTGAAAATTTATAAAAGAAACGATTGATTTTTTGCTGAAAATCAAATATAGTATTAGGTAGGCTAGATTTAAAAGACCCTAATTTTAGTATAAAGATGATAAAACCGGAACAGATGGGAAAATGAAGGAGGAAGTATCTTGTTAGAGATAAAGATAAATGAAGCAGAGAACTCTGCCAGAATTATAGTAGTAGGTGTCGGCGGAGCCGGTAACAACGCTGTCAACCGTATGATCGATGAAGATATTGCCGGTGTAGAATTTATCGGTATCAATACAGATAAGCAGGCACTGCAGTTCTGCAAGGCGTCCACAGCTATGCAGATTGGTGAGAAGCTGACCAAGGGACTTGGTGCAGGCGCAAAGCCGGAGATCGGTGAGAAAGCAGCTGAGGAAAGTCAGGAAGAGCTGGCACAGGCTCTCAAGGGTGCAGATATGGTATTCGTTACCGCAGGTATGGGCGGCGGTACCGGTACAGGTGCAGCTCCGGTTATTGCACGTATCGCAAAAGATATGGGCATCCTGACGGTCGGCGTTGTCACAAAGCCGTTCCGTTTCGAGGCAAAGACCCGTATGAGCAATGCGCTCAATGGTATCGAAAAACTGAAAGCAGCTGTCGATACTCTGATCGTTATCCCGAATGATAAACTTCTTGAGATCGTAGACCGCCGTACCACGATGCCGGATGCACTGAAGAAAGCAGATGAGGTTCTTCAGCAAGCAGTACAGGGTATTACCGACCTGATCAATGTTCCGGGTCTTATCAATCTTGACTTTGCAGATGTTCAGACCGTTATGGTGGACAAGGGTATCGCTCATATCGGTATCGGTCATGCGAAGGGTGATGACAAAGCACTTGAGGCTGTTAAGCAGGCTGTATCCAGCCCGCTGCTTGAGACAACCATCGAGGGTGCAAGCCACGTTATCATCAATATTTCCGGCGATATCAGCCTGATCGAGGCAAATGACGCAGCCAGCTATGTACAGGAGCTTGCAGGCGACGATGCCAATATCATCTTCGGTGCGATGTACGATGAGAATGCACAGGATGAGGCGACGATCACTGTTATTGCGACTGGACTGGATTCCCACGGTGTGAACACACCGGTCGCAAAAGCGATGACTGAGTTCAAGACTCCGTTCAAGGCAAAGACGACTGGCAATACATACGCTCAGCCGGCAGCACAGACTGCAGCGGCAGCGCAGCCGACCTACAAGGCACCGACCTTCCGTGCACCATCTGCAGCAGCACCGGCACAGCCAGTCGCTCCGAAGGAAGCACCGCAGTCGGCACCGGCACAGCCGTTCCGCCCGATGTGCCAGGAAACACAGATCAATATTCCGGATTTTCTGAGAAATAAGAAATAATATAAGAGTGAGAGATGAACTGCTCTTGCTTTAGCAAAAATACAAAATATATACAGAAGCAGTTGTTTTTGGAAGAGACACGCATTAGAAGTAAAAATTTCTGATGCGTGTTTTTTTGTGTAATAGGAAATTCCTTGGAATCCCCTATTACACAAAAAGGCACATTCTTTTTTATCGTCGATTCAGACCTTCGACTTATGTCGAATCTATTCAAATTTTACGTTTTTCCCCCGATTTTTGGCGATCAAAACAGGCGTTTTGCACCCTCGGTTTGACAAATTTTGCGGAACTTTTTTCTTATAATATCCCGTGTCGGACAGAAAGGTGGGAAGAGACAGTGACCTATCGTGTGTATGCGGATGTCATCCTGCTGCAAAATCTGGCAGCGGATTTCCTGCTTCTGTCGGTGGTGAAGAATTGCCTGCGTCTGCCGGAACGCCGGTATGGGCGGTTGGCAGGGAGTCTTCTGGGAGCCGTGTATGCGTTAGGAATGGTGTTAGCTCCGGTTCCGCTGGGATATGCCGGGCGGATGCTCCTAAGCGCCACGATGAGCGTGCTGATGGCATGGACGGCATTTTCCATCCGTAGGAAGTCGGAGGCGGCAGAAGCTGCGATCGGGCTTTACATAGCATCTATGCTGGCGGCTGGCTGCATGGAACTGGTTCAGCCGCTTGGAATACGGGCGAATCTTCTGTTCTGGCTGTTTACCGCGGGGGGCAGTTTTCTGATTCCATCTGCGGTGTGGCGGTTTGGTATGCAGCGGTGTATGAAGCTGGAACACCAGTACGCGGTAACGCTTTTTAACAAAGGCAGGGAGCGGCATGTGCAGGCGATTCTCGACACAGGCAACCATCTGACGATGCCGCTTTCGGGGCGTCCGGTGCAGGTGCTGGATGCGTGTGCGGCAGAGAGATTTTTTTCCTGGGAGGACGGTGTCCAATACATCCCATTTCGGAGTGTCGGAAAGGGCGGCGGCGTGATTCCGGCATATCAGGCGGAGCGGATGGAAGTGTCCGGTCAGGGCGGTATGCGGGTGATTGAGAAGCCGTGGATTGCCATTTCACAGGAGGCGCTGTCGCAGAAGGGCGAGTATCAGATGCTGCTCAATGAAAAATATTGGTTGTGAAGAAAACCATGCAGACAATCGAACCATAGCGAACAACATAAGGGGGAAAGCGTATGTTTATAAAAGTTTCAGTTCCAGGTCAGTTTCGTTTAAAAATGATGCCGTCGTTCCGGTCATTTCTGATGCACCGGGACGGGGAAGTTCATTATATCGGGGGAACCGATATCCTTCCGGCACCGTTTGACAGTGTGCGGGAGGCGGAGGTTTTAAGAAAATTTGGAACCAGTGAGGATAAAGAGGCGCGTTCGGCGCTGATCGAACACAACCTGCGCCTGGTGGTCTACATAGCAAGAAAGTTTGACAACACCAGCGTGGGCGTGGAAGATCTGATTTCGATCGGGACGATCGGTCTCATCAAGGCGATCAACACGTTTGACGTGGATAAAAATATTAAGCTGGCGACCTATGCATCCCGTTGTATTGAAAATGAGATTCTGATGTATCTCCGGAGAAATAATAAGACGAAGCTCGAGGTTTCGATCGATGAGCCGTTGAATGTGGACTGGGATGGAAATGAATTGCTTCTGTCGGATATTTTGGGAACGGATGAGGATATTATTTACCGGGATCTGGAGGATGAGACAGAGCGGAAACTGTTGAATGCGGCGATCGACCGCCTGAATCCGCGGGAACAGAAAATCGTGAAGCTGCGCTTTGGTCTGGGGAGAGAGCAGGAAGATGAAATGACCCAGAAGGAGGTTGCCGACCTTCTGGGTATCTCGCAGTCATACATATCGAGGCTGGAAAAGAAGATTATGAAACGCCTCAAGAAAGAAATTTCGCAGCAATGCGGTCTATATACCAGCCGATAAGTGCTGGAAGAAACAGACCGATCAGGATGTAAAACGGACCCATTTCATAGCGGAAGGAGACCGGGAAGTTGGAGAGCGTTTCCGGTATTTCCTTCAAAATGAAGCGGGCATAGGCAAAATCGATCAGCTTGAACAGCGTGAAATGAATCGCCATAATGTCAAAGGAATGGCGTCCTAAAAAGGCAAGGACCTTTGCCAGCGGTCTGATGCGCTCGGACAGGTCAGAGAGCGAAAGGACGAAGTAAATTCCAATGATGGAGATCGGATAAAATAAGACGCCCGGAATGTGCATGCTTGCCAGATCGATGAAAATGTGAAGCTTTGTGTTCGTCAGGTGCAGAAGCAGGGCGCTTATCAGGCAGCCGTACCAGACCGTATAGTGGCGGAAATTGGAGAAAAACTGCTGCATCAGCCAGGCGATGAGATAGACCGGAACAACGAGCAGCGCCGCCTGCAGATTGTAAGGGAGCGGGCAGCTTCTCATATTTAAGAAGACACCGGCAAGGCCAATCAGGATGCATGCAAATGCACATACAGGAAGCTTGACATTATCTTTCCGGGTAAAGCGGGCAGCTGCGCGTCCAAACCAGACGCATCCGGCAAAGAGTCCGGAGGACACCAGCCAGACCGGCAGAAACCAGAGGGCACCCTGAACCTGTTCCGGTGAGTTGAAGGAAAGACTGCTCATCCATGCCGTAAGCATTCTGGTATGGTTGTAAAGTTCCTGTCCCGCATAGAGCCTGTGCGTCACAAAAAAGTTGTGGAGCAGGACAAAAAACAGCGTGTAGAACATATACCTGGGCCATGCACCGGCGAGACGGGAGCCGAAGTAGAGAAACGGCGTATCCCCGTATTTCGTTTCATTATAAAAATAGCCTGTGATAAAGAAAAACAGCGCCAGGTGGAACAGATAGACGAACGCACCGGCGAAATATCCGGTATGCCCCAGCACGATCGCAATAATGCCCCATCCCTTTACGATATCCCAGTAGAGGGAACGGGCTTTTTTTTGTGTGTTCATGAATGGATCTCCTTGTGGTTGAATTCTATTTTCTATAAATAATATTGATCGTAAAACCCCTGAAAATATATTTTACTATGGAACGGCAGAAAAGGCAAGAAATTGGAATGAGTGAAAACGGTTCTCATTTGTCCGGGTATAAATGAGCTTTGAATTGTCCATTCTAATGTATAGGTGACAAAACAAAAATCAAAACGATTCAACCGTTTGCGTTGATCGTCCATCATACGGAGGGAATGGAAATGCCGGTCTATAAAGTGGAAATCTGCGGGGTCAATACATCCAAGCTGCCTCTTTTAAGTAATGAGGAGAAAGAAGAACTGTTTCGCCGGATTCTAAAGGGCGATCGGGAGGCAAGAGAACAGTATATCAAGGGGAATCTGCGGCTGGTGCTCAGTGTAATACAGCGCTTTTCGGGTAGCCGGGAAAATGTGGACGATCTGTTCCAGATTGGCTGTATCGGCCTCATCAAGGCGATTGATAATTTTGATATTACCCAGAATGTCCGTTTTTCGACGTATGCGGTTCCGATGATCCTGGGGGAGGTGAAACGGTATTTGAGGGATAACAATTCAATCCGGGTCAGCCGGTCGCTCCGCGATACGGCATACAAAGCGATCTATACCCGTGAAAATCTGCTGAAAAAGCAGTCAAAGGAGCCGACACTCTGCGAGATTGCCAAAGAATTGGGAGTCAGCAAAGAGGAGATTGCGTATGCGCTCGATGCTATCCAGAGCCCGGTCAGCCTGTACGAACCGGTCTATACGGACGGCGGCGATCCGCTCTACGTGATGGATCAGCTCAGTGACAAGAAAAATTCAGAGGAACATTGGGTCGAGGATCTGTCGCTGGGGGAGGCGATGCAGCGCCTGCCGGACCGGGAACGCCGCATTATTGATATGCGCTTTTTTGAGGGAAAGACCCAGACAGAGGTTGCCGAAGAAATCCATATTTCGCAGGCGCAGGTGTCACGGCTGGAGAAGAGTGCGTTAAAAAGCATGAAGCATTATTTGAGCTGAATGTTGATAGGGATTGTGTTATAGGGATTGTGTGAGATTCTTCTGATTGATTGTTTGGCGGCTCTGTGTTAAAATATAGGAGATATAGTCTGCAAAAAGAATCTGAAAATCAAGCAGATGACTGTTATCTGAACTGGGGTTGAGCGGAGTATTCCATCTGATATAGTGATAAAGGCAGCTTGGCGATGCGACACTCAGGCAGTCATGGACAGCAGACAGAGTAGAAAAGACAGGCGCAGGCGGATTGAGCCTCGCGCATGATAAAATGTACTCTCGGAGTCTTTTCTGCACTTGCTTTTGTGGCTGATTTTCCGC
>ERZ791800.1122-NODE-1122-length-13608-cov-5.318970_pt1 | contig 13608 bp, 10 predicted proteins | sample MGYA00510310_ERZ791800 | MGnify/ENA primary metagenome ERZ791800 (study PRJEB30046, sample SAMN00791954) | human gut metagenome | study: EMG produced TPA metagenomics assembly of the A metagenome-wide association study of gut microbiota in type 2... | reverse complement strand
CTTGCCGTTTAAAACGGCTGAGAAGCATGTGACTTTAGCCATGTGAGGTTCACCCAACGGCAGATCAATTTTGTTCATAAGATTATTAATCATATGGAGCAGAATGGGTATATGGAGAATGTGGCTGTTTTGCAGAAGCCTCCGTTTGATAAGCCAATTAGTTTTTTAAAGTTGTTTGATGTGAGAACGAGAACAGCGCTTATGAAAGCGATTAATGATGTCCGGGAGAATGCGGTTACAGTGGCGGGATGATGAAAAAATGACAGGAGACTGCGGAGGCAGTCAGTATAGAAGAATGAAAGAAGCGAACGACTGCGTATTGTGTTAGAAATAGACAGTCGTTTGCTTTTTGAACGTTATTTTTTCTTTTTAAAATATCGCAGTGCCACCGCATACCCATAGAGCACCGCCGGTATAACGATCGTGCAGAACAGCGATGCCAGCAGTAGATTTTCTGCCAGTGGACTGTCCATCAGGGCGAAGATGATGGAAGAGACGTAGAGGGTGATTAGGATAACAGCACCCGTCAGCGCCAAAATGCGTTTTGATTTCATATATGGTATCCTTTCTAATTTTATAACTCTATAAAAAAGAGTGATTGGAATTTGTAATCATTTTTATATTGTTTCAAAGGCAGATTGGATATTGCTGTCTTTGATGAACTGTCTTTTATTTTATTATTATAAAGGATGTAAGAATTTTTTTCTATACTTTTCATTTGCGGTGCGGTAAAATAAGAAGAGATGTGGCAACTGTTCACAGTTTTTTGCTTAATTATGAACAAGAAAGGGGAGGCACACGATGAATTGGAAGAAAAAATTTATGTGGGCAGCATCCTTTTTAGTATCCCTGTTTGTTTGTGGGACAGCGCTGGCGGCAGGTAACGATGCGTCTGCGGACACCCCGGCGCAGGGCAAGGAAGAAAATCAAGTTTACAGGTTCGGCACCGAAAATAATGCCAATGATATAACAGAGACAGAGGCATCGGCGACAGAAAGTGGCGCGGCTGGTTTTGAAAATAAAGAAATGTATCTGTATGAGGGCGAGTGGGTCGGAGACGGCGAGGACTGGCAGTACCGCCTGACGGATGGCAGCTTTTTGAAAGCGTCCTGGCTGAAATCGAATGGTCACTGGTATTATCTGGGAAAAAGCAGCTATATGCAGCGGGGACTCCGGAAAATCGGCACAAACCGTTATTATTTCGCCGAGAGCGGCGCGATGATGACTGGCTGGATTTATGAGGAAGAGACGGATCAGTGGTATCATGCAAACGAGGATGGGGCACTGACGACCGGCTGGTATCAGGCAGGAAATGCCTGGTATTGGTTTGATTCCAAATGTGTTATGTTCAGCGGCGGAAACCGGATGGTAAACGGGCATAAATATTATTTCTTTGACAATGGTCAGATGGCGGCGGATCAGTACGTGGAACTCAACTACTACGATGCAAATGGACTGCGCGACCGGACGCATGATGTGCGTTTGATGGGAAAACGGCGTCCGTCGGACAGTGAAAAAGAACAGATTACGAAAGAACTGGCAGGCGTGCCAAGAGAGTGGATCAAACGATTTGCAGAATCAGGCTGGGAGCTGATGTACTACACAGACAAGGCATACTTCTCAGCGCCGAAAACAGAGCAGGGTATCTATTTTGTCAATTATGATACAGATGTGCATTACAAGAAAATCAAATTTTCTAAACCGCAGGGGCTTGCGATGGCATTCGGCGAGTTCGCTGCGTCGGAACTAAGCGACGAAGAAACCTCACGTGCCCTGACGGATTTCGAGCGATATCTGGCTGGCAGTGGACTGGTGCAGCCGCTTCCATCCTACTTTGACGATAAGTCGGAGATGCAGTTCGGCAGCTTTTTCGCCGCCTGCTGTGACGAAGATGTCCGAGCTGACATCCGAAAAAACAGTCCGGAATTATACAAATATGTCGTAAAGTTAGGATTCTGGCAGGAAGGACAAAAACCGGACGAAGCCGAAGGGGTCGAGATGAACTCTGATCCGGAATTTGCCGGAAATGGAGCCGGACCGGCTGGGGATGAATCTTTAAAGGCTAAGAGTGGTCCGGCATCGGAAGTGCCGTAAGAAAACGTGGTGGCAGCAGGAATTTGCCGTATGTAAATGCAAAGCCGCGGCAAATTCCGTTACTGGGCACGTATGCGTGAACAGTAACCACTACTCTGCCAATTCCTCCCACTTCTCATACAATCCCTCTAACTTTGCATTCAGTTCTTCCTTCTCTTTATTCAGTTTCATCAAACGCGGAACATCGGAAAAGACAGTCTCATCGCAGAGAAGCGCATCGATCTCCTGATCGCGGGTTTCAAGAGTGTGGATTTCTTCCTCGACGCGTTTCAATTCATTCTGTTTCTTACGAAGCCGCGTCTGTTCTTCCTTCTGCTGTTTCCAGTCCAATTTGCCGGAGGAAGCGCTGGCTGCCGCTTGAACTGCAGCGGTCACGGCAGAAGCGGACGAAGCAGCAGAGGTACCAGTGCCATTTCCGGAAAGAGCAGTCGGATTTGCGCCTGCCGCAGCGGTCAGATGGCTGGAAGTCCCTGTGTTTCCGGCTCCGGAAGATTTTGCAGAGCGGTTGGCTGCCTGTGCGGCGGAAGCCAGATAGGCTTTCTCCTGCGTCTCCTTCTTTTCCAGATAATAATCGTAGTTTCCAATATAATTAATCAGTGTTCCCATCGTCAGATCGAGAATTCGGGTCGCAGTTTTGTTGATGAAATATCGGTCATGGGAGACGTAGAGAACGGTTCCGGTATAATGAACCAGCGCGTTTTCCAGAATCTCCTTCGAGGCGATATCCAGATGGTTGGTCGGCTCATCGAGGATCAGGAAGTTCGCCTCCGAGAGCATCAGCTTCGCCAGGGAAACACGTCCGCGTTCGCCGCCGCTCAGATCGCGGATGCGCTTAAAGACATCGTCGCCGGTGAAGAGAAATGCCGCCAGCACATTTCGGATCTGCGTGTTGTTCATATCCGGGTAGGTGTCCTGTAGCTCGTCAAAGAGCGTCTTGTCCATGTGCAGAACCTGGTGTTCCTGATCGTAGTAACCGATATGCACCTTGGAACCTAACCGGATCTCGCCGTTGTCCGGGGTCAGAAGACCGTTGATCATCTTGAGAATTGTGGTCTTGCCGGTTCCGTTGTTGCCGATGATGGCGATGCGCTCGCCGCGTTTTACCTCAAAGTTCAGATCCGTGAAGAGTGTCATGCCGTCGAAACTCTTGGCAAGCTCACGGACGGAGAGAACGTCATTTCCGCTGGTAACGCACGGTTCCAGCGTAATATGCATCGCGTCGTTGATTTCGGTCGGTTTTTCCAGAAGATCCATCTTGGAAAGCATTTTTTCACGGCTCTCGGCACGCTTGATGGATTTCTCACGGTTAAAGGATTTGAGTTTGGTGATAACCTCCTCCTGATGGCGGATCTCCTGCTGTTGGTTTAGGTAAGCCTTGAGCACACCGGCGCGGATGATCGCTTTTTTCTCGCTGTAGGCGGTGTAATTGCCCTGGAAAGAGGTGGCGATGCCGCCGTCCAGCTCGACGATCTTGGTCACGACGCGGTCCAGAAAATAGCGGTCGTGGGCGACGATGATGACCGTCCCGGCGTAGTTCATCAGATAGGTTTCCAGCCACGCGATGGATTCCATGTCGAGGTGGTTGGTCGGCTCGTCCAAAAGGATGATATCCGGTTTGGAGAGCAGGAGCTTACCGAGGGAGACGCGCGTTTTCTGACCGCCTGAAAGTTCGGAAACCGGTTTGGAAAATTCTTCCTCGACAAAGCCGAGTCCCTTTAAGACACCGGTGATCTCGCTCTGCCATGCGTAGCCGTTTAAAAGTTCAAATTCATGGTTTAAGCGGCTGTAAGTGTTGAGCATCGTTTCGAGCTTTTCGCCCTCGGCGTGCTTCATCTGGAGTTCCAGCGTGCGGATCTGCTGTTCCATTTCCAGAATCGGACGTTTGACCTCCAGAAGAGAGTCATAAATGGTGGTCTGGCTATGCAGATCCTGGTGCTGTGCCAGGTAACCGAGGGTTTTGCCCTTGGCGATGGTCACGGAGCCCTCGTCTGCTGCGAGTTCTCCGACAATTATTTTTAAAAGAGTCGATTTACCGGCTCCGTTGATGCCGACGATGGCGGCTTTTTCGTGATCTTCTACATGAAACGATACGTGTTTGAGGATTTCCTCCGTACCGAATGCTTTTGAAATATTGCTGCAAGATAAAATCATAGATTCCTCCTGTGGTTGTATCCATGTATTTCGGTTAAAAAATATACCGTCAATCTTAAATTATAATATAAATAAAGAAGCAATGCAAGAATGAGAACGGTTAATGGCTGTTTCTGGTCAGAAAATTTTGCAAAATACAATGTAAAATCCCTCATATAAAATAAAAAAAATTGACAATTATTTATCATATGACTATAATAAATTTATCAGATTGTCCGAAGGTTTGCGTAAACCATATGGACAACGTTATAGGAAAGAAAGGTGGAAGAAAGCCGTGGAACAGAAAGAGATATCTAAAGCGGTCATTTCTAGGCTACCCAGATACTATCGTTACTTGGGCGAATTGCTCGAGGAGGGAGTAGAGAGAATCTCATCGAATGATTTGAGTATCCGCATGAAGGTGACAGCGTCCCAGATTCGTCAGGATCTGAATAATTTCGGCGGATTTGGTCAGCAGGGATATGGTTATAATGTAAAGTATTTATATTCGGAGATTGCCCGGATTCTGGGAATTGACCGTCAGCATAACCTGATTATTATCGGTGCGGGAAATCTGGGTCAGGCGATCGCGAATTATACGAATTTTGAGCGGCGTGGTTTTTTAATCAAAGGTATGTTTGATGTGAATCCGCGTCTGGTCGGTCTGGTAGTCCGAGGAGTGGAGATCCGTGGTATTGAAGATTTGGAGCAGTTTATCAAGGACAATGAAGTGCAGATCGCAGCGCTGACGATTCCGAAGTCGAAAGCACCGGAGATTGCGGATCGGCTTGTCAAAGCCGGAATCAAGGCGATCTGGAATTTTGCCCATACAGATTTACAGGTTCCAGATGACGTTGTGGTGGAAAATGTCCATCTGTCGGAGAGCCTGATGCGCCTTTCTTACCGCGTATGCAGTATGCAGGATCAGAAAGCGAGAGAAGAAGCGCAGAGAAAGCAGGAAGAGGCAGCTGGTGCTGGAGAAATAAAATGATCGTCGGAATTGGTACGGATCTGATAGAGATAGAGCGAATCAAAAAAGCCTGTGAAAAAGAGGCTTTTTTGGTGCGTGTATATACAGAAGAAGAGCGTCGGCAGGCTGGGGGAAATGCGTCCCGGCTCGCCGGCGATTTTGCGGTAAAAGAGGCAGTCTCGAAGGTGTTTGGAACAGGCTTTAGGGGCTTTGGACTGCTGGATGTAGAAGTGCTCCGGGACGAGTTTGGAAAACCGTGGGTGCAGCTTCACGGGGGAGCGAAGAAACTTGCGGACAGCCTGAAAATCACCCGGATTCACGTGTCGATCACGAATACAGGCAGTCTGGCATCTGCTTACGCAGTCGGAGAGGGGGAATGGAAATGAGACGTCTGGTGACAGGAAAACAGATGAAAGAGATAGATGGATATGCAATCCGGAAAGTGGGTATTCCCTCTCTGGTACTGATGGAGCGAGCGGCGCTGGCGGTTGCAGACGAGATGGAAAAACGGTATGGGAAGCTTTCAGGGCAGAGGCTTCTGGTATTTTGCGGAACGGGCAATAACGGTGCGGACGGCGCGGCGCTGGCTAGGATTCTCTTTCTGCGCGGCGCGCTTCCGACGGTGCTCACGGTCGGTGACAAGGCACACTGGACGGGGGAGATGACCTGTCAGGTGGCGATTGACCGGAATCTGGGGATCCCGGTGGAGGCGTTTGAAAATTATGTGCCGGGGCATGTGGAGATCATGGTGGATGCGATCTTTGGCGTGGGTCTTTCCAGAGAGGTCGGCGGTGAATTTGCCGAGGCGATCCGTTTTATGCGTGAGCAAGAGCCAAAGGCGGTAGTTGCGGTTGATATTCCGTCCGGCGTCAGCTCAGAGACAGGGGCGGCGCTTGGCGAGGCAGCTGAGGCGGATCTGACCGTTACTTTCGGCTATGAGAAGCTGGGAATGGTGTTCTATCCGGGACGGAAGCTGTGCGGCGAGATTGTGATTGCCGACATCGGGTTTCCGGCGTATACAAAATATGAAGGGCATACCTATTTTGCCTATGATCCGGAGGATCGGAGCCAGATCCCGAAACGGCGGGCAGACGCCAACAAGGGAACGTATGGAAAAATCCTGATCGCAGCCGGTTCGGAGGGAATGTGCGGCGCAGCGTATTTGAGCGCCCTGGCTGCGTACCGGATGGGCGCAGGACTTGTGAAGATCCTGACCGTCCGGGCAAATGTGCCGATTCTGCAAAATCTCCTTCCGGAGGCGATCCTGACGCCGTATGATCCGGAACAGGCACAGACGGATCCGGCAGGTTTTAAGAGCCTGGTGGAACAGGAGTGCGGCTGGGCGAGCGCGATCGTGCTGGGACCGGGACTGGGAAAGGAAGCCCATGTCGCAAGTCTGGTGCAGAACGTGCTGCTTTCCGCCTATGTGCCGATCATTGTGGATGCGGATGGATTAAATGCTGTCGCACAGCATCCGCATTTGTCCGGGTATTTTACGGAAAATGTGATCGTTACTCCACATCTGGGGGAGATGGCGCGTCTGACGGGACGCTCGATTGAGGATCTGAAACGGGATCTGGTCGAGTCAGCGGTGCGGTATGGCGAAGAAAAAGGCGTGACCTGCGTGCTCAAGGATGCCGTGACGGTGACGGCGGGGCGCGATGGCAATGTGTATATCGGCGACAGCGGCTGCGCCGCGATGGCAAAGGGCGGTTCCGGCGATGTGCTGACCGGTGTGATTGCCGGGCTTCTGGCGCTGGGATTTTCAGAGGATGAAGCGGCGGCGCTCGGCGTGTTCCTGCACGGAAGAGCTGGGGCGGCAGCTGCCTGTAAAAAGGGAGAGCATTCCGTGCTGGCAAGAGATATCGCGGACTGTCTGCTTGAAAAGATAGATTGAAAATAAAAAGGAAGACAAAAAGATGGAAAAAGCATATACAATGGCAGAAGAACCATATACCCGGATTTATGCGCGGATTGACCTGGATGCGATTGTGAAAAATATGGAGGCGATGCGCGAAAATCTTCCGGCAAAAACGAAGATGATCGGCGTGGTTAAGACGGATGGTTACGGTCACGGGGCTGTCCCGGTGGCGAAGACGATCGCGTCGTTTGTCTGGGGCTATGCGGTGGCAACCTTGGAGGAAGGACAGAACCTGCGCCGCCACGGCATTGACAAACCGATTCTGGTGCTTGGTAGCACGCACCCGCGCCATTTTGCGGAATTGATTGAGGACGATATCCGTCCAGCGATCTTTGAGGAAGACAAGGCAGAGCTGCTCTCAAAACTTGCGGTTTCGATGGGAAAGACGGCGAAAATGCATATTGCGCTCGATACCGGCATGGGACGAATCGGATTTCACCCGGATGAAAATAGCCTGGAAGAGATAAAGCGGATTGCAAAGCTTCCGGGCATTGAGATCGAGGGAATGTTTACACATTTTGCGCGTGCTGACGAGGCGGATAAGGCATTTACCCATTTACAGTATGAGCGGTACCAGAAATTCCATGAAGGTCTGGAAGCTGCAGGTGTTCATATTCCGATGTGCCACTGTGCGAACAGCGCGGCGATCATGGAACTGCCGCGGATGGGACTGGATGCGGCGAGAGCCGGTATCACGGTATACGGTCTGTATCCGTCGGATGAGGTAGAGCGGAACATGAAGATTTACCCGGCGATGGAGATCCGCAGCTTTATTACCTATGTTAAGGAAGTGGAGCCGGGCACGCCGATCAGCTACGGCGGAACCTTTGTGACGGACCGTCCGATGCGGATCGCGACGATTGGCGCCGGATACGGCGATGGCTATCCGAGAAATCTCTCTGGAAAGGGTTATGTCCTGATTCATGGACACCGCGCACCGATTCTGGGACGCGTCTGCATGGATCAGTGCATGATCGATGTGACCGATATCCCGGAGGCTGCTGAGGACACGCGGGTAACGCTGGTCGGACGCGACGGGGACGACGAGATCACGATGGAAGAGCTGGCGGAATGGAGTGGCGGTTTCCACTATGAGATCCCATGCGTGCTTGGAAAACGTGTGCCGCGCGTGTACGTGAGAGGTGGAAAGATCGTCGGGAAAAAGGATTATAATGATGATCGGTATGAGGATTTTATGGAGTAAAGCCGGTGTTTGAACCATTTAGAAAAAGGATTCATAAGATAAAGTAGATAGCTTCGGCAAAGCCGGGAACCTGGACTGCCGGATGCATTTGTGGGACGACCCGCGTATAGGCGGTGTAAATCTGTCCATACTAACGGTATAAACGGACTGTGGAGCTGTGAAAGTACAAAGCAGTTATTTATATCTTAAAATAGTTTGGACGGAGTGTGAATCGAGTGGTTATCAGACGAGGAGATATTTATTACGCAGATTTAAGACCGGTCATCGGCTCAGAGCAGGGCGGCGTCCGCCCGGTGCTGGTCATCCAGAATGATATCGGCAACAAGCACAGCCCGACCGTGATCTGCGCGGCGATCACATCAAAGATGAACAAAGCCAAGCTGCCGACGCATGTGGAATTAAACACGCGCCGCTGTGCGATGGTGAGGGATTCGGTCATTTTACTGGAACAACTCCGCACGATCGATAAGCAGCGGCTGAAAGAGAAAATCTGTCATATCGACGGGGCGCTTTTACAGGAAGTGGACCGTGCGCTGAAGGTCAGTCTGGAACTGGATACATAAAATCAGCCGCGAACCCCTTGTCAAGCATACAGAATGGTGTTAAAATAGTTAAGATGCAGCTTTTTAGTGCCGAAATCGGCGTGATATAAAAGCTGATGAGCGAAAAGATACAACAAAGAAGATAGAAAGAGGAGTGTTATTTTATGTCAGGACATTCAAAGTTCGCCAATATTAAGCACAAAAAAGAGAGAAACGACGCAGCAAAGGGAAAAATCTTTACCGTTATCGGTCGTGAGATTGCCGTAGCTGTTAAGGAAGGTGGTTCGGATCCGGCAAACAACAGCCGTCTGCGTGATGTGATTGCAAAAGCAAAAGCGAACAATATGCCGAACGATACCATCGATCGTGGTATCAAGAAAGCAGCCGGAGATGCAAACTCTGTCAATTACGAGAATCTTACATATGAGGGATATGGTCCGAATGGCGTCGCTATCATCGTAGATACCCTGACCGACAACAAGAACCGTACCGCAGCGAATGTCCGCAGCGCATTTACCAAGGGCGGCGGAAACGTAGGTACTCCGGGCAGCGTGTCTTTCATGTTTGATAAAAAAGGTCAGATCATCATCGACAAAGAAGAGTGCGAGATGGATCCGGATGAGCTGATGATGCTTGCACTGGATGCAGGAGCTGAGGATTTCTCCGAGGAGGAGGACAGCTACGAAGTGATCACCGCACCGGAAGATTTCTCTGCAGTCCGCGAGGCGCTGGAGAAGGCTGGCGTTCCGATGATGGAAGCAGACGTTACCATGATTCCGCAGAACTGGGTAGAGCTTACCGATGAGGAATCCATCAAAAAGATGCAGAGAATCCTGGATCTTCTGGATGAGGATGATGACGTACAGGCTACTTACCATAACTGGGATGAGTAATTAATATCATATTTGATATAGATTTAAAAAAATAAAGATACGATTCATATAAAAACTGTCGCTGGAATACAATGGCGGGCTGGACTTTTCAAAGAAGAGGGCTGGCAGCCGGATGTATTTGGCGGCAGTTTTTGTGTAATAGGAATTTCCTTGGAGACACATTCGTTTTTATTTTGCAAATTTTATGGAAGCGTTAAAGAAAAAAATACCATGTCCGGCAGCAATAAACTTGCCTGAACATGGTATTTACTCGTATTTTATCTACTAGTTGCTTGTATAATGATAGCTGTCTAACAGCTGTGCCTTCATATGCCACAGCTCGTTGGAGAGATCCACATGAATCTCATGCGGGTTTACCAGACGGCGGGACTCATCCCACAGCGTCTCCTGTTCTTTCTTGCAGTATTCGCGGATGTCCATAACCTTTGGAGACTCGTAAACGCATTCGCCGTTTTTGAAGATTGGAACGAGAAGTTCGCGCATGGTGTAGGTGCCCGGCGCGAGGTGTGTCTTTTTCCATGTCTCGATCGGATCGAAGAGCAGAAGGGAATTCTTCTCATCGAACTCTTCATCCACGAGACAGATCAGATCTGCGATAATCTTGCCAGTCTCCTTGTCATAGATTCGCTGGATGGTCTTGTTGCCCGGATTGGTAACCTTTTCTGTATTTTCCGAAAGCTTGATCTTCGGGATAAATTTGCCTGTGTGACGGTCCATGATGGCAGCCAGCTTATAAACGCCGCCGAAGGAAGGACAGTCCTTGGAGGTAATGAGGTTTGTGCCGACACCCCAGGACGTGATGGCAGCGCCCTGAATCTTCAGGCTGTCGATCAGGTATTCATCCAGATCGTTGGAGGCGGAGATGACTGCATCCAGGAATCCGGCGTCATCCAGCATCTTGCGGGCTTTCTTGGAAATATATGCAAGGTCGCCGCTGTCGAGGCGGATGCCGTAGAAAGTCAGCGGGATACCGGCGTCGCGCATCTCCTGGAAGACGCGGATCGCGTTCGGAACACCGGAACCCAGGGTATCATAGGTATCGGCTAACAGGATGCAGGCACTCGGATAGAGCTTTGCATAAGCGCGGAATGCAGTCAGCTCATCTGGAAAACTCATGATCCAGCTGTGTGCGTGGGTTCCCTTGACCGGAACGTCAAACAGTTTTCCGGCCAGTACATTGGAAGTGCCGATACAGCCGGCGATCATGGCAGCGCGGGCGCCATAGGTACCGGCGTCAGCACCCTGCGCGCGGCGAAGCCCAAACTCCATGATTCCGTCCCCGCGTGCGGCGAAGACGATACGGGAGGTTTTGGTCGCGATCAGGCTCTGGTGGTTGATGATGTTTAAGATGGCAGTCTCAACCAGCTGTGCTTCCATGATCGGCGCGATGACCTTGACGAGAGGCTCACGCGGGAAGACAACGGTGCCTTCCGGGATTGCGTAAATGTCACCCGAAAATTTGAAATTGTGAAGATATTCGAGGAAATCTTCATCAAAAATGCCGAGTCCGCGTAAGTATTCGATGTCGGCATCATCGAAGTGAAGATTTTTCACATAGTCAATGACCTGCTCTAAGCCGGCGCAGATGGAAAAAGCATTTCCATCCGGGTTTGTGCGGTAGAACGCATCAAAAATGACGGTTTCGTTGGCATCTTTCTCCCGGAAATAGCCCTGCATCATCGTCAGTTCATACAGGTCGGTCAATAGGGTAAGGTTTCTTGGCTCCATAATATTCTCCTTTGTTGCGAAAGACGGCTGCGGGCACGCCCTTCTTTTTATATATAGTATACTTCATTGTTTATATTTGCAATGAATGTCTGTGTCTGTTTTTTAAAGTAAATACAGACATATTTTATATACTATACCATAAAATCAGGGGAATGGCAAAATAATGATAATTTTATAACATGTGAATCATATCCGAAACATTCCTTGACAACCATCTGGAAAAAAGATACAATGTCCATGTTAGTGATTTGATTACTAATTATGATAGGAAAAGCAATGATGGAGACAGTAGCGCCGCACGGAAAGCGGGAGCGAGGCAGGGACGGTGAGAGCCTGCTGTGAGTAAGGCGGATGCGAAGATCACTCCGGAGCTTCGGGCTGAACCATTTTTGGAAGTCTGAGCGCCGTTTCTGACAGCGCCCGGAAGGAAAATTCAGTAAGTACCGACGGTTTCCTCCGTTATAGGGAGCGCATATAAAGGTATGCAGTAATAGGTGGTTAAAAGCAAGTGGGCCCTTGTCCTGTTACAGGATGGGTCCATTTTTATTTCATATTTTTAGGAGGAATTTATCATGTACAACAAAGTTCCGGCAAACATGAATTTCGTGGAACGTGAAAAGAACATTGAGAAGTTCTGGGAAGATGAGCAGATTTTTAAGAAGAGTATCGACAGCCGTAAGCAGGGACCGACCTATACATTCTATGACGGACCGCCTACCGCAAACGGCAAGCCGCACATCGGACACGTGCTGACCCGTGTTATCAAGGATATGATTCCGAGATACCGCGCGATGAAGGGCTACATGGTTCCGAGAAAGGCTGGATGGGATACCCACGGTCTTCCGGTTGAGCTGGAAGTAGAGAAGATGCTGGGACTGGACGGCAAGGAGCAGATTGAGCAGTATGGTCTGGAACCGTTCATCGAGCACTGTAAAGAGAGTGTCTGGAAATACAAAGGAATGTGGGAAAGATTCTCCAACACCGTTGGTTTCTGGGCAGACATGGAGCATCCGTATGTTACCTACCACAACAGCTTCATTGAGTCTGAGTGGTGGGCATTAAAAGAAATCTGGAACAAGGGACTTCTTTATAAGGGCTTCAAGATCGTACCGTACTGCCCGCGCTGCGGCACCCCGCTGTCTAGCCATGAGGTGGCACAGGGATATAAGGATGTCAAAGAGCGTTCTGCGATCGCTAAGTTCCCGGTAAAGGGCGAAGATGCATACATTCTTGCATGGACGACCACCCCGTGGACACTTCCGTCCAACGTGGCGCTCTGTGTAAATCCGGACGAGACATATGTAAAGGTAAAAATGAAAGAGGATGGCACGGTTTATTATATGGCGCAGGCGCTGTGTGATACCGTTCTGGGCGAGGGCACTTACGATGTTCTGGAAACCTTTGTCGGAAAAGATCTGGAATACAAAGAGTATGAGCCGTTATTTGACTATGCCGTAGCAACCTGTGAAAAACAGCATAAGAAAGCATTCTACATTGTCTGCGATAATTATGTAACACTGACCGATGGTACCGGTGTCGTACACATTGCGCCGGCATTTGGTGAGGATGACTCCAAGGTCGGCAGAAAATATGACCTTCCGTTCGTACAGTTGGTAGACGGCAAGGGCGAGATGACGAAGGAGACTCCGTGGGCTGGTATGTTCTGCAAGAAAGCCGATCCGGAGGTTCTGAAAGCATTAAGAGAAAGCGGACTTCTGTTCTCTGCACCGGTATTTGAGCATAGCTACCCGCACTGCTGGCGCTGCGATACACCACTTATCTACTATGCACGTGAATCCTGGTTCATCAAGATGACCGCAGTCAAGGATGACCTGATCCGCAACAACAACACGATCAACTGGATTCCGGAGAGCATCGGTAAAGGGCGTTTCGGCGACTGGCTGGAGAATGTCCAGGACTGGGGCGTGAGCCGTAACCGTTACTGGGGAACTCCATTAAATATCTGGGAGTGCGAGTGCGGCTGCCAGCACGCGATCGGAAGCCAGGCAGAATTAAAATCTATGAGCCCGAACTACACGGACGTTGTGAAAAAATATGCAAAAGAGATGGATCAGGAGGCAAATGGAGAGGTTGAGCTTCACCGCCCATTCATCGATGATGTGACG
>ERZ791800.1119-NODE-1119-length-13694-cov-3.123543_pt1 | contig 13694 bp, 13 predicted proteins | sample MGYA00510310_ERZ791800 | MGnify/ENA primary metagenome ERZ791800 (study PRJEB30046, sample SAMN00791954) | human gut metagenome | study: EMG produced TPA metagenomics assembly of the A metagenome-wide association study of gut microbiota in type 2... | reverse complement strand
CCCGACAAAAGAAATTTCTCGTGCGCGCGTGACGGAGGGGGTGGTATAAGGGCGAGAAAAACAAGAAAAGAATTATTGCGAGTGGAAATTAAAGAGGACCTTCTTGATCAGCTGGCCCGGAATGGAACCACAGGGAAATATTACATCGACTTGGTCGATAAATATATGGACTTCTGGGACCTGGAGAACGAACTGATCGCAGACATTAAAAAGAGAGGCGCTATCGTTGAATATAATAATGGAGGAGGTCAAAAAGGGCAAAAGAAAAATGACTCGATAGATCAAAGAATTAAGGTCAATGCTCAAATGCTTAAAATACTGGACAGCCTAGGAATTAAGCCGGTTGGCGATGATTCGGGAGATGATGAAGATGAGCTGTAACATACATCCATATATTCAGGAATGGATTGATATAGTTGAGAAAAAGATCTATGCAGTATGCGAAGAGCAGGAGCTGCTTGCCGCGCATGTAAAATGGTGTTTTGAGCATGAAGATATTTATATAGATTGTGATCAGTTGGAGAAATATATCGGGATGTCAAAATACTTCCCGTTTGAAGAAATATTTCCCTGGCAGAAGTTTGTGATCGGACTGCACGATTGCACATATTGGAGAGAATCCGGGCTTCCAAGATGGCCGGATTTATTCTGTATGTTGGGGAGAGGAGCGGGAAAAGATGGTACAATTGCGCTCGAATCAGTGTGTTTAATGTCCCCACATAATGGAATCAGAGAGTACGATGTAGATATCTGCGCCAATAATGAGGACCAGGCAATGCGTCCAGTCCATGACGTGATAAACGCATTTGAACGACCGTCTGTGATAAAGAAATTAAAGAAATTCTTCCGATGGACGAAAGAACAGGTTTTATGCTTGAAAACAAAGTCTATTATGAAGGGAAGAACAAACAGTCCGAAAGGAAAAGACGGTCTTCGTTCTGGAATCTGTATTTTTAATGAGATCCATCAATATGAAGACTATAAGAATATAAACGTCTTTACGACAGGACTTGGTAAGAAGAAACATCCAAGACGTTCTTACTACACGACAAATGGTGATGTGCGGGAAGGACCGCTGGATGATCTGCTGGAAACTTCCGAACAGATCTTACGGGGCGGCGAACCGGATAATGGGTTATTACCATTTATCTGTAAACTGAATAAAAAGGAAGATGTGGATCAGGAAGAAAACTGGCCAATGGCAAATCCATCGTTGCCATATCTGCCAAGTCTTATGGAAGAGATCAGGAAAGAATATAGGGAATGGAAGAAAAATCCGAGAAGACTTCCGGCATTTATGACAAAACGAATGAATATTCCGGAAAATGCGGAAGAAATGAGTGTAACGGAGTGGGACAATATCAAAGCGACCAACATCTTACTGCCGGATCTGGAAAGATGGAGCTGTGTATGTGGAATTGACTATACAAAATTAACAGATTGGGCTTCCGTAGATCTTCATTTCCGAGATGGAGATGAACGGTTTGATATCAGCCATTCATGGATGTGCCTAAATTCGAAAGATATTCCGAGGATCAAGGCTCCATGGAAAGAATGGGCGGATTCCGGAAGACTGACGCTTGTAGATGACGTGGAAATACATCCGTCATTGCTTACAAATTATATACAGGAAGCAAAACGCACATACAATATCAAAGCTTTAGCCTTGGATGATTTCCGTTTTGCATTGATCGGAAAATATCTGCAGGAAATAGGATTTGATATGAAAGTGAATAAGAATCTGAAGCTGATCCGGCCATCAGACATTATGAAAGTGGCACCTCTGATTGATAGCTGCTTTGTAAATCAATGGTTGCGGTGGGGAGATGCTCCAGAATTAAGGTGGGCCACCAATAATGCAAAACTAATCAGACATGGAAGAAAACCAGGAAAAGAGGATGATGCCGATATGGGAAATTATGTATATGGAAAAATAGAAGGAAAAAGCAGAAAAACAGACCCATTTATGGCATTTGTAGCGGCGATGACTGTGGAAAACGTGCTGCCGCAGAAACGGGCAAAACCAACACCGAAAATACAGGTTTACAGTTATTAAGGGGGTGAACGTAGGAAATTAAGTATTAAAGACTGGTTGATCAAAAAACTTGGAGGCAGCAGTACCACAAGGATCACAGTGGATGACATTATGAAAGATAAAGATGTACAGAGTGCTATGTACGAAGTATATCTGAGAGAGCTGGCTTTCTGGACTTGTGTCAATAAAATTGCAAATGCCATCAGCAAATGCGAATTTAAAACGTATATCAAGAAGAAAGAAGTAAAAGGGCAGGAGTATTATCTTTGGAATTACGAACCAAATCAGAACCAGAATGCAACGTCATTCATGAATAAGCTGATTGGCAAGCTGTACCGGAACAATGAATGCCTTGTAGTAGAAGTAAACAATCACATTTATGTGGCAGACAGTTACAGCAAAGAGGTGCTGGCATTGAAGGAGTACAGATTCAGCGGGATCACATTTGACGGTTACGAATTGTCTGAAACACGGGAAATGTCGGAAGTAATGTTTTTCGAATTAAACTCAGAAAATATGAGGAATCTCACAAATGGGATGTATGAAACGTATTCAAAATTACTGATATATGCGCAGGATGCCTATAAAAAATCAAGAGGAAAAAAAGGAATCCTGAATATTGGAGCAATTGCACAGGAAAGTGAGAATTTCGATGAAACATTCCAGGAGTTGATGAGCACGCATTTTAAGAACTTCTTTGAAAGCGACAGTGCGGTGTTGCCATTGTTTGACGGATACGAATATCAGGATATTTCAGAAAGCGGAAAGACGTATTCTACAGAGTCAACACGAGATATCAAGTCTCTAGCTGATGACATCTTTGAATTTACAGCAAGAGCATTTTCTTTCCCACCGAGTCTGGCCAAAGGAGATGTACAGGATACAGGGAAAGCGATTGATGAACTTCTGACCTTTGTGATAGATCCGCTCATTAAGATGCTGCAGCAGGAGATCAACCGAAAGAGAAATGGATACACAGGATTTAAAGCTGGAAATTATGTAAAGATAGAGACTCTGGCAGTCAAGCATATTGATATTTTTGATATTGCAACTCCAGTAGACAAGCTGATCTCAAGCGGAGCATTTACGATCAATGATATTTTAGAAGTGCTCGGAAAACCGAGAATTGAAGAAGACTGGGCAAACCAGCACTTTATGACGAAAAATTATAGTAAGATTCAAGACCTGCTTGCAGGATTGGATATAGAAACCACAGAGTGAAAGGGGTGAGACAAGGAAAAACATAACAAACTGGAGAATGCAGCCTGTTCAGGCAGAGAACAAAACACTTCTGTACATTTATGATGATGTGACAGAATATGGAGAATTTGACTGGAACGCATGGGAATATAAGGACTCGGAGACTTCTGCGAAATATTTTGCAGAGAAACTGAGTGAAATTCCAGAAGGACAGACAATTGAGCTGCATATCAACTCAAATGGTGGATCCGTAAAAGAGGGCGTTGCTATTTACAATTTACTGAAGCAAAAACAAAACCAGAAAGTCGGGATTGTGGATGGCGTAGCACACAGTGTTGCGTTTTTGATTCTACAGGCGTGTGACACAAGAAAAATGTGTTTAGGTACAACGGCACTGATACACAATATGTGGATGTATTGCTCGGGCAATGCAACACAACTGAGAAAATATGCCGATGATCTGGATGACATGATGGAAGCAAACCGGCAAGTTTTTCTGGAAAGGGCGAAGATTGAGGAAAGTGAGTTGATTGAGTTAATGGAAAATGAGACTTACCTCACTCCGGAAAAGGCGCTGGAATATGGACTCATTGATGAGATCATGGGAAAGACAGCAGAACCGGTCAATACAGAAGAGATTCTGGAGAAGCTGTCCGATATGCAAAGACAGTTAAACAGTCAGGAGAGCTTCCGGCAGCAGATTGCAGCAATGCAGAAACCACAGGAAGACAAGAAACCAAGAAAAAACAATGTATTAAATCTTTTCAGAGGAGGCATGATTTAAGGAAAAATTTAGACGTATTAGAAATGGAAAAAACAGCAATCGTACAGAAGATGAATGAGGCAATCACAGCCGGAGATGCAGAGCAGTTCCAGGCAGCGTTTGTGGAGCTGTGCGATAAGATTCAGGAAAGTGTCATCGAACAGGCACGGGGAATCGTAGAAGAAGCAGATCAGAGAATTCTGTCTGAGCGTGGTGTAAGACAGCTGACATCCAAAGAAAAAGAATATTATCAGAAACTGGCAGAAGCCATGAAAACACAGAATCCGAAACAGGCGGTAGAGAATCTGGATGTGGTAATGCCGTATACCGTAATTGACAAAGTATTTGAAGATATGATGATGAATACGAATGGATATCAGAAAGCAGCATGGGGAAAACTTTGCGCAGAGATCATCCAGGAGCTGACATCCGGATTTAAAGAGGTAGATGTGACACTGAGTAAACTGTCCGCATTTCTTCCGGTGTGCAAAGCAATGTTGGATCTGGGACCGGAATGGTTGGATAATTATGTGAGACAGGTCCTGTATGAAGCACTTGCAAATGGATTGGAAGACGGCATCATTAATGGAACTGGAAAAGACATGCCAATCGGTATGACAAAACAGGTAGGAGACTCTGTTACGATCAAGGGTGGAGTATATCCGGATAAAAAAGCAGTAAAGGTTACAAAGTTTAATGATGTGCAGCTTGGAAAACTGGCTGCTGTTCTGGCAATCAATGAAAAAGGAAAGGCAAGAACCGTAGACACATTGATTCTGGTGGTAAATCCGTCAGATTATTTCAGCAAAGTCCTTCCGGCAACACAGAGACCAGCGCCGGGCGGTGGATATGTAAGTACACTGCCATTCCCGATCGATGTGATCCAGTCTCCGGCGGTAGGAGTCGGAAAGGCTGTATTTGGTATGGCGAAGCTTTACTTCATGGGATCTGGAATCGAAAACAACGGAAGAATCCTGTATTCAGATGATTACAGATTTCTGGAAGATGAAAGGGTTTACCTGATCAAAATGTATGGTCATGGATTTGCAGTAGATGATAATGCCTTCATACTTTTGGATATCAGTGATCTGCAGCCAGCACATTATGAAGTGGAAGTTGTTCCAAGTGTAGAAAATGTGGAAAATGCAAATCTTGCAGATTTCAAGGTAGGGGGACATACACTGACACCGGAGTTCGCAGAAGGAACATTGACATATACTTTGACAACAACAGACGCATCAAACACGGTGCAGGCGGTAATCGCAGACAGCACTGCAGAACTGGAATTGACCTACAATGATAAACCGATTGCAAACGGCAGCAGAGTTACATGGGCTTCCGGCGCAGGAAATGTAGTAAAAGCAAAAGTGACAGATGGAAAGACAACCAAGACATATCAGGTGACTGTAACAAAGAATGAGGCATAATCATGAGCGATCTGTTAGAAGATGTGAAGAATTTTCTGGATATTACATGGGATATGGATATCAGGGAGCGTAAAAAGCTCTCTGGTATCGTAGAGAGAGGAAAAGCGTACCTTGAGGGCAAAATAGGATTTTGTGATTTTGAAAGCGAAACACAAGAAAAAGAGCTGCTCTTAAATTACTGCATGTATGCAAGAGCCGGTCAGGTAGATGAGTTTATTCAAAATTATAAATCAGAAATCATATCACTGCAGATGCGCAGTTTCCGAAGAAAAGCGGGTGGATGCAATGCCGAGACGTAAGGATACAAAGTTTACCACATTTAACGATGGATCACTGGATATATGCAGCGTAAAAGGCCGGAAGATTGTAGAGACCAGGCAAGCTGGAATTCGATTCGGATTTCGTACAGTTGGAATCAAACGGTTTTATGAGGCAAAGGTATTATCCAATCAGATTGACGAAGTAGTTGCAATTTTGCCGGTAGAAGACATTTCTACGATGGACATCTGCATAATCAGAGAAAAGCAGTACAAGATCATACAGATCCAGAATAAATACGATGAAACGCCACCCTGTTTATTGCTTTCTCTGGAAAGGGTAGTAACGACTTATGAGGATGTGAGAGACAATGCCGAAAATTAATATTGATCAGTTAGCAATCGAAGTCATGCAGGAGTTAGATGCGTATCGTGAGGATGTACAGGAAGCCGTGGAAAAGGCAGTGAAAGAGACGGCGAAGCAGACAGCTGCGGAATTACGTTCCATATCACCGGAAGGAGATACCGGTGAATATGCAAAGCACTGGAGCTATAAACGAGACAAAAATTTGAGTGGAAGGCACCGCTATGATATGGTGGTATATTCCAAAAAGCCGGAATACCGAATTACACATTTGCTGGAAAAAGGACACGCAAAGAGGAATGGTGGAAGAGTGGACGGGATCCCGCATGTCAAAATTGCAGAAAAGCACGCAAAGGAAATTTTACAGGAAAGGATAGAACGATATTTATGACAAGGGAGAGGATAGAAGCAATTCTGGATGTACTGGAAATTGAATATCGGTATCATCATTTCGAAGAATGTGAGGCGGTGAATCCTCCTTTTATTTGCTGGTTGATTCCGGAAACGAGAAATTTTTCCGCAGATGGGAAGGTATATTTTAAATCAGACAAAGTTGATATTGAACTGTACACAGATGAAAAGGACTTTGAACTGGAAGAACGTGTAGAAGCGGCACTTGATGCAGCAGATCTCTTCTGGCAGAAAAGTGAACAGTATATTAAATCAGAAAATATGTATGAAGTATTATATGAAGTGGAGGGCTAAGTAAGGAAAGAAAGACAGGCAACAAAAAAGGATAAAGTCAAATTCAATATCCATAATGCGCATGTTGCGCTTTTGCAGGAAAGTGATACGGGAGAAATTACATTTGATACACCGTTTGCGGTACCTGGCTCCGTATCGCTTTCACTGGAAGCACAGGGAGAACTGACACCGTTTTATGCGGATGGAATCAAGTATTATGTTTCTTCTTCCAATAGCGGATATGAGGGAGACTGGGAAATGGCGCTGATCACGGATGAGTTCCGGGAAAAGATTTTAAGTGAATACATTGACAAGAACAAAGTCATGCTGGAGGAAGCGACTGCAAAAGCAAAACGGTTTGCGCTGGGATTTGAAATTGACGGCGATGTGAGGGGAACACGGTTCTGGTTCTATTGCTGTACCTCTACACGTCCTACAACAGAATCCAGCACAACAGAGGACGCGATTGAACCTACAACTGACACTGTCACAGTTTCTGCATCCGCTGTACAGCTTGGAACAGCTAAGAAAATGGCAGTTCGGGCAAAGACAACAGCAGATACAACAGATGACTTATACGAAAAATGGTTTGATAAGGTGTACATTCCAGATCAGGAAGTTGCAGCATAAAAGGAGAACAGGATGAGAAAGACGATCACAATCAATGGAACAGAATATAAATTCAAAAGTTCTGCCGCAATCCCCCGGATTTATCGACTGAAATTTGGGAGAGATATTTTTGTAGATATGCAGAAAATTGAAAAGCAGATCAAGATCCAGGAAAAACTCAAAGACGAGATGCAGAAAAAATGCGCAAAAGAAGGTACAGAATTTGATGAAAGTAAGTTTGAAAGCGGAATCCCGATCGAATCACTGGAAATGTTTGAAAACATTGCATTTCTGATGCATAAACATGGCGATCCTGACCAGCCGGACGATATCAACGAGTGGTTGGATCAGTTCGAGACATTTGATATCTATGAGATTCTGCCAGAAATCATGGAAATGTGGAAATCAGAAAATAAACAGATGTCAGTTCCAAAAAAAAAGAGAGGGAAATAGATCGTGAGGTCAATACCGCATTGTTTATGCTTCGATGTGCACAATGCGGTATTTCTATTTCTGATTTAGACCTGTTAAGCATTGGAATGATCAACGATATGTTTATCGAAATGAAGAATGATGAGTATGATTATCCGAAAATTGCAACACAGGCGGATATTGATGCACTGTAAAGGAGGGATGTAAGGGCAGGGAGCAGAATAAAAGGAATTACCATAGAGATTGGCGGCGATACTTCCAAGTTGGAAAAGGCACTGTCCGGTGTTGACAAAAAACTATACGGTGTAGAACAGTCATTAAAAGATGTCAATAAATTGCTGAAGCTGGATCCCACGAATACGGAATTGCTGAATCAGAAGCAGAAGTTGCTGCAGCAGTCGATCAGTGAAACGAAAAATAGGCTGGAAACTTTAAAACAGGCAAGTGAACAGGCAGCAAAAACCGCCGGAAATTATGATGCTTGGAAAGAGGCGTATACTCCGATTCAAGAGGAGATTGTAAAGACCAACGAAAAAATGGACAAGCTCAAAAAGAGCATGAAGTCTATGGAAGAAAGTGGTCAGATTGATACGGAAGAGTACAAAAAACTGCAGACAGAGGTAGACCAATCGTCTGATAAACTGAAAGAACTGAAAGCACAGAAAAAGCAAGTAGATGATGAATTTGGACAGCCGATCAGTCCAGAAGGATTCGATTCTCTTCAAAGAGAGATTGTTGAGACAGAACAGAAACTGAAATCACTAAAAGAGACTACAGGAAGTGCAAGTGCGAATCTTGCAAAAGTATCTGCGGTATCCGGAGAGTTTGGAAATAAGGTCAAAGGAGTCGGACAATCCTTGCTGCCAGTAACGGGGGCACTGACCGGTGTAGGGGCTGCATCCACTGTTATGGCAAATAATTTCAACGATGCAATGAGTCAGGCGGCGGGAGCACTTGATAAGCCCATGTCTGAAATGGAAGATCTAAGACAGCTTGCAATCCAGACCGGACAGGATACCGTCTTTTCCGCAACAGATGCAGGGAATGCGATCACAGAACTGGCAAAAGGTGGTTTGACAGAAGCCGACATTAAAGCAGGGGCATTAAAAACTACAATGGACCTTGCGGCATCTTCCGGGATGGATCTTGGAGAGGCAGCAAATGTTGTCGTACAGGCAATGGGAGCGTTTGGTCTGTCTGCAAATGAGTCTGCAGAAGCGGCAAACGCTTTGGCCGGGGCAGCAGCTGCATCTTCTACGGATGTAGAACCTCTCACACAGGCACTGGCACAGTGTTCTGCTGGAGCAAAAAACGCTGGATGGTCTATACAGGAAACAACAGCGGTTTTGGCTCGTTTTGCAGATGCGGGAATTGAGGGAAGCGATGCGGGAACATCTTTAAAAACCATGCTCCAGAGGCTGGCGGCACCAACAGATAGCGCTGCAACAATGATTGAACAGCTTGGAATACAGACAAGAGATTCCAATGGGGATCTCCTTGGAGCTTCAGAGATTGCTGAGGAGTTGCAGAATAAACTTGGAGGTTTGGATTCGGCATCCAGAGATGCGGCGTTATCGACAATCTTCGGATCCGATGCAATGCGAGCCGCTACTGTGATGATGAATAGCGGAACTGAGGGGCTTCAAAAATATATCGACGCGGCAAATGATCAGGAAGCAGCACAAAGGCTGGCGAATTCTCAGATGAGTGATGGATCAAGAGCAATCGAGGAATTAAAAGGATCTCTGGAAACCGCAGCGATTCAGATCGGAGATACACTGGCACCAATTGTCCAGAAGGTAGCAGAACTTATTACCGCACTTGTCAATAAATTTTCAGCACTACCGGAAGGCGTGCAACAGGTGATTGTAGTAGTCGGAATTCTGGTTGCAGCATTAGGACCACTACTGATGGTAATCGGCCAGATATCACTCGGGATATCTGCGGTGGCAGGAGCACTGTCGAAGTTGTCTGGAAACGGAGGAGTTGCGACAAAGTTGGTCGGCGGAATTAAAACAGCGGTGACCGGACTACTTGGAATGATAACGGCACATCCTGTAATTGCGGTTATTACAGCAATTATAGCGGCGCTGGTTACTTTGTATAATAAATGCGAATGGTTTCGAGAAGGCGTGAACAGAATTTTAAAGGCAATCAGGGATGGATTTTTTGCAGCATGGGATGGAATTGTAGAATTTTTTACAGAAACGATTCCCAATGCATGGAATGAGATGTTATCGTCATTGCTTGCCAATCCAACGATAAGAACAATCGTAACAACCATTACAGATTCTTTTACGAAATTAAAAGAGAATTTAAATGGGATCTGGAACGGAATTAAGCAACTTGCACAAAATGCATGGGAATTCATCAAAAACGCTACACTTGCACCAGTACTATTGATGATTGATCTGGTGACTGGAGATTTTGAAAAATTAAAATCGGATCTGGAGAATATTTTAAATAATATCAAAAATGCAGTTGCGAATATTTGGGATTCCATCAAGGAGATTACATCAAATATTTGGAATGAAATTAAAAATGTGGTATCCACATTGGTATCTCTGGTAAAAGAAACTGCGATCAGTGGGTTTGAAGCATTACGAGATGGAATTAAAAATGCAATCCGGGAACTTCCGAAAATTGTAAGTGATATTTTCGAAAAAATTGGATCCACGATTTCCGGGTGGATTGATAATGCCTGGGAATGGGGAGCAGATTTTATCAATGGATTGAAAGAAGGAATATTATCTGGAGTTCGTGGGATTGTGGATGCAGTAAAAGGGATCGGAGATAAGATTCGATCTTTCTTACATTTTTCAAGACCGGATGAAGGTCCTTTGAGAGATTATGAAACATGGATGCCGGATTTTATCGGTGGAATGGTAAAAGGAATCAATGAGAATGTGTACAAGGTTTCCAATGCGGTAAAAAGAGTTGCCAAGACGATGAGTGAGAGTATGTACGGAGGAACTCCAGCTCTGGCAAGTGCTACACAGACTAACATTGTTTTGAACAATAATGTCGGTGTGCAAATTGGAAATCAAAAGCTTGATTCTTATATTGTAGAAACAGCCAAAAAAGGATTTACATCTCAAGTACATCACGCAAAAAGAGGAAAGGGGAGACGGTAAATGTATGAAATTATCAGAAACGGCCATACAAATACAGAAATAGGAATACTTGTACGAGAAAGACCGTCTATCCCTTCGGCAGAGTATAACTATACGGAATTGAACATACCGGGAAGAGATGGGAGCATATTCAAAGAAGATGGAACTGTGAGCGACATTACAATCACAGTTCCATTTACATTTGCAGAAAATCCTCAAAGGTGGCAGGAGCGATTTCGGACTGCGAGAAGATGGCTCATGAGAAAAGATGATACAGAACTGATTTTAAGCGATGAACTGGAGTACTTCTATCATGTAAAACATACTAAGATCAATGCGGCAGAACGGCAAGTAAAAGAGGTCGGAGAGTTTGATGTAGAATTTACGTGTGAGGGATACCGATATCGAACAGATGGAAAAGCAGAATATACACCGGAAGAGGTGTTTTACAATCCATATGACAGATCAAGACCAGTCTATTTGATCACAGGTGAAGGTGAGTGCATCCTGCAGGTAAACGGAAGTCAAATGAAAGCGAATGTTGGCCAGAATCTGGTGATTGATACAGACAGGCTGATGGCATACAGAAAAGATGGAAAATTGATGAACACATCTGTGTATGGAGATTATGCAGAACTACATCTTTTACCGGGAGAGAATACCGTGTATATCTCAAGAGGATTTGATCTGAAAGTGATTCCGAACTGGAGGTGCTTATAAGGATAGAACTTTATAAACCAGGAAATACGGATTATGAACATAACGGTGATATGCCATTACTTCCGGAGAGCGCTTCTGTAAAAGCAATACTAAACGGAAGTTGGAAAGCGGAGATTCAGCACCCGATCGATGAAGAGGGACGTTGGAAGTGGATAGAAGAGGACGCAGTCGTAAAACTGGAGTCATTCAATGGAACACAGTTATTTCGGATCAAAAAGAAAGCAAAATCAGATGCTGGCGTGAGTGCAGAACTGGAACCGGTTTTTATGGATGCGATTGATGATTGTTTTCTGTTGGATATACGTCCAACGGAAAAAAACGGGCAGCAGGCACTGGACATCATGACCGCACCAAATAAAAAGTACAGTGGAAAATCTAATATCAAAATAATATCAACAGCATATTACCAGACAAAGAACCTGATCGAAGCAATCTGCGGAGAAGAGGAGAACTCCTTCCTGAACAGATGGGGTGGTGAGGTTCTTTTTGATAATTATACGATCACCGTCAATGACCGAGTTGGAATCGATCATGGGGTGCAGGTTTTATACGGGAAAAATATTGCGGAAAACGGGCTACAGGAAGAGATTGATACCAGCGAGGTCATTACAAGGATTGTACCAAAGGCATATAACGGATACATGATAGAGGGGAATGAACCGTGGGTGGACTCACCACTGCTTGATAAATATCCAACAATAAAATACGGAGTGATCACATTTGAAGATGTGAAGATGAAGGCCGATGCTGCGGAAGATGACGAAGAGAACGGAATCGTGATCTGCAATACACAGGAAGAACTGAACAATGCGTTAAAAGAAAAATGCGAGGAACAGTTTGAATCTGGAATTGACAAGCCGAAGGTTACGATATCCGCTGATATGGTTATGCTGCATGATACGGAATTGTACGCGGATATCCGGGAACTGGAAGAAGTTTCTATCGGGGACACGGTACATTGTCGTCACAGCAAACTGGATATTGTAACAGATGCACGTGTCATAGAACTGGAATGGGATTGTATCAATGAAGAGGTTGCATCTGTTGTGTTGGGAGACTTTCAATACAATTTCATTGCGGATGTATCAAGTATGTCAAATCGGATAGAAAGTGCAATCCGACCGGATGGCACTGTGATAGGAGCACAGGTCAACGGCATCATAAACGGAGTGAAAGCACAGTTTCGGGCACAGTCCGACATCGCACAAAAACAGAAAGTACGCGCTGTTTTATTTGAAGATTTGAATCCGGAGTCGGAAACGTTTGGAGCAATGTGCCTTGGTACAATGGGGTTCGAGATTGCCAGTAAAAGAACTGCAGATGGAAGAGACTGGGACTGGTCCACCTTTGGAACAGGACAGGGATTCTTTGCTGATTTTATCACAGCAGGAACAATGCTGGCTGATCGGATCAGAGGTGGAACATTGGAAATCGGAGGATTTGACAATAATAGTGGCGTTGCAAGGGTGCTGGATTCAAGCGGGAAAGAAATAGTCAGACTGGATAAAGATGGAATTTACGCAGAAGGGAAATATATCTGCGATTCTTTGAGCGATAATCGGCGTGTGACAATAAAGGACGGAACAATATTATTTTCAAACAAAAAGGATGAGGGCGTTCTTTGTATGACGTATGTTGGAAATGCACTATTATTCACCGATGGAAACAAAAAAGACAGCAAAAACTTACTAAGGATCACGAAGGATGCGGTTCTGTTAGATGCGGAAAACGTTGGACCCGGAGTTTATGGAAAGACTGGAACTGCAGTTTTTTCGAATGGGACAAATCTAAGGTTTGAAAAAGGATTTCTTGTGGGCGGAATCACGAAAGAAGGTGATTTCTGATGTCATGGACGATAGGAAACTTTTATCTGACCACAGAGCAGATGCAGGGGAATGCAAGAGAAGTACTAAGTTTTTTTGAACAAAAAGGATGGTCGCTGAATGCTATTGCTGGGATATGCGGCAACATGCAAAGTGAATCGAACATCAATCCCGGAATCTGGCAAAGCCTGCAGGAGGGAAACTATAGTGGAGGTTTTGGACTGGTACAGTGGACACCGGCAACAAATTATACAAACTGGGCAGGTG
>ERZ791800.1116-NODE-1116-length-13730-cov-3.725923_pt1 | contig 13730 bp, 10 predicted proteins | sample MGYA00510310_ERZ791800 | MGnify/ENA primary metagenome ERZ791800 (study PRJEB30046, sample SAMN00791954) | human gut metagenome | study: EMG produced TPA metagenomics assembly of the A metagenome-wide association study of gut microbiota in type 2... | reverse complement strand
GTATTCAGTCGGGGAGCAGCGGGGCAGAGACAGAAGTTACTGATAAAGTATTAGAACTTGCAAAGGAAAAGAACTGCAGAATCATCACAACACCATATGATACATTTACGGCAAGCCGTTTGATCTGTCAGGCAATGCCAGTATCTTATATCATGGCAACAGATACGATCGTATCTTTCAATGAAACAGATTTTGTAGATGATGTCAAAGAAGAGATGACAAAGAAACGTTTCCGTTACTTCCCTGTATTGAATGCAGATAACGAATTTGTAGGATTTATTTCCAGACGTCGTATCTTAGAATTCAACAAGAAACAGGTAATTTTAGTTGATCACAATGAAGTATCACAGGCAGTCGAAGGATTAGAAGAATGTGAGATCATGGAGATCATCGACCACCACAGAATCGGAAGTGTGGAAACTGTATCACCAGTTTACTTCAGAAATCAGCCAGTTGGATGTACAGGAACGATCGTTGCTCAGATGTACCGTGAACAGGGAATCGAGATCACAAAAGAGATGGCAGGATTAATGTGTTCAGCAATTCTTTCTGATACATTAATGTTCCGTTCTCCAACATGTACACCAGTGGACGAACAAATCGCAAGAGAATTAGCACAGATCGCAGGAATCGATGTAGAAGAACATGCCAAAGCAATGTTCCGTGCAGGAAGTGATTTAAGTGGTAAGACTCCAAATGAAATCTTCTACATGGATTATAAGAAATTCAATGCCGATACAATTGACTTTGGTGTTGGACAGATCACATCCATGGATCAGGGAGAATTAGATGATATCAAAGCATCAATCCTTGAATATATGGATTCTGTGAAAGAAGAACAGGGACTTGATTACGTATTCTTTATGTTAACAAACATCTTAGAGGAAACAACACATCTGCTGATCTGCGGACCAGAAGCTGAGGGAGTGATCGAACGCGGATTTGGCGTAACACCAGAAGATAAAGTTGCAATTCTTCCTGGAGTTATGTCACGTAAGAAACAGATGATCCCTAATCTGTTGAATGCGTTTCAGCAGTAATTTGACATAGTCGTTCAAATGTATATAAGAAAATAAGAATAAGAGCCATCCGCCAAAATTCTAATGGTCGGATGGCTCTTATTCTTATTTATTTTTTCTCATATATAATGGAAGGCTATTCAAATCAGACAGACGGAAGTCAATTCTGTTATGAGTGGTGCTAAAAGAAGTATTGAAAATATGGAATAAGAATAGTATACTAATAATAAATAAAATATGTGGAATAAACTGCAAAAAATACTTGCCAATATTTGTAAATTAATGTAAACTATAAACATCAATAATCTAGATTAAGATCAAAGAAGTTCTATATAATTGTTATACGATTCAGAGAAATTCTATAAATATTCAGTTCTGCAGATAAGATAAGCAAACGATAGTTTACAAACAAGGAGTCAGGAATGGGAGAAAAGGATAAGATTGAAAAGTTGTTGGAAGATTATCCAGATGTATTTGCGGATATTATCAATGTATTAGTTTATCAGGGAGAAGAGATAGTTAAACCAGAGGAACTACGGACAACAAATATACGGTCACAATATAAAGCATCAGATGATGTGCTTCATGAAGAAGAGAGAGATACTTTGAAAGAATGGAATAATAAAAAAGGTTTCAAGGTATTATTTGGAATTGAAAATCAGACAACCAAAGATAAAAAAATGCCACTACGTGTCATTGCATATGATGGAGCATGTTATCGTTCGCAGATGTTAAAGAAAGATACAAAAGAATTTTGCAAGGTAATAACGCTTGTTTTATATTTTGGAGATAATCATTGGAAAGATGATAAAGAACTAAGAGAAGTTATCAATCAAGAAAGTGGGAATGAGGAGCTGTTCCAAAATTATAAACTGAATGTATTTGATATAGCATATCTGAACGAGCAACAAATAGAAATGTTTCAAAGTGACTTTGGAATTATTGCGGATTATTTTGTAAAACGAAGAAAAGGTTATAAAACAATTGAAAATCATAAACCAATTAAACATGTGGATGAAATGTTAAAATTTATGAGGATTTTTGCAGAAGACGAAAGATTTTTGCAATTGGATGTAAAGAAAAATGAGGAAGGAGAAGTTACTATGTGTACAATATTAGATACAGCAATTAATAAAGGAATAGAGCAAGGAATAAGTCAAGGAATAACACAGGGAAAAATTATAGGGGAAAATGCAACGTTAAAGTTAGTAAAAATTTTATTAGCTAATAATAAAATCCAAGATATAGATAAGATATACAATGATATACAGTATAGAAATAAATTAATGGAAGAGTATAAAATCTATGAGATGATATAAAAAAGACCGCCCATCTGGGCGGTTACTTTTCTGAAAAGAGAGGATTAAAAAATATATATGAAAAACTATGTCTTAAGTATACCAAAATCCCCACTCCATTCAATATTCTAAATCTAAACAATTCTAAAGAAAATATAAACTTCTATAAAGAGAAAATTATCCACAGTCGGATTTAGTGTCCGCTACGTGCGAATCCGAGCGAGAGCGCGTCACCAGATAGGTTATATGAAGCGGTCACCAACTACCGCCTCCTCCACCTCCGAAGCCGCCGCCTGAGAATCCTCCATCTCCTCCAGAAAAGAATTCTCCAACTCCTCCAGATTCTGATGGTTCTACAACTGTCAGGTTCTCAGAGACCACATGATCCATATAGTGCCCCATCATATAATAATGGAAATAAGGATCACTGCCGCCATAGACATACCAGTCTGGCGCAGGAAGTTTTAATGCATCCAGTTTCTTTGCATAAAGATCAAACAACCCAAATACCATGGAATAAGGCAGAATATGATAAAACATGTCTGGATGATCTTTCGCCAATACCTTCATTCGGTCTAATTCCGCAGTTTCAATAAAATCACGAAGTCCTGCTAGATATCCCATCCATTCCACACATTGGTGGGTTCTCTTCTTCATAAATGCAGTCAGGATTACTCCGATAAATGATACTGCAACGATCACAAGATACACATGGAAGAAATCAAATAATTCTCCTCTTTGTATCTTCACATAATAGTATAATCCATAAAAAATAAATCCTAGAATAGAAAGTACTGCTGATGCGATCGGAAGACCCGTTCTTGCTCCCTTTGAGATCGCATACCATTTATCTACACTATGGCATGCAAGAAAGATTCCTATAAAATACAATATCCACGCCATCAATGGAAGAAGCAGATTTAAGATTCCATCTGGACTAAATATCATCATAACGAATGCAAATAAACAGATTGGAAGCTGCAACAGTACAAAGGATACGATCCTTGCAACTTTCGAAGATTTTGTATAAATATTTTTCTTATGATCATATTTGATATCATCTTTCACTACCTGCACGGTATCTGCAAATTTGTACTGTAAAGAAGAAGCTTTTACCTTTTTTCTGTTCTTAAATAAAGCTTCAAACATTGTTTTCTGATATCTTGGTTCTGAATCTGGAATATCTTTGAGTTTGATAAATTCCATATCCTTTTGCCCTTTTTCCTTCATCTTCAGATAACCCTTATCTGCCCAATAAAGGATCAAGGAAATAACATCCTTATCATCCACGGAACCGTCCACAACATATCCAACAACCGCACTGTCCATTCCTTGTGGCGGCTGATATTGAATCGATGGAATGATCTTCTCATCACGTCCGAATAAAACAAATAACACTGCTGTGATCACAAGAACTCCTATTGATAGTCTAAAAATCCATCGATCCGCTCCGATCTCATGTTTTGCTGTAAAATATCCATCACCCAGATCACTGTAGCATGTTAATCCATTTTTAAATGGCAGTGTCTTCTTTAATGTTCCTTTAATCTGGTTCTTCCCCTCATCATATTTCAAAGTGATCACATCTTTTGCATACTTTGATTCCCCATAACGTCCATAATAGAAATTTACGCTCTTAAGATCTGTTTTCTTTGGAAAATGAATTGTAAAAATACTTCCTTTCGGAATCTTATTTCTCCAAAGTGTCGGGAAAATATTGTAGTACAAATAATCGTAGGTATCTCCCTGATATTTAGGGATCAGTTGATACGTAAATCTATAGTTTCCTTTACTTACGGTATAATCCGCAGAACCAAACCTCAATACCTGACTATTACCGTCAGAATCTTCATCTACATCTGTCTTACTGTCATTTGATAACAGTGTAAAATCCGCATAATAAAGTAGTCTTTTCTGATTTCCATTTTTATCGCTTGTTATCACCTTCCCTTTGTATGGGATATAACGATAAATTCCATGCCTCGGATTGACAAACTTGACTTTGATATTCTCTGTTACTGTATAACTTCCATCTTCTCCGACTTTGACATCTACATCAAATTTCTTTGTTTGCATATTAGAATCATAAGTGACTTCATCATTTGCAAACACATTGTTTCCTGTCCCCATAAAAATCATGGCAGCCATCATGACTGCCATTATGGTACAGGTGATCCACTTTCTCATAGTGCTTTCCCCCTGTCCGTTCCTTAGAATTTTACTTGTACATTCTCACGCTCAGATTCATTCGAAACCTCAAATAATGGTTTTCTCTTAAATCCAAAGATTCCTGCGATGATATTGCCTGGGAATAACTCTGTCTTGGTATTATAGCGGTTTACAACTCCATTATAATATCTTCTGGAACCCGCAATCTCTTCTTCTAATCTCTGAAGCTGATCCTGCAATTTATTAAAGTTCTCATTAGCTTTTAATTCTGGATAGCTTTCAGACACTGCAAATAGAGATTTCAGCGCTCCTGACAGTACATTTTCCTGTTTGATCTTATCATCGATATTTGTCGCTGTCATCGCCTGATTTCTTGCGGCTACGACTTTCTCTAATGTCTCTGATTCGTGTTTCGCATAACCTTTGACGGTTTCTACATAGTTTGGAATCAAGTCATAACGCTTCTTTAATGACACATCGATTGCTGAAAATGCCTCTTCTGTCTTGTTTCTTAATGTTACAAATCCATTGTATGAACTGATCAGCCATATCACGATGATAAGCACGATCACTCCGATTACGATCCCTGGTATCATGAGCTCTACCCCTTTCTTTGTTTGGTCAGTTTTCTTTATCATACGTTATTCGTATCAAAACTTCAACACTAAAATAAGCTGATCAACTCTCCCATATATTTATCATAATAATAGATATTTTCTGACAGAAATTCTTCTTTGCTTAATTGCTGATTAGACTTCTCTAATATGTGCAATAGATCCTCTTCCGGATCTTCTCCGTCATCAAACAGTAATAACATTTCATGAATACTGGTTGGCAGGAGATACAAACTCTTGTTATATTTTCTAGAAATATCATCCAGAAAATCTTCATAACAAATAACACCTGCTCCATATCTCTGTATTTTGTTTGACACCATAAATACTGGTCTATCTTCGGTATGTCCTCGGAAATCTTTATATACAGGCTCGAATTTAGCAGGCAGAAGCTGTTTTGTATTCTTCTTCGCACTCTCCCATAAAAACTGATCCGACCATTGTTCTTTGTTTGCCTTTTTATGATCGATTCTTTGTATGGATTGATCATCCAGATCAAGAATATCAAAAACAATTGCCATATCTTCCAAGAGTAAATATGGTCTCTCACTCCACTCCTTATCCTTCTCATTAAAATGCATCAAATGATAGATAATACGCTCGTTTTCTCTCTGCATGACTCCTTCTTTCTCGTTTTTTCTCATTTTCCTATCTATCATAACATTTAATGTTGCTGTCAGCAATATTTACGGTCGTCACTATCACTGTTGGATAGTGGTTTTTCATAGCTCCTGGTAATACTATTTTTTATGGAGGTATTTTATGAAAATCGATTTAAAAGAATTAGGAAAACGCATCAAACTTACCCGAAAAGGGCAAGATCTGACACAGGAAATGCTTGCTGAAAAAGCTGGTGTCAGTCAGCATTATATCTATGAAATCGAAGCTGGACGCAAAGCCATGTCTATTCATAGTTTTGCTTCTCTTACTACTGCATTGGATGTATCTGCTGATTATCTTTTATTTGGTGATGGGCAAAGAATATTTGATGTTGATACCCCGGCTCATCACAATAATCAATTGATGGAAATTGCAGCTGAACTTAATCCATCACAGAGAGATCATGTGCTTGAGATTCTGGAAGTGATGGTTCCTTATATTAAAAATTGATTGATTGCAAAATGTGATAGATTTTTCTAACGTAAAAATAGTGCCAAGATTTTTATTGATCTTGACACTATTTTTATTTGATCTGATATTTATTTTTTGATCTTTACTTTTTTTACACTGCTCCATCCAGAGTAATATGTCTTTCCTGAAACTTTCTTGTATGTACGGATACGTACATAATATGTCTTTTTCTTTTTCAGCTTCTTAATTGTGTAACTTGTCGTTTTGTTCTTGCTGATCGTCTTTGTTTTGTTTCCTTTGGCAAATTTCTTGCTTGTGGAATACTGAATCTGATATCCGTTTCCAGCTGTGTTCTTCTCCCATTTGATCGTCATCTTTTTGCCTTTTGCATTTTTTACGCTTTTTAATTTTGTTGTTTTGACGCTGACAGTTGGCTGTGTTGGTTTCTTTGTTGCTGGTTCGCTTGGTTTTACTGGCTGGCTTGGTGTTGTTGGTTCACTTGGCTTTACTTCATTACCTTCTACTTTGAATGTTCTTACTGGTGTTTCTCTAAACAGTTTACCATCTCTATAAATCTTTCCAGTAATCGTTAATGTACCTGACTGATTTACTTTAATAATACGGTTTGGATATCCTCCACCTGCACCAATACCAATGGTCATTTTATTCTCTTTCATTGAAAGATTTTCTTCTTTTTCTGTTGCGGTGATAGATTCTCCATTTAGATTGAAATCTAATGTATAGAATGTTTGTCTTTTCTCACCTTCTCCATTTCCAAAATTCCATCCAAAGTCTGCTCCATTTAAAGTAATTGTATATGTCTGTCCGACTTTAAGTGTGTCTCCACCTGCATCTATGGAAGGATTTTGATCACTTTTAGCGTAGATTATAGATAAATCGCAATTAGCTACTCGTATGGACTCTTTTTTTGTACCAATTTTAATTTTTCCATCGTTAATATATGCAGTAACTGCAATATTCTTATTATCTTCCCATCCAATCGTTTCTGATGGTGCAGTAATCTGACATGTATTTCCACTTACTTTATCAATCTTACAATCTCCTGACCATTCATAAGTTAGCTGGTCTTGATCCATACCTTCTACTTTAACACTTAGCTGTCTGCTTTCGCTTGGTAATAAACATATACTATAAGAGTCTGTAATGGAAAGATTATATACAGTACATGGAAGCTGACCTTCAAAAATAGGATTACCATTTGATTTTAACTGATAATCAAGTACTGTACTTCCCTTATCCTCATAAGCTGTAACTCTTGTTTCATCATCTGCATCTTTTTCTAAAATATTCTTATTCTGGCTAGAAAATTCAATTGTTAATGCATCCTCACCAAGATCTTCCTCATTAAACTCAACTGGATCTGTATTATTACCATCTTCAATCTTTATCCGATATCCAACATGATATGACGCATCATATGGAAGGTATGCTTTTGTTGTTCCATTATCATCTTTCATGTATGATGTGTCTCTATCTATATAATCGCCATCATCATTCCAACCACTGTGATATATTTCCAGATTAGCAGATACTTTGGAAGCATCGATAGAACGATAGGCTATAATTTTATTTTCATCATCTACATCTAATGCAATATAGTATGGATCTTCTGATGGATCTGCAAAATCAATCCATTTTCCATACTTTGTTATTTTATCTTCCCAATTTTGTCCTAAATAAGTACAGATGAGTCCATCTCCTGCACCACCACCTGGAATTATGATTTTATGATTAGCTTTATCATATGTATACACTCCTTGTGTATCTAAAGCTTCCAGCTGACTTTCTTTGAAATCTTTGATTCCTGCAAAATTATCATTAACTTTGCTACAGAATTCCTCAACATCTATTTCCTTATTTGTATTAGCCTGCACTCCATATTGTAATACTGTGTAAATCACTGCAGTCTCTAGATCAGGCCTCTCTTTTTCATTGAAATATTCTTTGGGCTTATTTGTTATCATTGCAGCCATTGCCCAATTATTAAATATCTCCTGACTCTGTGTATCTTCCTCCGCTGATACATCTCTGGCTGTAAAGATCGATGGTGTAGCAACCATTGTCAATGCTAATACAATCGACAGCATCACAGCACTAATTTTTAGTTTCAATTTTTTCTTCATACAGTTTCTCCCTTCTTACTGATCGATAGTGTTTATAACTATCCGTTATCTGATATTTCTAGTTTATCTTATTTCATTATTTTTTGATCTGTTTATTTCATTTATTTTATATTTTACTTTATGTCATTTTAAGGTATTGATATATTAAAAAGGATACACAAAGATTAATCTTTCTGTATCCTTCATAACTATCTTATTTCGCTGTAATCACAAAACTTTATATACTTGTACATCGAAAATCATGCATCAATAATCCTACCAACTCTTCCCAATCCAACCGTACATTCATCATCATGAATGATAAAAGGTTCTTCTTCTGTTATCTTAATTGGTTGAATTAATTCAATTGTTATATCCAGTGTTTCCCCTGGCATAGCCATATCTATTTCTATTGGCAATTGAATCTCTGCCACTCAAAATGTGATTAAATATACTCACATCGAGATAATGTAGACTCTCACGAGTTCTACTTACTACTTCATCGTGTATGCTTTGGATTGACCGAAATCATATCTACTCACAAGTTCTTGTACACTCCATAGTCGTAAATTCCCGAAATAGCCTTCGGTACATACCTACGTTTGCGTTTATTTATGCAATTTCGTAAGTCATAGCATCTCTCAAATTAAGTGCAGCATTGAAATCTCTATCTTCGGTATAACCACAATCACATTTGAAAATCCTATCTGAAAGTTTTAGATCTTTCTTGATCGCTCCGCAACAGTGACAGGTTTTAGATGATGGATACCATCTGTCTACAACTCGAAGTTCAATTCCGTTTTCATTGCATTTCGCCTGAAGCTTTATTCTGAATTCATAAAACTTCTGCGAAGCAACTGCCTTTGAAAGATGTCTGTTCTTCATCATTCCTGATATGTTTAAATCTTCAATCGTTATATAAGATGGTTTGGTTTTCACTATCTCTGCGATTGTTTTATTGATGTGATCAGTCCGAATGTTATCAATCCTATGATGAAGTTTCTGTACTTTAAGCCTCTGTTTTTGTATATTTGCTTTTTGAGTGGCCTCTCCTTTCTTTAAATTTTCATACCTTCGAGAAAGACTTCTCTGTTCTCGAATAAGTTGTTTTTCAAGTTTCTTTAATCTTGCTGATCTGTTAATGTTCTTATAAGTTTTACCATTGGAAACAACGGCAAGATCCTTTATCCCGAGGTCAATTCCAATTCCTTCATTGGAATTATTGGCTATCTTGTTATCTGGGATTTCTACAAGAGCTGAAACATAGTATCTACCAGCTTTTATTGACACATAACCACTTTTAATTACATATCCATCTTTTGTTGTTGGAATATATCCTTTTTCTTTAATGCGAACCCAGCCAAGTGATGGGATATTGATCCTGTGTCTTTGACAACGGCAATCTTTTGGATTGTTCTTTACAAAATACATTTTCACATCAGATCTACTCTTCTTTTTGAATCTAGGAAAACTACTCTGATGTTTAAAAAATCTTGTAAATGCGGTTTGTCCATAATTTACTGCTTGTGTTACTGCTTTTGAATAAGCTTCCTTAATCCAAAAACATTCCGGATGCTTTGGAAGATACTCATTGTTAAGCCAGACTCTAAATTGGTTACTGCTCATAAACTTTTCGCCTTTATCATAAAGCGCTTTATTATGAGCAAGATAGAAGTTGTAAATATATCTACAAGTTCCTATTGTTTTACTAATTTTGGCTTTCTGTTCCTCTGTCGGATTTATTTCTGTCTTGAAGCTCTTTAGCAATTTCCTCATCCCTTTCTATTTGTTTTGGGTTACTCTTATGGTTTTGATTTTTTGTAGACACTCTAGCATAAATAACTACCTGACGTTTATCATTTTCAGTATTTATATCTTTAAATTGTAGATACTGGTCATAAGTGTAATAGCGTCTATTAGTTGGAGTTCGGTTTGCTTTTAAAGTTCCTTCTCTGTCCCAACGTTGTAATGTCTTAACAGATACGCCTAAAAGTTCAGCAAAATCTTTTGGTTTATAATTTGTGATATTTGATGTATTCATTATAGTACTCTACTTTGAGTATTTTTAAACACATTTAATCATATTGGTCAATTGTTTTTATTCTTCATAAATCATGACTTTACAGTCTTTCTTATAACAAGCAACACCATATTTAATGAAATTTCGCATTCCATCCTGCTTCAATTTAGCAATATAGTCTTTATCTTCAATCTGTTTTAAAGCCTGCTTGCACGCTGCATCCATATCTCCATCTTCTGCATACTTTAATTCAATGACGATTCCCGTTCGATTCTCTGGAGCCTCTATCAAAATATCACTGTATCCGATTCCCGATTCTGCATTCGACTTTATCAGCCAGCTTGACTTATATCCAAGAAGACCGAGTAAAATTCCGTGATAAAAATTTTCTTTCTTCTCTTTTGCGATTGCTGTATCTCTTATACTGATCGTATTCCATAAATAATCTCCAAAAAGCTGTTCAATTTTTTCTGGTTTTTTCTCTATAAATGCATTACAAAATATTTCTAGTGTTTTTCCATCATTTTTTGAAACATCACTAAACCATTCTTTAATCTTTTTTGTAAATAGATTTCTTATCTCTGTATTTGGTATCGACAAAAGATATTTACCATTTTGAGTTCGTCCCTGTTGTGTTAGATATCCTGTTGTAAAAAGCACACTCCACAAATTTTCTATACTCTTATCCAACTCATTATAAGTAAGCTCCTCTACAATTTCCTTTTCAATACACTCTCCACTGATCAAACGCTCAATCTCATTCTTTGTTTGAATATCTGCCTTATCTATAAATCTGCGAACAATTTCATTTCCACTAGAATTAGACCAAAAATCTTCTGGTAATGCATCGGGATCCGCACATAGACTTTTACAATAACGAATCACATCCCATGGGCAATAGATATCTGTATTTCCGAAACGATAACCATCATACCACTCCCTAATCTGAAGGTAATGATCTGATAAATTATAATCGCTAAGAATCTTTTTCACTTCTGTATCGGTAAATCCAAAACATTCATCATACTGAACATTGAGAATAGATAAAACTTCAAAATTATTAAGTCCGGTGAAAATGCTTTCTTTCGAAATTCTAAGACATCCTGTCAAAACTGCAAATTGTAGAAAATCATTTGTTTTTAGTACTTGCCCCAAAAGACCTCTCATGAGTTCAACCATTTCATCATAATAGCCTTTCTGAAAAGCTTTATCTAGCGGAACATCATATTCATCAATAAGAATAATCGTCTTTTCCCCATAATGTTTGCACAAAAGTTCTGATAATAGTCTGATACTATCTGTTATATCATCAGCTTTTCCATCTAAAAGGCTCTGAAATTGCTTAATCTCTTCTTCTATTAATTTATCACTATTTTTTAGATAATGGTGTCTTCGTGCTTCATTTTTAATAATCGTTGTAATCCGAATAATCGCTTCTTCAAAAGTTAATCCATCGATTCCCTTCAATGACAGAAAGATTACTGGATACTTACCCATATATTCATCACATAATTCTTTATTTTTAGAAATATATAGGCCTTCAAAAAGTGATTTATCCATACCAATTTCAAAAAAAGTACGTAACATACTCATATTGAGTGTCTTTCCAAAACGACGTGGTCGTGTAAACAGATTTACTTTCCCCCAATTTTGTAAGAGCTGTTCAATTAATTTTGTCTTATCTATATAATAAAATCCTAGCTTGCGAATATCTTCAAAATTCTCAATTCCAACTGGCAGCTTTAATGTTTGATTCATTCGGATCCTCCTATTAATTTTGCCTTACGACCAATGTTTCTATTTTATTATAACTTGTTTTATATTTGCTCACAATAAAATATTATCACAAAAAAAGACCCAGAAAGCCTAAGCTTTCTGAGTCCATAAATATTATCCTAAATTCAATCGTAGAAGTAAGAATTACTCGATGATTGTAGCAACTCTTCCTGATCCTACTGTACGTCCACCTTCACGATACTTTAATCCCGTTTTACCTCATATTTTTTATGGTTTTCTCTCCAAAATACAGTGAAAAACGGCTGAATTGCACCACCTATTTTGATTTGCCTGATTTCTTGGCACCGTTTTGGCACCGGAGAATACTCAAACCGATTTTCTTCTGTAGATACTAGATACTTCTCTACCAACTTTATATTGCACCGGTAATTTTTAACTGTTATAATCGAAACATGGGTGCTACCATAACGGTAGGCGGTTAGTCCTTCAGCAGAGGGACTGTGACCCTCTGATTACATAGAAACTCGAAAGAGAATCCACTGGAAAGGAGGGCTAAGCCAATGAGTATTGTGGACTTTATTGCAGTCGTGAGCTTCGGCATCACCTGCTTTTGTGCCGGATACACATTCGGCAAAGATAATAACAAGACACAAAAATAACCGCCCCAGCCTCGCAAACTGAACGGTTATTTTTAATCAATTAAGTATGTGGACTAACCGTCTATCGGTAGCACTCTTTTTCTATAATCATATTAGCACGCATGTGTGAAAATGTCAAAAAATTTCTTCATTCTTGGTTATTAATCTCCTTGATCAACTGTACTGCCTTCTCTGCATCATCGGTTTTCACGAATATATCCACACCATATATTCCAAATCCTGGTGCCCCATGCATTGCAACATTCGCACCTGCTTCCTGCGAAAAAGCTGCTATTCCATTTTGCTTTAACATTTCTACAAGTTGTTCTGTCTCTACTATATTCTGTGCATTATAAATTTTTGTCCATTCTACCTGAGATAGGGAAATTTCCTTTTTCTCCTGAACATTTGACAAATTCTGGTTTCTTTTTCGATTAATAAATGCCAAGAGCCTAAGAACAATAAATGCCACAATAGTAATACCAATCAGAAATCCCAATGCTAATCGTGTTATCTGTTTTTCTGTAGCTCCCATTCTAAATAAACATATACCATAGATGACTGTAAAAATTCCTGTACATATCACACTGGTGAGAAAATCTCGCCATATAGTAGCACTTTTTGGCAAACATTTATCCCATATTCCATTATACACCATAATAGAGGCGTACAGGATTCCTCCTACCAAAGCAGTTGCTGTCTCTCCTAAAACCAAGCGAATATCCACAGTTAATAACATCTGAATAATAATCGCTAACACGCTAATCACAAACATTGATGCAAATGCAAGATTTCCAGCCTTTAATGCTTTTTGTTTCACCCATCCTTCATACACCACAACTTTGTCCAGTGTTTCTTTCATCTCTTTATTCATAGTCTGGCTCCTTTCTCCATCCAGGAGCTCTCTCATCTCAACATCGTAATATTCAGCAAGTTGAACAAGTATACTGAGATCTGGCATATTTATTCCTGTTTCCCATCTGGAAACTGTTCTTGCAGATACCTCAAACTTCTCAGCAAGCTGCTCTTGTGTAAGATTCT
>ERZ791800.1106-NODE-1106-length-13830-cov-81.221416_pt1 | contig 13830 bp, 18 predicted proteins | sample MGYA00510310_ERZ791800 | MGnify/ENA primary metagenome ERZ791800 (study PRJEB30046, sample SAMN00791954) | human gut metagenome | study: EMG produced TPA metagenomics assembly of the A metagenome-wide association study of gut microbiota in type 2... | reverse complement strand
ACCGATTGATGTTGAAACATTCCGTTTATCACATGACCGCTTCCTTTGTATAGACGAAGATGTATATCACATTGGAGCATCCATCAAAGACTTGGGCAAAAAGTGGTTTGGATTCTCCAAGATGGAGATACTTACACCAGACGAATTAGTGGAACGAATCAATAGAGGATAAAAACACCTTACTATATGTATGGTTTTAATAGGTTCGCCTTGGCGAACTAATTGCCATAACATAGAACACATTGAAAATCTTTATATAGAAAATTTATGGGAGTAAGACAACAAATGTTCTTGCTCCTATTTTTTTATTTCTGTAGCAACCTTTGTTACATTACATTGCGACTATGTAACTTTTATACTTCCATATACAGCAATAACAGTCTCTTAAATGTTAAAATCGGACAGTATTGACTGAAAATTCAAGTAAACCTTGCTCATTTTGAAGAAAATTTGTTATCTTTGCGGTGGCTCTCGATTCTGTGCGTCAATTTGGGTTTACTCAATGTCGATACACGGGCAGCCAACGCCGAGCTGAAAGCTGAGAAGTCCAAACAACTTTCTCGGAAATAAGCGGGCAATGGGTGGGAAGAGGGTCAAGACATATAGAAGGCGTTTACTTGACGCTCTGTTTAAGACGTACCGAATCTTGCAAATTCAAAATCCAGTCTTGAACATAGCAACGGTAGATGTCCCGGGTGTGATTATATCAATCCCGTGGAGACCTTGTAAGCATATATTGTGCCCTTTGGGGTACAATGCAATGTGCTATATAGGTCTCTTTACGGATGCGATTTTCATATCGGCGTGGGCTCTGACGTTGTCTGTTCAACTGGATTTGGCAATGCAAGAGCCTTGGTACGTGGGACGGACAACAGGACGATTCCACGCCTTTTTATGTCTATTAGTTGCTAATTTAATGCAAGACATAGAAAACGATATGAACGCATTGATTAATGCGCATACCCCTCGAGGTCGAAGCAGATCTCCTTACGTTGGACTTACCTCCAATGTCCTCCCCGAAGCACAACGCTCACATACAGGGGTGTCCTCGGGCTATGCACAAAAGGAAAATCACGAATGGTTCGTGTTGCGAGTTACATACAACAGAACACAGAAAGCATATGGCATCATATCAACCTCTGACGTTCAGTCATATATGCCTATGCATTATGTTATAAAGAAAGAGATTGGGAAGAAGAAGCGAATATTACAGCCTCTTCTTCCCAATCTCTTTTTTGTATACACCACCAGAGAAGCTGCAAATGCCATTATCAAGAAAAAAGGCGATGAGCCTTCAATATTAAAATTTTATCTTGATAAGACTAAGCCGTTGGAAGAAAATGGCAAGCACCCTCCTCTTACTATACCCTTTGCTGCAATGATTAATTTCATCAAAGCTACGAGTACCGACAGTGAACATGTTAGAATAGTGGCACCAGAGCAATGCCATTATAAAAGCGGTGATTTGGTAAAAGTGATAGGTGGAGAGTTTGAGGGAGTAACGGGAAAAGTAGCCCGTATTGCAGGACAACAACGTGTGGTTGTGGAGATTACTGGATTGTGTTTGGTGGCTACAGCTTATATACCAACAAATCTTATCAAAGAGTTAAAATAACGCCGAAAGGCATATTGTTTAATTTAAATTCAATTCATTATGAAAAAGAATGAAAAGAATGAAGAACTCCAGTCAAGAAGAGAGTTCTTCAAGAAGGCTGCCAAAGGTGCACTGCCTATCTTGGGAGCAATACTGCTCTCAGGTGCGCCGCATATTCTTAATGCAGCAGAGAAATCCCCAATGGGATGCTCTCGTCAGGACGGATGTTCTGCAACATGTGCGTCTTCTTGTCAACGTTATTGCAGGGGTAAATGTAATGCATTGTGTAGAGATTCATGTTACAATGACTGCACAGGTAGTTGTAAGAACTCTTGCTATGGTAGTTGTAAAGGAAGTAGTAGATAATAATTTTTAATAACTATTACTTACTCAGTAGCAGTGTAATCGCTATACCGAGTAAGCATTATTTGTATTTTAATATGGACAATAAAGAACTACAGTCTCGTAGAGAATTTTTCAAGAAATCTTTATGTACCGTGCTTCCTATAATAGGCTCAGTCGTTTTAGCCAACCCACTATTATCTTCTTGTAGTAAGGATGACGATGAGGATGATTCTGGTGGCGGATCTTCAAGCGGAGGTGGTCGTTGTAATGGTGCATGTACTGCAAATTGTAGAAACAATTGTAAGGGCAATGCTTATTGGTCACCAGCATCATGTCACGGCAGTTGTAAAAGTGCTTGCTTTTCTGGCTGCAAGACATCATGTATAAATACGACAACAGCATCGGGTAACTCAAATGGTTGCTCAAATTGTACTGCACATTGTTACAATGAATGTACTTCATGTACTGGTACGTGTACGGGGCAATGCGGTAGTGGATGTTCTTCAACATGTAAGGGAGGCTGCAAAAGAGCTTGTACAACTACATGTAAAATAAAGTGTTCGAAAGGAGCATACCGATGAAAATAAAAGATTTAGAAAAACAATGGGAAGATGGTGTTGCCAAATCGATAACCTTTATCGTCACCAAAGACTGCCAACTTGCCTGTAAGTATTGTTATCTTGTAGGTAAGAATACTAAAGAGCGTATGACTTGGGATGTAGCAAAGCATGCTATTGACTATATCCTAGACCAAGAAGCGGATATGAAAGAAGAGAGTGTGATATGGGATTTTATTGGTGGTGAACCATTTCTTGAGATTGACCTAGTTGATAAAATCTGCGACTATCTTAAGGTTGAAATGTTCCGTCGGAACCATCATTGGTTCAATTCATATCGTTTCTCATTCTCCACAAATGGCATCAATTATGCTACGGATAAGGTGCAGCATTTCATTAAGAAGAATCATGAACATCTTTCTATTGGCATCACAATTGATGGTACAAAGCGCAAGCACGACTTAAACCGCATTTGGAAAACGGCAGAAATGGAGCATGGCATCATGCCAAAACCAGAAGAAGAACACGGATCGTATGACGATGTGGTTAAGAATATTCCTATGTGGTTGGAACAGTTTCCTGGCGCAGGAACAAAGGTTACAATAAGTAGTGCAGATATACCATATATAAAGGAGAGTGTGCTGCATCTCTATTCCCTTGGTATACATGAAGTGAATATCAACTGTGTGTTTGAGGACGTATGGAAAGATGGCGACGACAAACTATTTGAGCAGCAACTGACAGAACTTGCTGATGCCATTATCGATGGTGGATATTACACAGACTATGCCTGTTCGTTCTTTACCGAACATATGGGTAAACCTATGGACTGTCAATCAGAGAACCAGAACTGGTGTGGTGCTGGCAGAATGCTTGCTGTTGATGCCGAAGGCAATTTTTATCCATGCACCCGTTTTGCCCAATATTCACTGCGTTCAAAGAAAGCGTGGATAATAGGCAATGTGCGTGATGGTATAGACAAGAATAAGTTACGCCCCTTCTTTACACTTGATCGATGCACACAGTCCACAGATGAGTGTATAGACTGTGAAGTGGCAAGCGGATGTGCATGGTGTCAAGGCGAAAACTATGATGCTGCAGATACGCCAACTGTCTATCAACGAAGCACCGCTATCTGTAAGATGCATAAAGCACGTGTTAGAGCCAATAACTACTATTGGAACAAACTCTATCGTAAACTCGAGAAAGAGGGTGAACGCGAAGCTTTCGAGAATAGAAAAAAACAGAAAGTCCTAAATGTTAAGCGGATATGATACAGTACATTGTGATTTTATTGGATGATACTTCTACGTCATTCTGTCATTACACAAATGAGAAGGCAGATCGTAGGCTGATTCCTCTTCAGACTCTTAAAGATAGTATATGCTACGCAATGAAGGAAAATCTGAATATACAGTTCGTATACCCAAACTATAAATTGCCTACAGAGTATCTAGTAGTAATAGACTCTATTGATCATACCGACATTTACCCAGCAGACATTGCTGATATTGCGGATGTCGTGGTGTTCGATTCATTGGTTGCAGCAAAAGATTACGCCTTTAAGGAAAATGTAGCATACTTGATACGTACAGACAAAGTCAGTTTGTTTAATGAGTATAAGATTATAGGAGAAATACTTGATAAGGTAACACGCCTTAATGTCGTGATAACTGATATCGAGACATTCACCGAGGATGATTTTGTGGTTTATGAGTCACTACTATCGAATTTGGCAGAACGTGTTGAACAGATTTATGTATCTGGCAAAATGCCACAGTTGAATTTATTGACAGACCGTATGATGCTTGAGAAGATGAACAACTGTGGAGCTGGTGATACGTCAGTGACGCTTGCGCCCGATGGTAAATTTTATGTCTGTCCTGCGTTCTATCTTTCTGCAGATGGCTATACTATAGGTGATTTGGCAAACGGACTCGAAATCAAGAATAGTCAGCTTTATCGACTTGACCATGCTCCTTTGTGTCGCAGGTGCGACGCATGGCAATGTAAGCGTTGCATTTGGCTGAATCGAAAAACTACGCTCGAAGTAAACACACCAAGCCATGAACAATGTGTAGTGGCTCATCTGGAACGTAATGCAAGTCGTAAACTTCTGATGGACATACACAAACATGGCAAGTTTATGCCTGGTAATGAAGAGATTAAGAAAATTGATTATTTAGACCCTTTTGATGTAAAAGAAGAATGGTAACAAGAAAAAAAGTAGGACAGGTAACTGTCGAAGAGAAGAAAGAGATACAGCAGCTTTTTGAACGCCGTAATGGTCTCAATGAGCTTGCACGAGTAGTAACGGTTGACAATACGGATCTTTACGAAAAACTTGTGAAGGATCTCGGTGAAACAGGAACACGTTTCCAACAATGGTGGGACAGCATGGCTCAGAAATACCATTGGGAGAGTGGTGATAATGGCAGTTGGGAAATAAACTTCGATACATGTGAGATTATCCTTGTAACTGAATAACAAAATGACACAATTACTATTTACGTCACAGTTACTGTTCATTGGTTCTACAGAACTGTTGCTTATTGGTGGCATAGCCTTACTCTTGTTTGGCGGTAAGAAACTGCCTGAAATGATGCGAGGTTTAGGGCAAGGTGTCCGTGAGTTCAAAAAAGGAGTCAATGACGTTACAGAGTCTAATGATACTTCTATTGAAGAAAACGAAAAGAGTGAGTCAGAAGAAAACACCCCAAAGGATGAATTGAAAAATGACTAAGGAAAATACTCCTGACTTAATGACATTCGGCGAACATTTAGAAGTGCTTCGTCGAATGTTATTTCGCATTATTGCTGTTGCTGGCACGTTCTCTGTAATCATTTTCTTTTGTAAGGAAACTACTTGGGGAATATTATTAGCCCCAAGTGAATACAATTTCACCACATATACGTTTATAGAGAATATCGTCTCGTTATGTGGGTATGATTTTCATTTTGAGAAATTTCATGTTGACTTGATTGCAACAGACCTGTCCAGTCAATTCATGACCCATATTACAACATCAGTGTATTTGGGGTTATTAGGAGCTTCGCCTTATATTCTTTATGAACTCTTCAAATTTGTATCTCCTGCACTTTATGAAAATGAAAAGAAGTACTCAGTAAGCGTAGCGGTAATAATATATTTATTGTTCATTGTAGGAGTCCTCATGAACTACTATATATTATTCCCTATTTCATTTCGCTTTTTGGGTACATATAGTGTTTCTAACTGTATTCATAGTACCATTACACTGGATTCTTATGTTGAAACATTTACAACTTTGACATTCATTATGGGGGTTGTTTTTCAATTTCCAGTAATTATGTTCTTTTTAGCAAAATTGGGGTTCATATCTTCACAACTATTGGCGAGATACAGAAAGCATGCTTTGATTGTCATTATGCTTGTTGCTGCAATTATAACACCTCCAGATTTGTTGACTCTTGTTTTGGTAACAATTCCGCTATACTTACTATATGAAGTAAGTGTAAGAATTGCCAAAATTGTTGAAGCAAATAGATAATTATCAGAAACAGATAAAAAGAGTGTCACAATATTATTATATAATGCCGTGACACTCTTTTTTATTTGTCTATGTATGGTGCGACAAAATAAACAATCGAAATGACGGTATAAAGGAAACACGGCAAGAATATCCAAAGCAACGCCCTCACCCAACCATTCGACAACCAAACACCTTCATTTCTTGACATCATATTAGACATATCATAGAAATGGCGAGTGAGGATTTCCTTATTCGCCTTTCGGTGGTCTTCAAGAAGTTTGGACTCATCGCCAATGAGTTTCTTTCTGGCATCTGTCAGTTTCTCAATGTCGGCATCATCAACTTTAGCCTTGAATTTTATATCTCTCACTTTGGCAATAAAGCTATCAATGGCTTTTGTAACAGCATCTGCTTTATCGGTGGCTTTATTCAAGCTGTCCTTTGCTTCCTTTAAAGAAGATGCTGCCGTTTCAAGTTCTGATTTTGCCGAAGCCAACGTTTTACCAGCATCCTTGTAGGCTTGAAGCTGTTGGTCAAACTTGTCCGATGCCTTGTCTGTTTCGATATTCTTGTCAATCGTATTCTCGAAAGATCCGAAATCCATATCTGAGATTTTACTTTTACCTATTGGCATAATATCAGTGCTGTTGGTTGAACATTCGGTTATCTGCCATATCCTTGCTTCTTACGAGGTCTGCACAGACGATTAGCCATCATAGCGCAGTGATACGCCCAAGACAGTTCATCCTCGTCCTTGTCTCGTCCCCAACCAGAGGTAGCACCACCTCCGCCACCGCCAGACTGGGCGGCAATGGTTGTAGCAGCATCAATGTATTCAGCAAAGAGAAGAATGGCGGTCTTCTGCACATCACCTATCCTGACAAACACATTGTCGGCATCCAAAGCTATATTCTTATCGATGATATCCAGACAATTCTGAGGAATATCAACAGGATAATGATGAAACTCGTCCGTATAAAAGTCGAAGTGACGTATCTTTGGAGTGTTGTCCGCTGTGGGCATGGGCTTGGGCACAGTCATAATCTTAGGCTGTTGGGTATTCTTTGTTGGAGCTGAAACTGGTTTCTCCAATTCTTGATGATGCAGTTTTGCCCAAGTGCCTTCAATCTTTGAGGGCATCAGACAACGACCTTTGCCAAGCTCCGAGGACTTATAAATGGAGTTACCACGCTTGATGGCATATCCACGCACTTGTCCTTTGCTGTCGGATTGCAGTTTGACATCATATCCCATTTGTGTGAGGCATTTTGTGTATAGTCCCCAATCAAAGTACGGCATCTTAGTTAAAACGGCAAGACAATCATTGGTTATCGCTTCCTTATTTTGGCGGCTCACCTCTTGTGCATCTTTCCATACACGCTGTTGCCCAACCTTGGCGGCAGCAGCCATCGCTCTCTCGTAGATATAATGGGCATCATTCACGTTGCCCCTTACGTCTATGCGGTTCGCATCAATGTGAAGGTGCATAATGCCACTCTTGCTGTCACGATGGAGTGCAACTACATACTGGCTGTCTTTGAGGTTGGTTGCCTTTGCACTCTTGCGCTTCGACTTGGCTGAAAGGTCAACAGCATCAAACTCACGGATAAAGTCATCCGCCAACCTCTGCCAGTCCTCTATCGTCCAACCTTGCGTTTCCTCCGAGGTTGGGGAAACCTCAATGCGTATCATGTTCCGTTTGAGCGGATGATAGCGGTTCAACTTGTCCTCAAACTTCTTCTGCAAGGCAAGCATTCTCGCCCACATTGCCGTTGGGGAAATATCATCGGGCAAGAGATTTGTCTTAACAATCTCTGCCTTGTCCTTATCCACTGAGTAACGTATGGCATTTGCGCCATGACTTATTACTTTTGCTTTTGCTATCATATATGTCGTATGTTCTATTGTGTTAAGTATTTCTCTATCTCAATCATGCGGTTCAAGATTACCTCTGCACTTGTTCTCCATCGTTTCATGAAGATTTCACTGCGGAGAATGTTCTCACGTTCCGTTAGCGGACGGCCTTTGAGGAAGCCGAACAATTTCTGTATATCGCCCCTGGCATCCGAAAGGCTGTTCAAAGCCTCCATTTCTTTGTCAGTCAAGCGTTGTTTGGGGTATTTGCCCTCCAACCGCTTGCGTGCGTATGCGCTTGTGGTCAGTCCGCAAAGAGCAGCATATTCCGCTATCTCCTTATGGAGCTCTGGCGTAAGCCTTACTATCAGGCGGCTCGTGTATTTCGGTGCCTCCTTTTCTACATTTTTCTTATTCATACCAAGTATCGCTTCTATAAAAGTGTGCAACCCAATGCGAGCTTGCGAGCGTTCAAGAAGTCCATTGGCATACGGACAAACGAAGTGCGTTTGTATGACATTGGTATTTCTTGCATAGCACTGCTATCAGAGTTTACGCACAAGCACGCTACACACTGCGGTTGCACCAGTTCACAGACTTGTTGTATAACGATTCTCAAATTACCCAAGCAACAGCAATTGTGGGGCATCCTCCGCTTCCATCTGTTCTTTGAAGAATTGCCTTCTGGCTTCTGCCTCCAGTTCCATGTCTGAAACGCTTGGCAGTGGAACATCTTCCTCCTCGCCATTATCGCCATTTCCTGAAGTTAGGGAAGAAAAGGAACTGTTGGCAAGTTGTGTAGGAGAAGTACCGCCATTCTTGATGGGTGGATCCTCCTTGTTAGGGAATGCGGTTGTGGAAGTCATAGTATTAGACTTGCCGGAACAGTCTCTTTGGTTGATGGGAACATAGTGAGGATTGACATATTTATTGCCGTCAACAATCCATGCAGAAATGCATAGCAATGTGTGAACACATCCTCGTCTTGTCTGTACAGAAGAAAGGATGCCCAATTTGTTCATGTGGTCAAGCATCTTGGAGACGGTTTTTCGGTCACACTTCCATAGTTTGGATAGAGCCACCTCTGACATGTTCACTTCCCATAATGCGGTTGTGGATTCCCCAACCTCATTTGATGTTTCAATCTGTCGTGTCACCATCTGAATGAGTTGATAAAGGCATGAAAGGCGATTGATGCCAGCCGTGCCACCCATCAGATAGTTTACTTGTTCATTACTCAGGATAATGCTGTTGAAAATATTACTGTTCATCGTTGTTTTCTTTTTGTTGTGTAAATCTGTTCATGCCGTCATGCGGAAAACTCTCTGCCGTCAAAAGAGAAACTATCGCCTCATGCCGAAGCCTCTCTCTGGCATATAATACTCCTTGTCGTATGCGATATGGTCAAGCACACGTTGCAGTCTGTCAAGTTGGGGACTGTCAAGCACTTGTATGGCATTGATGGTAATTTTCTGTGATGCTATTCTTCGATGCTCACAGTTTCTTTCCGACATGGTTCCGTCACCGTCTGCAAATACTGAATGCAGGTAAGCATTGACGGATTCCGTCTGTTCCTTGCTTGGGTAAGCAGCAGGAAAGCGGTCGGAAATGTAGTCTACCATATTGCTGACCGCATTAGCCAACAGAGGGTCACGTTTTTGCAGGCTGTTTACAAGTTCATCTTTCGTCATGATGCTATAGTCTATTGTTCATTTCATTCAGACGGTTTGCAGCCTCCAGTCTTATCTCCTCCTCCGACATGGCTCTTGCTCCTCGTACCCAGTCAAGCAAGGCTTTCTTCTCAAAGAATATGAGCTTGCCTGCAGGCTTGAAGTACGGCAACTGGTTAAGATGCGTCATTTTGTAGAGCGTGCTCTTGGCAATGCCGAGAAAGGCGGAAGCCTCTTCAAGGTTCAACACTTCCTTTGTCATATAGCAAAGGTTCTCCAACTTGTTCACTCTCGACTGAAGCTCCACTATTTTGCGCTCATGGTCGAGGTTCATCTTTAATGCGTTCTTTTCTGTCATGAATCTGATATTTTGTTTATTTCGTTATCGATTTCGGCTGCAAAGGTATATTGTTGCCAATGATATTCAAGTAGCCGTTATGGTTTATTAAAGGTGCTGATTTTCAATTCTTTGGTTCTATTTTACCATGCTACGATGTGGTAGATTGGTCGGACACTCACTTGAAATTCAGCATCTTCAAATGTCTATCGTTCAAACATTCACAAAACCAAGGATTGGACAATAAGGGTGGCAAATCTTTGGTTCTATTGCCAGTTCTCGTTTTTGAAAATGTCCAACAGAGTGCAAAACAAAATTTAACACACGATTTTCGCAAGCCATGCCGTTTGAGGTCAAAACCGTTTGCAATAACCACATTTGGGTTACAATGGTATGAAAATGAGTTGTGAATGAGAGAAATAGGGATTTCCCCTCGTTTTTCAAGGGACAAATTTGTACCTTTGCAAACGAAACAGAGGTATTCCACAAGGGATATTTCGGGCGAAGTGTTCTTGACTTTATTTTTTCGTGGTTTTGTCCCGTTTTTGTCCCTCGCTGATTTTGTATCACGAGACAAGAATTTGCAAGTGGTTGATTTACAGCGATTAAAGCCGTATTTTGAAGAATTGGTAACGGCAACCACCAGTAACCACCAAAAAGGACCTTGTGAGCCTGTGAACGTGGCATCACAAAGGAACTCGTTTGTCTGGAATATCACATCATCAATCTCCTGTTCGAGGATCTTGATACCGAAATCGGAAAGGATGTTTGAATCTGCCATGTTTTATTGTCTTACTATGTTATTGCCTTCGGAGTCTTCAGTTTCTGAGCCTCCAGAGTTATTTCCTACATTCTTTTTGCCTGCTTCACGCCATCTGTTGATTGCTGATGATGCGTGGCTGGCTACATTGTTTCTTCTTTCAAGTCGTGCAGCAAGCAAGGAGGAGGTCTTTCTCTTGTTGCTTAGTTGGACTAAAAAGGAGATAAGTGTCTCATTCTGCTTGGTAATGTCATCATAGATGGCAAGATACTGCTGTTTGCGCTGGGCATTGGGCATATAGGCATCCTGCATCTCCTTGATGGCTGTCTTGTACATCTTGTAGTATTCTGTCCATCGTGTCTTGTCTGAAACAGAACCACCAGCGCTTACTATTCGGTCAATATTCGCCTGAAAGTCCGAGAGCTTGGAGTTGATCTTGTTTCCTTCTGCAAGCCAGGCAATGTCAATCTGCCGGTCTGCAATGTTGAGTGCTTCTATTTCTGCTCGTTGGGTAAGAGATGCTTTGATACTGTCAGCAACATCCACCTGCTGATATGCAGAGACTCCTGCCATGGTTCTGAAAAACTGCTTGTTCTTTTTTGCTGCAGTCTTCTGATAGCTGTTGTGTAAGGCATCATAATAGAATGCAGGAGTGAGACCACCAGAACCAATCTCCTGAACCGTAATCTGATTCATCTTGGCTGCATCATGGTTGTAACTCACATATCCTTGGGCTGATGCGTTAAAGCATAACGTCAAGCCACATAAGCAAAGTGCTGTCCGTGAAGAGATTAAATGTTTCATATTCATTGATTTTTTATTTATTATCCTAATAGCCTAAATATCCAGCGCCTCTCCATCTTCCGAAGGCATCACTTATGATTTCCTCTTTGCTCTTGGCACGGTACACCTGCTTTTTCCAATAGCCGATTCTCACTTGGATATATCTCCATGTTTCAAAGTATGCCTTGTTGAGATGCTTGTTGATGTTGTCGAGCGAGTTGTTGATGCTCGTAATGATGAGAAGCAAATCTGACGTTGAACATGCCGCAGCTCCAGTAGCATATAGCAGCAAATCACTGACTGACCTATAGAGATTGTCGCCTTCATCTGCAATCTTAGCCAAAGCCTTGGTATTGATGGTGATAATCAGCGTATCGGTACTCATGATGTTTCCTCTTTCCAGGCATTTCTTCCTGAAATCATTGAGCATCTTTCTATAGTCACCGACTTTGTCACTCACATTCTCATAGGTGCTGTACACATTGAGACTGGTACGGAGTGACTGATACAGAATGTCAATCACATCAAATGCCCTGGTGTACTTATCCAGTTCCTTGTTGATGTCCCTGAATCCAATGTTGGCATCGCCGCTGTAGTCATGCAGCAGTTTATTGCTCGCCTCCAAGGTGGAACGCACAAGCAGCAGACTGCGCTGTTGCTTGTGATCTTTGATATAGGCCTCGATAGAAACTGCATCAAAGCCTACTTGAGCATTTGTTACCGACGGCAAAAGGGTCAACAGACAAATGAGTATTGTCAGTATCTTGCTATTCATTGTTGTCTTCTTCATCGTCTTCATATTTTCCGTTATAACTATCTGAATGTCCACTATCGGCTGCATGTCGCAACCATCGTTTCCTGCATTGTTCAATGAGAGTCTGTCTTCTGCCTTGCTCGTCATTCAGTGGGGGAGCGACACTCCTTAAAATGTCTATGATGGAATGCTTGTAGTGCATCATCTTCTCCAATGACACCAGGTCTGCAAATATCTTGGTGAGACGGCTGTCTATCTGACGTGCAATCTCCAGGCGGTCACTTGACCAGAGCAAATGATAGGTATCATCCGTATTGTCTGATTCTACAGGGCTACTCTTGGCATATTCTACCGTTGGATCACAGTCTGGATATTCACGGGCAATCTCTGCAAGTTTGGCATTCACTTCGGCTGCTTTCTCCTCATCGGTTTTAGCAGGATTGAGGTTTATTACAGCTACCACTTGCGTATCGCTATATTCCGTGGTCAGAGTCCATGAAATCTGCACAATGGCACGGTGTATCTTGATGCCCATGAAGTACTTGGGCTTTCTTGCTATCGAGACTGTTGCCTTGAAAGTAATGACACCATTGATATTCGGCATGGATGCAGTACGGACGAAAGTATTACCTTCCCAAGACCCCGAATCATTCCAACTGAGATTATAGGCAGTCTTGCAATCCTGCATGATGGCCGGTATGCGGTAATAATCATCTGTCACGGCATTCTCACCATCAATGGCCTCTTGCTTTGCCTGTTGGTACTGGGCAAGTTCTGATTCGGCAGTGCTTTTATCAGACTTCAATGCTGTGATGCGGTCTTTGTTGGCATTGTACTGTTGACGATACCTCGCAGCATCATTTACATTTGAATTCTTGATTTTTCTCAGAAGTTCCGAATTTTCTGCCTCCAAGTTTGTGATTTCTGACAGAAGAGAAGCTATTTTCCTCTCTGTCTCCGCAATCTTGGAATCAATCTCTGAGGTGTTGACACTTTCATGAGTGACACTTGTGGCCATAGCACACTGCTTGGTGTGACCATTTACGCTACTTCCACAACTCGAACACTTGTATTGGGTTGACGCTTCACCAAGTTTGGTACCGCCATGGCAGGTAACACTGATGGTTGCAGTTTCGCATCCTGCAATCTTCTTGGCATCGGTTGTCTGATAGTATCTCTTTGCATCACTTGAAAGATAGTAGGTGTAACCTTCCTCGTTATCATTGAGTTCTTTCAGTCGTGCATTCAATCCGGCTTTGAACGTGTTCATGTCCATTGTGTAGGAATCAAAGACATCCTCATAGGCAACTTCCTTTTTATACCAGCTCTTTGAAACATGAATCTCGTAAGCATAGGCTTTAGCATATTGACCACTTTTCTTCTTACTGAGAATATAGCCTGACATATAGTAGGTTATGCTATAATTGCAGCCGTCATTCGAGTTGTTATGCTGCTGAACATCACTTCGACTCCATCCAGCATGGCTTTCTGAGTTTCTCAATGCAGCTTCTCTTTCTGCCGATGTTGGAGTATAGTTTTTGTCCTTTGTGCTGATACGATACCAGTGATTACCTTTGATGATGGCATCATTGTCTGTAGGTGGATAGTAGTCGCACAGCTTCACATTACCGGCATCAACTCTATAGATATACCATCGCTGGGTG
>ERZ791800.1089-NODE-1089-length-14162-cov-18.617495_pt1 | contig 14162 bp, 9 predicted proteins | sample MGYA00510310_ERZ791800 | MGnify/ENA primary metagenome ERZ791800 (study PRJEB30046, sample SAMN00791954) | human gut metagenome | study: EMG produced TPA metagenomics assembly of the A metagenome-wide association study of gut microbiota in type 2... | reverse complement strand
AAAATGAAGAAATTATCAAGGGTTACATCAAGTGCCGCACTAAGGGTGGTATGATTGTCGACGTATTCGGTATCGAAGCATTCTTGCCGGGTTCTCAAATCGACGTTAAGCCTATCCGCGACTACGATGTATTCGTTGGCAAGACTATGGAATTCAAGGTTGTTAAAATCAATCAGGAATTCAAAAATGTCGTTGTATCTCACAAGGCTCTTATCGAGGCTGAACTGGAACAACAGAAGAAAGAAATCATCGGTAAACTCGAAAAAGGACAAGTTCTCGAAGGTACCGTTAAGAATATCACATCCTACGGTGTATTCATCGACCTGGGTGGCGTAGACGGTTTGATTCACATCACAGACCTCTCTTGGGGCCGCGTCAGCGATCCGAAAGAAGTGGTTGAACTCGACCAGAAGCTCAACGTCGTTATCCTCGACTTCGATGATGAGAAGAAGCGTATCGCTCTCGGCTTGAAGCAACTGACTCCGCATCCTTGGGATGCTCTCGATCCTAACTTGAAGGTAGGCGACCACGTGAAGGGTAAAGTTGTCGTTATGGCTGACTACGGTGCATTCATCGAAATCGCTCCGGGTGTTGAAGGTCTGATTCACGTATCCGAAATGTCTTGGTCACAACACTTGCGTTCTGCACAGGACTTCATGAAGGTAGGTGATGAAGTTGAGGCTGTAGTTCTGACTCTGGACCGCGAAGAACGTAAGATGTCTCTCGGTATCAAGCAGCTGAAAGCTGATCCTTGGGAAACTATCGAAGAGAAATATCCTATCGGTTCCAAGCACACTGCAAAAGTTCGCAACTTCACTAACTTCGGTGTATTCGTAGAAATCGAAGAAGGTGTTGACGGATTGATCCACATCTCTGACTTGTCTTGGACTAAGAAGATCAAACATCCTTCTGAATTCACTCAGATTGGTGCAGACATCGACGTAGTAGTTTTGGAAATCGACAAGGAAAACCGTCGTCTGAGCTTGGGCCACAAGCAGCTGGAAGACAATCCTTGGGATGTATTCGAAACAGTATTCACTGTAGGTTCTGTTCACGAAGGAACTATCATCGAAATGCTGGATAAGGGTGCTGTTGTAGCATTGCCTTATGGTGTAGAAGGTTTCGCAACTCCGAAACACCTGGTAAAAGAAGACGGTTCTCAGGCTCAGTTGGATGAAAAATTGCCGTTCAAGGTAATCGAATTCAACAAGGATGCAAAACGTATCATCGTTTCTCACAGCCGTATCTTCGAAGATGCTGCTAAGGCAGAAGAAAAGGCAGAAAAGAAAGCTTCTAAGAAGACTTCTAAGAAAGAAGAAACTCCGATGATTCAGAACCAGGCAGCTTCAACTACTCTGGGTGACATCGACGCTTTGGCTGCATTGAAAGAACAGCTGGAAGGTAAGAAATAATTCTTTCTAAATAAACTCAAAAAGGGATTGTACACTTGTACAGTCCCTTTTTTTTATCCTATATTTGCATCGTCAAATAACTTAAAACCAAAACAACAATGATCAGACTAAACGTATTTATTCAAGTAGAGAAACAGCACTACGACCAGGTAGTAAACATAGCAAAAGAATTGGTAACCGCTTCACAGAAAGATAACGGATGCGTAGCTTACGACCTCTTTCAGAGCACTACACGCCAGGATGTCCTGATGATTTGTGAAACATGGAAAGATGCGGCTTCTCTTGCAACACACGAACAAGCTGCACATTTCACTACCCTAGTTCCAAAGATTCAGGAATTAGCCGCTATGAAACTGGAAAAATTTGAATTCTAACAAGAACCCAAGAACCCGTATGATACGAAAAATCCCACCTGACTTCTAAAAGTCTCGGTGGGATTTTTTCATAAAGAAGTGAATCTTCTTCACTTCTATAAAGAATAATAAACGAACAAATCAAAGTTTAATTACCATTCAACGAACTTGCCGCGAGCCTTACGTTCTTTCAAAAGCTCTGCCAGACGCTTATTCTTTGAAGAAGCAATGAAACGACGTCCGAAGATGTTCGGAATAGCAACTCCCAAAGCAATACACATAATCACAAGTCCGGAATTTACACCGCTTTCTATTGCTTTCATCAAAGGAGTTACCTGATCAATGCTCTGCACATTGATATTGATGATACCAAACAGCATACGATACATCAGTACTCCCGGAATCATCGGGATGACAGAAGGAATAGTCAGCACATGGTTGGGCACATGGAACCAGTGAACTGCCTTAATGGCAATCAAGCTAACCAGCACAGCTCCTGAGAAAGAACCTATAACCAGTCCCATATTCAAACCGATATTGTCTGTGCTCGGTCCTAAGTTCACGAAGTTACGCGTACATACGGCAATAATACCTCCGATAGCTACTACCCACAACAAACGACGCTGTATATTGAAAATCATCGAGAATCCCATGGCTGAAATAGCTGCAGCTATGGCATACTCCCAATACTGATGATGAGGAACCATACTGATGGTCGGGAAGAAGTTTTCAATATGGCAAAGTTTCACGGCAAATGCGATACCGAAAGCCATGGCAGCCACCATCAGCAAGGTATTCACCGCTCTGACAATACCTACCTGAATATAATTATCCAGCATATCGTCCACAAAGTTAATCAAAGGAACTCCAGGCACAATAAACAAGGCACAGGCAAGCAACGGATGCCAGGGAGTAGATGTCCATTCTGCAGGCAACAAAGTAGATGCCCATGCAATGATGGTAGCCACAAAGGCAGAAATAGCGATTCCCATGTAATGATTCAAACCAGACTCATTGCATACCTGACGCAAGCGCATACCCAATATGGCAGCAATTGATGCATACAAAAATGCCATCCAGTCACAACCGAACTGAATGCAGAATCCTCCACAGGCAAATCCGGCGCCAATCGCCACTTGCCACGGAGTGTAATTACGTTTTTTCTTACGAATCTTTTCCAGTTCTTCTTCATACTGGTCGAGCGTGTAATCATTTTCAATCGCACGCCAGGAAAGCTTGCTGACTTCCGAAATGGCCGTCATATTCACTCCATGACCTTCAATTCGCTGGAATTTAGTAAAAGAATAGTCACCATCACTCACGTTCACCATCAACATGGTAAAACTGACGTTGATGTGAAGCTTCTCTTCGGGGATACCAAGATAAGCAGCCGTACGTTTCATGTTTCTTACAATACGGTTCGTATCGGCAAGACTCTCTACCAATAATTTTCCCGTACGCAACAATAAATCCACTCTACGATGCAATTGCTGATCGTGAGCCTTTACAGTTATCTCTAAATGTTCCTCTAATATCATTTTGTTTAAAGATTATTTTGAGCGCAAAGTTACGAAAAATATCAATTCTATTCGTACCTTTGTAAACTGAAGTTCTATATAAAATATGAATAAACTTTCACGGATAGAAGAAGAAAAACAGACCATAGCACAAATGATTCATTTTTATTGCCGGCATAAGGAGAAAAATCAGACCTTATGTTCTGCATGCAGCGAGTTGCTCAAATATGCACATCAAAGACTGGAGCACTGTCCGTTTGGAGAACGAAAGAAAACGTGTCGCCAGTGTACCGTGCACTGTTACCACCCCAAGATGAGACAAAAAATAAAAGAAGTCATGCGTTTTGCTGGTCCTCGAATGATATGGTATCACCCCATCTGGACCCTCAAACATTTGTGGAGAGAACGATGACTACAGTCCGATTGTGGATTTTTTCTACAACAACTTGTAAAATTCCCCAATACATCTTTATTAAATCAAGGTTAAATCTATCTGATTTTCAGCTTATAAAACATTTTTGTATCTTTGGCACGAATCTTGTCCGCCATTTTAAAGATAATGGCATCTAAAACTATAAAAAAATTGAACTTATGAAACGCTTTTTGACTAGGAAAGAATTTAAGGTAAAAAGAAAGGAAATGATTTACATGGTTATCGGCATCGCAGTCATTTTATCCCTTTACTTTATTTTTACTCGAGAGAAGAAACCCGTAGCTGAAACGCCGATTGTGTCAGTTATGCCAGCTAGCCAACAAAATGTACAAATTTTCGGTGAATATGTAGGCCGTATCCGTGCCCAGCAATTCGTGGAAGTACGTGCACGTGTAGAAGGTTTTCTGGAACAAATGCTATTCGAGGAAGGAACCTCAGTCAAACGTAATCAAGTATTGTTTGTCATCAATCAAGACCAATATCGTGCCAAGGCTGACAAAGTACGTGCTCAGCTGAAAAAAGATCAGGCACAGGCGCAAAAAGCGAAACGTGACCTGGAACGTATCCGCCCGCTGTATGAACAAAATGCAGCCAGCCAGCTGGACCTAGACAATGCGGTAGCTGCTTACGAAACAGCTGTAGCCAGCGTAGGTATGAGCCAAGCCGACTTGGAACAGGCTGAACAGGAGTTAGGCTACACGATTGTCCGCTCGCCGATTTCAGGAGAAATCAGTGAACGTCACGTCGATTTGGGAACACTGGTAGGCAGCAATGGAAAATCGCTGCTGGCTACTATCGTAAAAAGTGATACCATTCTGGTGGACTTCAGCATGACAGCCCTGGACTACTTAAAAAGCAAGGAGCGAAACGTTACATTCGGTCAGAAAGACTCTACCCGTTCCTGGCAGCCTACTGTAACCATCACATTGCCTGACAATACTGTATACGAGCATAAAGGTCTGGTAGACTTTGCTGCTCCTCAGGTAAATCCCAAAACTGGAACATTCTCCGTACGTGCCGAACTGGCCAATCCGGACCACGTATTGCTGCCGGGACAGTTCACCAAAGTAAAAGTATTACTCGACGTACGTGAAAATGCCACAGTAGTTCCCCAGAAGGCTCTTATCATTGAAAAAGGAGGAGCTCATATCTTTGTCATGCGAAAAGACTCAACCGTGGAAAGACGATTCATTGAGTTAGGCCCTGAATTCGAGAACGATGTAGTAGTAGAACGCGGATTGTCGGCCGGCGAAATGATTGTCTACGAAGGATTCCATAAACTGGCTCCGGGAATGAAAGTCCGCGTACAAGATCCGGCCAAATTACAGAGCGAAGCGAAAAAAGAGGAAGAATAACTCACCCCTAAACAAATTTACGCATGAAAGTCAGCTTTTTTATTGACAGGCCCGTATTCTCGGCTGTCATCTCTATATTAATCGTGATTGTAGGTATCATCGGTTTGATGATGCTGCCTATCGACCAATACCCGCAAATTACTCCGCCTGTGGTAAAAATCAGTGCCTCCTATCCGGGAGCCAGTGCCGTAACGGTATCGCAGGCTGTAGCTACTCCTATCGAACAGGAATTGAACGGAACACCGGGTATGCTTTACATGGAATCCAGCAGTTCCAACTCAGGAGGATTCTCTGCCACTGTTACTTTCGATATTTCTGCCGACCCCGACTTAGCGGCGGTAGAAATCCAGAACCGTATCAAACTGGCGGAATCTCGTCTGCCGGCGGAAGTGATTCAGAATGGTATCTCCGTAGAAAAACAGGCACCCAGTCAGCTGATGACGCTGTGTTTGACTTCGGACGACCCCAAATTCGACGAAATTTATTTAAGTAACTTTGCCACATTAAACGTACAGGACTTGCTTCGCCGTATCCCGGGAGTAGGACGTATCTCCAACATCGGAAGCCGTTACTACGCCATGCAGATATGGGCCGACCCAGCTAAACTGGCTAACTTCGGATTGACGGTACAAGACCTTCAGAACGCATTGAAAGACCAGAACCGTGAATCAGCTGCCGGTGTACTCGGACAGCAACCTGTAAGCGGAGTAGATATTACCGTACCTATCACTGCACAGGGGCGTTTGTCATCGGCCTCTCAGTTTGAGGAAATTGTATTGCGCGCTAACCCCGACGGTTCACTTGTACGTCTGCGCGATGTGGCAAGAGTATCACTGGAAGCTTCTTCCTATAGCACAGAAAGTGGTATCAACGGAGGAAATGCAGCCATTCTTGGAATCTACATGCTTCCTGGAGCCAACGCCATGGAAGTGGCACAGAACGTCAAAGAGGCCATGAAGGAAATCAGCAAAAGTTTCCCGGAAGGTATGGAATACAACTTCCCGTTCGATATGACCACTTATATCTCGCAATCTATTCATGAGGTATACAAGACTTTGTTTGAAGCATTGGTGCTGGTAATCATCGTGGTATTCCTTTCACTGCAGAGCTGGCGTGCTACACTGATTCCGGTCGTAGCAGTTCCTATCTCTTTGATTGGTACCTTCGGATTCATGCTGATATTCGGCTTCTCACTGAACATGCTGACCTTGTTAGGACTGGTACTGGCCATTGGTATTGTAGTGGACGACGCCATCGTAGTAGTGGAAAATGTGGAACGCATTATGGAAGAAGAGAAACTCAGTCCATACGAAGCCACCAAGAAAGCCATGGAAGGTCTGGTAGGCGCTATTATTGCTACCTCACTCGTATTGGCAGCGGTATTTGTTCCTGTAAGTTTCTTGTCAGGTATCACCGGACAGCTTTATCGCCAGTTTACTATTACCATCGTAGTATCTGTGCTTCTGTCTACGGTTGTAGCGCTGACCTTGAGTCCGGTAATGTGTTCACTCATCCTGAAACCAGTAGATCCGAATAAACCCAAGAACAAGGTGTTCAGACTAATTAATGAATGGTTGGCTATCGGAAACAATAAATACATTATTTATATCAAGCATGTTGTCAAACACCCGCGCCGTATAATGGCAGGCTTTGGAATGGTATTGGTTTTCATCTATGTATTCCATCGCCTTGTTCCGACCAGCTTCCTTCCGATAGAAGACCAGGGATATTTCACCGTGGAACTGGAACTTCCGGAAACAGCCACTTTGGAAAGAACACGTATCATAACTGACAGAGCTATTGACTTCATCATGAAAGACCCGGCAGTGGAATACGTACAGAATGTAACAGGTAGCAGTCCGCGTGTAGGTACCAGCCAGGCCAGAAGCCAGTTGACCGTCATCCTGAAAGAATGGAAGGAACGTGACAACACGACCATTGACGAAGTAATGGACCGCATACAGAAAGAGCTGGGAAAATACCCGGAAAGTAAAGTGTATCTTTCTACTCCTCCGGTAATTCCCGGACTTGGTACTGCCGGTGGTTTTGAAATGCAGCTGGAAGCCCGTGGCGATGCAACGTATGACGATTTGGTAAGAGCTACGGATACGCTGATGTATTACGCTTCACAACGGAAAGAAATTGCAGGATTGTCTTCATCACTTCAGGCAGAAATTCCTCAGTTGTATTTCGATGTAGACCGTGATAAGGTTAAGTTAGCAGGTGTTCCGATGGCAGATGTATTCTCTACCATGAAAGCTTACACCGGCTCTGTTTACGTGAATGACTTTAACATGTTCAACCGTATCTACCGTGTATACATTCAGGCAGAAGCTCCGTATCGTCAGCAACGCGACAATATCGGTCTGTTCTTTGTAAGAGGATCTGATGGTGACATGATTCCGCTGACAGCCCTTGGAACTACTGATTATACAACCGGACCGGGAAGTATCAGACGCTTTAACATGTTTAATACAGCCGTTATCCGAGGAACCACAGCCAATGGAGCAAGTTCCGGTCAGGTAATGGAAACGCTGGAACAGATTGCACGCGAAAAATTACCCGACAATATCGGTGTTGAATGGAGCGGTCTGTCCTATCAGGAAAAGAAAGCCGGCGGACAAACCGGACTCATCCTGGCGCTGGTATTCCTGTTCGTCTTCCTGTTCCTGGCAGCCCTTTATGAAAGCTGGACAGTGCCTATCGCCGTATTGATTTCACTTCCGGTAGCCGTTTTAGGAGCGTATGCGGGTATTACCCTCTGCGGTTTGGAAAATGACACCTATTTTCAGATTGGTCTGGTAATGCTTATCGGTCTTGCCGCGAAGAACGCCATTTTGATTGTGGAATTCGCCAAAGACGAAGTCGATAAAGGACGTGATATCGTAGAATCTGCTCTTCATGCAGCCAGCCTGCGTTTCCGCCCCATCTTGATGACCTCACTGGCCTTCATCCTGGGTATGCTTCCAATGGTGATTGCCTCAGGTCCGGGGTCAGCCAGCCGACAAGCCATCGGTACCGGTGTATTCTTCGGAATGATAGTAGCTGTTACCGTAGGTATCTTGCTCGTGCCGTTCTTCTTTGTAATGATTTACAAAGCTACCCACAAAATTAAAGCGAAACAGTAAACCTTACAGATGTAGCTTATGAAACTGAAAAATCAACTATATAAAATTTTGGTGATTCCCGTAGCAGCCCTCCTGATGGGAGGCTGCAAAATCGGGAAACAATACACCCGTCCTCAGATAGATTTGCCCTCTACCCTCGACAGCACAAGCGTAGATACCGTATCTATTGGTGACTATCCCTGGGAACAGCTTTATACGGACACGATCCTTCAGCAACTCATCCAAAAGACCTTGGACAACAACAAGGATATGCTGATTGCAGCAGCAAAAGTCAAGGAACTGGCTGCCATGAAACGTATTGATTATGCAAACCTCTTCCCTCAAGTCGGACTTAAGTTCTATGCAGAACAAGAAGGCGAAGACCACGGAGGCGGACACTATAAATCAGACGACCAGTATGATATAAAACTGGGAGTTACATGGGAAATCGACCTGTGGGGAAACCTTCGCTGGGCCAAAGACAAAAGTATGGCCGAGTTTATGGGCTCCATTGAGAATCAGCGGGCCTTGAAAATGAGTCTGGTGGCACAAGTGGCACAATCCTACTTTGAACTGGTGGCTCTCGACAATGAGCTGTCTATCGTGAAAAAGACAGTAGATGCCCGCCGGGAAAGTCTGCACCTCGCACGTATCCGCTATGAAGGAGGACTGACTTCAGAAACAGCCTTCCGCCAGGCACAGGTGGAATTGGCAAGAACAGCCACTTTGGTTCCCGATCTGGAAAAGAAAATTACATTGAAACAAAATGAAATAGCCTTCTTAGCTGGAGAATATCCCCACGACATAAAAAGAACAGTCCTGCCTGAAGATGTAATTCATGCAGCTTCCTTACCCGTGGGACTCCCCTCTTCCTTGCTGGAGCGTCGGCCAGATGTACGTCAGGCAGAACAGGCCGTCATTGCTGCCAATGCAGCTGTAGGAATTGCTTATACCAATATGTTCCCTAAACTGACACTGACAGCCAGCCATGGTTCAGAAAACGACGAACTTTCTCATCTGTTCAAATTGCCTCATTACTTATTGGCGGGAACTATTCTTCAGCCCATTTTCGCCATGGGAAAAAACCGGGCCATGCTGAAAGCAAAGAAAGCTGCCTGTGAACAAGCTGCCTACGCATACGAGAAAGTGGTACTGAACGCTTTCAAAGATGCTTACAATGCCATAGCAGAGTATAACAAGGTGAAAGAAATCTATGAAACCCGCTTGCGACTGGAGCAGTCTTCGAAAATCACACTTGATTTGGCTCAGCTGCAATATATCAACGGAGTAATTGGTTACATGGATTTGCTGGATGCACAGCGAGGTTACCTGGATGCCCAAATTGGATTGAGCAATGCAGTACGTGACAAACAGATTACGATGGTTAATTTATACAAGGCCTTAGGAGGAGGCTGGCAATAATCCTCCCATAAAAAACGCGGAAACTTGATTAGTTTGAGACATCAGTTTCCGCGTTTTTTGTATATTATACAGATTCTACTCCATATACCCTACGGTAAATTTCATTCCGTATAGATTCAAATTCTTTGTCTATCGTTTCTGTTCCTGCATACATCAGGAACATAGGAAGTGTTTCTCCTCCCTTGCGGTACGAAGGCTGTACATACTCTTTTTCGCATAAACTGAATCCGCACCGCTGATAAAAACCAATACGCCGGCGACTCCATTCGTCCACCGGTTTCTCCACTTCCAGAATAATGACTCCCGGGAATTGCTGCTGAAGGACTTCCATGATTTTCCGTCCATATCCTTTATTGCGCACAGATGGAGAAGTAGCCAGATGCTCCACATAAGAAAAGCCGGCAAACTTCCACACTGTAATAAGTCCAACCAGAAGTTCATCATCTGAAATCAAGTAGCAGGTAAAGTCTGCGCAGTTATCCACATTATCTCGTTGTCCTACATCATCCCTCCGCTCCGCTTCAGGGAAAGACTCATGCAACAAGTTTTCTACAAAAGAATAGTCTTTGTCTGTGGTTTGAAGTGGTGTAAATTGAAGCATAACCAATAGATTTAGAAATTATTACTCTGTATAAAAACGAATCGTCCGTTCCAAGGAGCGCTGGCATACGGGACAGAACACAGGTGCCTCATTGATTCTCATCCGGCATTCCGTAGTCGGGCGATAAATTCCTTTTTTAGTGTAACCAGCCCCTTCGTATACCCCGACTTTTGTGTAAATCAGTTTTTCATCAGTCTGAGGTTTTGTTGGCACAGGAGTTCCCGGTTCCAGCATATCCTTCCATTTATCTTCAAAATGAACCAAAGTCGTAATATTCGGTTCCCAAGGCTCTATGTCATAAGGATACAACGGACTGGGAGCCTCATCATACGCATATTCATCGGCCAGCCCTCCAAAACTATGCCCAAACTCATGTACCACAACTGGTCTGAACATAGAGTGATGTGCCGTAGTCAATGTGTAGGAGTTGTAAATACCTCCTCCTCCGTAGGTATCCGTATTGGCAAGGATAATGATATGCTCGTATGGAATACCTGCCAGCCAGTTATGAATGGCTTTCACGCTACGCGTGGTCAGATAACGGTCGGAATAAAACGTATCAAAATGCGAACTTACGGCTGTTTTTTTCCATTCATCCTTTCGGGGAATACTTACCCCACTGTCTTTTGACTCACTAAATACAGCCACAATATTGAAGCGGTCCTTCAGTTTCTTAAACGGTTCATGCGCAAACAAGGCTTCACACGCCACCGCCGCATCTTTGTAAAACAAATCCGATTCATTAGCTGCATAACCTTCTGCCATAATGGCCACGTCAATGCATTTATCCGAAGAACCTCCTTGCCACAAATAGCGATGCGGTGTCAACTCTCCCTCCCCTCTTTGATGAATCAGAATATCGGAAGGATTAACCTCATGTACCAGCGTAGCATTCACTTCGCGCGAGGCATTCCGCAAAACGACGGTAATTTCTGCCGGCTGCTTGGGATAAGGCACCAAAAAAGCATTTTCAAATCCACGTTTCACCACCTTGGCTTCCTGTTCTCCAATCCATTCCTGAAACAAGCTGGAGAAAGAAGTGCGGTAGATAACCGTCCCGGTAGCCTTATCCTTCATGGTTATCTCTCCATTTCCTTCCAACGGAAGTTCCGACAAATGATGGCGTCTTCCTGCCCACTGCGGAAGAACCGACAATTCATCCAGACAAATGTCCTGCTTGTCCGCATTTCCCATAAATATATAATCCAGACGAAGCGTCTTGTCTACAAAATAATCTTCAAAAGTCTGCGCAAAGGTACTGCTTCCAAGTGACAGCCCCAATGCAAAAATCAATGCTGCTCTTTTCATACGTTCTTTTATTTTCCCACAAAAATAACGAAATGTCTTGTTTCCACACAATCCGCAGTCTAAAAAGCATTTCAATACATCACTCTTTCATAAAACCAGTACTTCCACGAAAGTACTACAGTACTGCAAAGGAAATACTCCAGTACTTTCAGGGAAGTACTACAATACTGCAAGGAAAGTACTGACTTTACATGAAAATACTTTGAACAACACATAAAAAAGCGGTGCCTTCACCAAGAGACACCGCCATCCAAATATTTATCATCAATTAATTAAAGAACTTTATTCCAATAAAGTATGTACGCGGCTGTGTTGGGCCATAGAAATACTTGGAGTCACGATTCATACCTTTATCCAAATCCTTCTGGAAGGCATTAAAGATATTCTGCACACCTCCGTTTACCTGTAACTTCAAATGGTCATTCAGCACAAAGGTGTAATTCAGCTTCAAGTTGAAATCCATAAAGTCAGGGGTATGTTCCAGGCGGTCCTTCTCAATGTATCCGGCAAAGTGAGGAACAATCATGCGTCCCGTATATACGCCGGAAAGAGAAAAGTCAAAGTTCTTCAACGGGGCCGAACTGAACGTAAAGTATCCATAGTAATCCGGAGTACGCGGCATGCGCTTGATAGCTGCTACATCTTCATCTTCGCTCCATCTCACCGCTTCCGTATAACGGCTGCGCTGTACCGTAAAACCTAACTGCAACTGTGCTTCCTTTCCATGGGCAATCTTGTAGTCAATATTGGCTCCATACACTCGTGCACCGTTTCCGTTTCTGCGTTCCTGCACCAATGTGCCCGATACAGGGTCCTTTCCTAAACTTTCCAGATAGAATACATCGTTCAACGCCGTATAGAAACCTTCAATCAGCAAGTTCGACTGGAAATGTCCGAAATTAAAACTCCAGTCTACAGAACCACTGAAACTATTAGAACGTTCCGGTTTCAGTCCTTCTGCCAGTCGTACTTCCATTGCCTCACCTCCTACAGCCGCCACATGCAAGTCCTCATCGTATGCCTGAGGTGCACGGAAACCCGTCGACCAGGTCAGACGTCCCTGGAATTTATCAGAAGGTTTCCAGAGAGTATTGATACGCGGACTGAAAATCACATTATCCACCAAATTGTGTTTATCCAAGCGGAACCCAGCCAATATCGTGAAATAATCCAGCTTCCATTCATTCTGCACAAATCCGCTGGCAATCTTCACATCCTGTCTCAAGTCACGTCCGTAACCCGTCATCACATCATGCAAGGAGTTATACTGGTACTCCAGTCCACCGGTAAAGGTAGCCGGAGAAAAGAGACAGTTGTCCATGTTTCCTACATACATAGCACCACCTACAGCAGTCAAGTCTTTGGTTTTTCCGTATGCATTCTCTGCCTTGTCTGCCCCGTAATAGCTGTTACGGTCGGTGTGCTGTGCCGAAGCATATACAGAAAGCTTGTGCTTGTACTCATTGAAGAAAACATCATACGTCAGTCCCCCGCTGTTAATGATGTGCTTGGTCTGTTCCGTAATGTCTGTTTCGTGAGGCTGCAAGTCAAACTTGTTTCCTCCGCGACGGAACTCGTTGGTAGTATGATATTCCAAACTGATACGGCTGAACTGTGTCGGACGGTAATATGCCCGCAATCCGAATGTATTCATATTCAGTTTACCCAACTCAGAGAATCCGTCCCCATCCGCATCATACGGATTACGGTTGCGATAAGACTGATACAGCGCGATGCCATACGAATTGTCGGACGAAACCAGTGAGGCATTGGCTCCCATATACTGTTCCCATACCTTTCCGTTCAAGTTCGACATGGTAGAAGCCACCTGAAATGAATTACGAACGGGGTCTTTGGTAATGATGTTAATGGTACCCCCCACGGCATTGGATCCAAATAAAGCAGAACCACCTCCGCGAACCACTTCCACACGCTCAATCATATTAGTTGGAATCTGCTCCAGTCCATACACGCCCGACAATGCACTCATCACCGGACGACTGTTAATCAGAATTTGTGAATAAGGTCCCTCCAATCCATTGATACGCACCTGAGGGAAACCGCAGTTCTGGCAATTGTTTTCCACACGCAATCCCGACTGATAGTTCAGCGATTTAGCCAAATCGGTAGAATTGACAATTTCAAACAACTTGTTGCCCATCACATTCACCACCACAGGCGCTACTTTACGGCTGGTTTCATTCCGGTTGGCCGATACTACTACCTCATCCGTCATGATACTTTCTTCCTCCATAACAAAATGCATGTCGACCACAAAGTCTTTACTCACCGTCACCTTCTTTACCTGAGTGGTATATCCCATTATCTGCACCTTCAAGGTATATTCTCCTGCCGGCAACTTTTTAAAACGGAAATATCCTCCGGCATCCGTCACCGTACCTTCTCCTGTTTCCACCAACAACACGGTCGCATAAGGCAATCCTGCTTCCGAACCTTTCTCAATTACGTGTCCCACAATGGCATTTCCTTCTTTTACGGGACCATCAGCGTATGCAATAGTACAGCTGACAAGAGCGCATACCACTCCCATCAGTAAATTGATATATTTTTTCATTATTTGCTCCTAAAAAATTAATACTCCTTAATTCCGCAACACTATTATAAAATATTTTTTTTAAGTACCTGAGCAACAA
>ERZ791800.1077-NODE-1077-length-14393-cov-5.220882_pt1 | contig 14393 bp, 9 predicted proteins | sample MGYA00510310_ERZ791800 | MGnify/ENA primary metagenome ERZ791800 (study PRJEB30046, sample SAMN00791954) | human gut metagenome | study: EMG produced TPA metagenomics assembly of the A metagenome-wide association study of gut microbiota in type 2... | reverse complement strand
CTCCATCAATGACCCGGAACAGTTGACCGGAAGTTCCCGTATATACGCAAATGCCAAGACCGGTATTATTATGGATGCATTTGCAATGGCAGGAGAATCTAACCTGGTTTTCATTATCAACGAGCTTGATAAAGCTGCTTCCGGTAAAGGAAATGGAAATCCAGCCGATGTATTGTTGACACTATTAGATAATCTTGGATTTACAGATAACTACATTGAGTGTATGATTCCAACTTCCGGTGTTTATCCAATCGCAACAGCCAATGATAAATCCCAGATCAGTGCACCGTTGATGTCACGTTTTGCGGTTATTGATATCCCGGATTACACACCAGAAGAGAAGAAAGTTATTTTCTCCAAATTTGCACTGCCAAAGATTTTAAAACGTATGAGTTTAAAAGAAAGCGAATGTATCGTGTCACCAGAAGCTCTGGACGCTGTTATTGAAAAATTCTCAGATACGACTGGAATCCGTGATCTGGAGCAGGCTGCCGAACATATCGCAGCAAATGCACTATATCAAATCGAGGTAAATCATGTATCCTCTGTTACATTTGATGCTGCTATGGTGAAAGAATTATTTGACTAAAATAATCTTCTGCACATTTTCTCGATCCTGCGAGGTATAAATTTTTAGAGCACTTTAACTACATCCATATGTAACTAAAAAATCTGTAATATAGGAGCTTTTGATATATTTCTAAAATTCTCCATATTACAGATTTTTCACTATTTCAGTCAAACGTACTTAAAACTTCTCAACTAAGTTCAAGTCGAACATCCGTGAGACTTGGCGCGTGATTCTGGTCAGCAAAGCTGACATATTCCTATCAGAATCACTGCGCATCCTCGCGGAGCGTTTATCTCAGTCGGAGACCTAACTCCCACTGAGACAAATTTGCTGTTACTCACATTACGCTAATATTATTTTTCTTAAATTTTCCCAAAATCCAAGCAACCTACAGCAGCCCAATCGCCTCCCGCACATTTGCCACCCCTTCCAGCCGGATATCCGACCTTGGTTTCAATTTACTGACATTGACCATCGGAAGAATGCATCTTGTAAATCCCATCTTGACTGCCTCATGGACTCTCTGCTCTGCCATCGAGACGGCGCGCACCTCTCCGGAAAGTCCGACCTCGCCAAATACGATCGTTTTCTCATCCAGCGGACGGTCTTTATAGCTGGAAATCAGCGCCATCACGATCGCAAGGTCAAGCGCCGGCTCGTTCATCTTCATGCCGCCTGCAATGTTGACATACGCATCGTACCCGGACAGGGCATAACGGCATCGTTTTTCCAACACTGCCATGAGCAGGTTCACACGGTTGTAATCGACGCCCGCTGCCGTCCGCCGCGGCAGTCCGAAATTCGTCTTTGACACCAGCGCCTGCACTTCCAGAAGAATCGGGCGGGTTCCCTCCATCGAGCAGGCAGTCACCGCACCGGATGCCTCCGCCGGGCGCCCTTCCAGCATAAATTCGGATGGATTCGGCACCTCCGCCAGTCCTTCCTCCCGCATCTCAAACACGCCGATCTCATTGGTCGAACCGAAACGATTCTTCACTCCCCGCAGAATCCGGTAGGACGCATGGCGATCGCCCTCAAAATATAGCACTGTATCGACCATATGTTCCAGCATACGCGGTCCCGCCACAACGCCCTCTTTCGTCACATGACCGACGATAAAGACTGTCACGCCCAGTCCTTTTGCGAGCTGCATCAGGACGCCGGTGCACTCTCTTACCTGGCTGACACTGCCCGGTGCGGAACCTGCCGCCTCGATAAACATGGTCTGGATCGAGTCGATCACGACCACATCCGGGCGCACCTCCCGGATCACCTCCGCGATCGTATCCAGGTTCGTCTCACTCAAGAACGAAAGTGGTCCGCGCACCGTCCCGATCCGGCTTGCCCGCAGTTTAATCTGTTTTAATGACTCCTCGCCGGAGACGTATAAAACCTTTTGTTCCTGTCCTGCCAGGTTCCGGCAGACCTGCAGAAGCAGGGTTGATTTTCCGATTCCCGGATCTCCGCCGACCAGCACCAGGGAGCCACGCACCACGCCGCTTCCAAGCACCCGGTCAAGTTCTGCAAATCCGGTTCTCGTCCGATCCGTATCGGAAAGCTCAATTTCATCTAAGCTGACCGGCTTTGCCTGCGCGCCAACCCGTTTCCCCGGTGCCGACGTCAGCGAAGCCGCTGCCGCATACCGCCCTGCTGCCGTACCGGATGATGCCGATGCGGACGGCGCTTCCACCATCGTATTCCACGCCTTACACGCCGGGCACTGCCCCATCCATTTGGAAGATTCATAACCGCATTCCCTGCAGAAAAATCCCGTTGATTTTGCCTTTGCCATGCTGATTCCTTTCCAAACACTTCTTCTCATATTTCTTATTACACAAAAAGCTGCTGCATGGCGGAAACCGGCTTCCGGCGCACACGCCCGCCATTCCTGCCATGCAGCAGCTTTCATCTCATGCATTGTAACTTGTACGTAACGTTTTGTTTTTCTTTTCCTTATCTGGCTTCAATCCGGATTGCGGTTGCCTTGCCCGGGTTCAGCTCCACGCTCAGTACCAGTTTGCCGCTGACGTTGGTCTTCATGCCACCGACCGATACGCCGTCTACATATACCTCATACTCACGCTCATCCTCTAACTGAATGGTAATCTGAGCATCCTTCTCGCCCTCAACCGAAAACTGTACGGAAGTATCTCCCGCCTGGAAATGATTGACTGCCGTGCCCGGTACCGACTCATATACGAACATTCCGTTGCGCTCCAGCTTGGTAATCTCGCCGAATGTTTTTACCTTATAAAGATCGCCCTGAAATTCAAAATCCTGCAGCTTGGACTTTGCTGCTAACATATAATTGCCAAAACTGATGGTTCCGTCATCCTCGATGCGGATTAACTCGCTAACTACTGGCATAATGCTTTATCCTCCTAGTATCCTTTTAATCAATATCGCAACTGCTCCGCACTTACACAGTTACTCAGTAGTATCATTTTAACACACTTCGACCGGGTTTACCAGTCTTTTCGTTTCCTGCCCTTTAGACCGTCTCAAATTTCAGCTGGTTGCCGTCTTTTTCAATCCGAACCTCTGTTTTTTTCCGGATCGTGCCTTCCAGGATCTTCTCAGAAAGCTGATCCTCGATCTGCGTCTGGATCGTCCGGCGCAACGGTCTTGCACCATATTTGGAATCATATCCCTTGTCTGCCAGGAAATCGATCGCATCATCTGTGATCGTGAGCGTCATTCCAAGCTGATCCTCCGTCCTTTTCTTGATGCCGCGCAGCAGAATGCCCGCGATCGTCTTGATATTCTCCTTCGTCAGAGGATGGAATACTAAAATCTCATCGATTCGGTTTAAAAACTCCGGTTTAAACATCCGGCGCACTTCCTCCATCACGCGCTCTTTCATAAACGCATAATCCGCTTTCTCACCGCTCTCCGACGAGAATCCAAGCCGCTTCGGGGAAATAATATTTTCAGCGCCCGCATTGGAGGTCATAATCAGAATCGTGTTCTTGAAATCCACCTTCCGTCCCTGTGCGTCCGTAATGTGCCCGTCATCGAGGATCTGCAGCAGAATGTTAAATACATCCGGATGCGCTTTTTCAATCTCATCAAAGAGAATAACCGAATATGGATTGCGACGCACCTTCTCGCTGAGCTGTCCGCCCTCCTCGTAGCCAACATATCCTGGCGGCGAACCGATCATCTTAGAAACGCTGTGTTTCTCCATGTACTCCGACATATCAACGCGGATCATCGCATTTTCCGTGCCAAACATCGCCTCCGAGAGCGCCTTGGAAAGCTCTGTTTTTCCGACACCCGTCGGCCCCAGGAACAGAAACGAACCGATCGGCCGCTTCGGATCCTTGAGTCCCACACGACCACGGCGGATCGCACGCGCCACGGCGGATACAGCTTCCTCCTGTCCGACCACACGCTCATGCAGAATGGACTCCAGTTTCAACAGCCGCTCTGACTCTTCTTCTGCCAGCTTGCGAACCGGAATCTTCGTCCAGTCAGAAACAATGTCCGCAATCTCATTTTCACCGACCACTAACTTGCGTGAATTTTTCTCTTTTTCCCATTTTTCACGAATCTTTTCAATCTTTTCCTGCTTTTTCTGCTGCTTCTTCTTGATCTCACCGGCTTTCTCATAGGCTTCAGCCTTGATCGCCTCTTCCTTCTGACCTTCGAGTTTTTTGATCTCCGCTTCGAGCTTTTTAATCTCCTCCGGCTCCGTATATACAGTCAGACGCAACTTCGAGGATGCTTCATCGATCAGATCGATCGCTTTGTCCGGCAGGAAACGGTCATTGATATAGCGGGCAGACAGGCGCACCGCTGCCACCAGTGCCTCATCCTGGATCGTCACCTTGTGATGTTCCTCATAGCGGCTGCGAAGCCCCTTCAAAATCTCAATGGATTCCGCCTCCGTCGGCTCATCCACCATAACCGGCTGAAACCGGCGTTCCAAGGCCGCATCTTTTTCGATGTATTTGCGGTATTCTTCCAGCGTCGTCGCACCAATGAGCTGAATCTCGCCCCTCGCCAGCGACGGTTTCAGGATATTAGAGGCATCGATCGCGCCCTCCGCGCCGCCTGCGCCGATGATCGTGTGAATCTCGTCAATAAACAAGAGCACATTTCCACTCTCCCGCACCTCGGCAAGTACCTTCTTAATCCGCTCTTCGAACTCACCGCGGTACTTGGATCCTGCGACCATGCCGGACAAATCGAGGCTGACAACCCGCTTTTTCGCGATCGTCTCCGGTACATTGCCGGAAACAATGAACTGTGCCAGACCTTCCACAACCGCCGTCTTTCCGACGCCTGGTTCCCCGATCAGGCACGGATTATTCTTCGTCCGGCGGCTTAAAATCTGAATAACACGTTTCATTTCCCGTTCCCTGCCGATGACTGGATCGAGCTTTCCGTCCCGCGCCATCTGGGTCAGATCCCGGCTGAAATTGTCCAGATTCGGTGTATTGCCTTTCTCCGGACGCACCCGTCCTGCTGCCGCATCTTCCGCTGCCTCGGACGGCGCATCATCGCCCATAGCCCCCATCAGATCCACATATAATTTCTGAATATTAACATTCATTGTATTGAGTAAACGGCACGCAGTTGATTTTCCATCCTTGATGATGGCAATCAGGATGTGCTCCGTTCCAATCAGAGGCGCTTTGAAAAAAACCGCCTCATCATAACTCGCCTGCAGCACGGCGCGCGCCCCCGGCGTATACTCAATCTGTCCCTCTACCTGAGTCGCCACTGCCGGGCTTATCAGACGCTCCATCAGTTCCATGACACGCTCTTCTGTCACATCATGTTCTGCCAGAACCGCTGCCGCCACGCCAGTTTCCTCTTTTATCAGTCCTAAAAGCAGATGCTCCGTCCCCACATAGCCGTGTTCCAGCTCCTGCGCTGTCTCGACTGCCAGACGGATCGCTTCTCTGGCTTTCTGAGTAAAACGATCGATCATTTTACTGTTCCTCCTGTTTCTTTTTACTTTACACCAGCTTCGGCAGTTCCTCCCGCAGATACCGCGCCCGCTCTGCCTCCAATTCCTCACGTCCCAACGGCTTGCTCGAACGTTTCTGTAAGTTTGCCGGCTGGATGCCGATCATCAGGCGGTAAATGCTCACAAATTCCGCCGGTTTTAACAGCCCGTCCGCGATGCCCGCCCAGACATGAGATAGAAATGTCATCGCTTCCTTGAGCGTCATCCGACGCGCATATTTCAGAACGCCGTAGGACTTGTACGCCTCATCCTCCCGCTCCAGGCGGTGCCTCGACAGAGAAACCTCGCGGAACTGATTTTCCTGCGCCGAGAGCTGCCCCGCCACGTTGGCTACCAGCTCCAGAATCTCTTGTTCGGTGATGCCGAGTGTCTTCTGATTGACTACCTCGTACAAATCGCCGTAGTTTTCATTGCCTCTGCCATAAACGCCGCGCACGGTCGTGCCGAAACGTCCCATATCGCCCAGAAGTTCCTGAAATTTCTTATTCATTGTCAGAGACGGCAGATGCACGACCACGGACGCCTTCATTGCTGTTCCGACATTCGTCGGATAGGACGTCAGATATCCATATTTCTCATTAAATGCATACGGAATCTTCTCGTTGATATAATCATCCAGCGCATCCGCTTTTGCATAACATTCTTGCAGATCGAGTCCCGATGCCAGCACCTGTAAACGGATATGATCGTCCGCATTTAATACCATGCTGACCCGCTCATCCTCCGAACAGAGGATCCCGCCCGGCGTCGTCTTCTCCGCCAGCGTGCGGTTTAAAAGCCGCCGTTCCCGCAATGCGGTGCGGTCAAGCTTCTCCATCAATTCCAGATCTTCATATTCATAAAACTGACCGTCCCGGTCACCCAGATCGCGGAAATTCTGTTTTAAACGGGCAATCATCGTCCGCGCCTCATCCGGCTCCAGACGGCTCGGAAATTTATATTCCTCCCAGTTCCGAGACAGACGCACCCGGCTGGAAACGATATTGGACGCATCATTCGCCACTTCCTCAAACCATTTCGTCATGTCTCATCTCTCCTTCCAGACTGTGTATCTTATCCCGGCAGGCAGCAGCCGTCTCATAGTCTTCTTCCTGCAACGCCGCTTCCAGCCTGCGTTTCAGCTGCTTAATCTGCTCTTCCGGGCTGAATTCCAGTTCTCCTTTCTTCGTCACCTCTGCAGCCGCCTGACTGCGCGGCTGGATCTTCGGATGTTTGCCGGTATGGCTCGAATTTTCCTGCAATTTCTTAATTTTCTCTCCAAGCAACGGATCAAACACATGATAACAGTCCGCGCATCCGAAACGGCTGTTCTTGATAAATTCTTCATACGTCGTGCCGCAGGTCGGGCATACCACATCCTCTTTCGGTGCCTGGCTGGCAGACGCATCCGTCAGTCCCAAAAGGCTCGAAAGCAGTTTTCCAAGCGGAAATTCTCCCTCAATCAGTGCCGAGTACGGTCCCAGATCCATCTCTTTCGCGCACTGGGCGCAGAGATTATGCTCTGTCTTGACGCCGTTAAACACTTCTGTATATTTAATATTCGCTTCGCGAATCCCACATTTCTCACACAGCATAATTTATCCTCCCAACATACACATCCCGCAACGGTTCCAATACACAAAAACCATCGCCCGCAGCCGGAACCTGCTATTCCGCTGTAAATGCGTCATAAATGGAATCCACCAGATTGTGAACCTCCTCGCGGCTCACATTTTTACAGACACCTCTTGCCAGAATTACACTGAGATCCCGGCGCATCTCCGAGATCGTCCGCATCTTATCCGTGTCAAGTGCAATCACTGCCCCGCGGCGGCGGTCCACACGCAGAAAACCTTCCTGTTTCAGTACAGAATATGCCTTGTTGACCGTGTGCATGTTAATTCCGATGTTATCCGCTAACTGGCGCACGGATGGCAGCGTATCGCCCTCCCGGATCTGGTCGGTCGCAATCCCGATGATGATCTGGTTTATGAGCTGAATATAAAGCGCTTCCTCACTGTTAAAATCAATCTCTACAATCATACTCCACCATCTTTCATTCTGACGGCAGACCCCGTTTCTAAATACAGTCAGCCGCCTGTTTTATCATTTGTTATATAGATTGTATAACAAACAGATGTTTTCGTCAACTGTAAAACTGTGTTAATTGTGTGAACTTGTTACAAAAAAAATCAATATAAAAGAAAAGACAGATACCCGCCAGAAATCTTCTGGACAGATATCCATCTTTTCCTCTTTTATTTACTTCGGATCATCGATATACTCAAATCCATCCTCATCACGCCGATCCCGCTCTAACCGGGCTTTTGCCTCGCGGGCGCGTCTGGATCGCTCTGATTCCGACTCATATCTCGTTGGGCGATCACCGTATTCCTCCCGTTCCAGCGTGTAGTAAAGCTCCGAGCGGGATGCCGGGCGCACATAAATCGCCGGGCGCGCATTCCGGCGTTCTCCCGATGCTGCAGACTCTTTCGCCGCACGATGCGCCGATGCAGGCGTGTAATCGCGCTGCAGGCGGCTTTCTTTTGCTGAAACGGCACGTTCCCGTTCTGTGCGTCGGCTTTCTGCCACTGCCTGGCGTTCCCGCTCTGCGCGGCTTCCGTCTGCCGAAGTTCTGCGCGGACGCTCTGAATGGCTTTCCTCTGCCGCATCTCTGCGGGTGCGCTGCAGACGTTCTTCTTCTGATGCCTCTCTGCGGACACAAGCCGGACTGCTTTCTTCTGGCATTTCTCTACGAACGCGTTCGGAACGATTTTCGCTTCCTGCTTCCCGGCGACGTCTTTCCTCCGGCATCCGTTTTGCGCGGTCTGCCGATGCTGCCTCCATACTCCGCTCTCGGCGAACAGGCTGGGACGCGCGCTCATCTTCCCTTGTCCGGCGGACCGGCTGCATCTCGCGCTCCTCTTCCCGCTCCCGGCGAACCGGTCTTGTCTCCAGCGTCTCTTGGGTTCGGCGCGCACTCCGACGCCCTTCCTCCATCCGCTCTGCGGACGGGCGGCGTCTGTCATCCGCTGCCATGCGCTCCTTCTCACTCCGCGCTGCCGGTCTTGCCGGCATCATTTCCCCATCTTCTCTCTTGTCGCGCCCAGTGCCTCGTTTCACCCGTGCGTCTGCCGCCGGTCGTGCATTCGGCGATGACGGACGACGCTTGGACCTCTGTCTGCCTCCGGCTGCCTGCGCTTCCTCTCTCCACTCTTTCCGCTTGAGCAGAAGATTGATCACGATAAAGAACAAGATTACACACGCTACGCCCAGAACCGCAAGCATGACAAAGCGGATATTATAATCCCTGCAAAGTGCGTTGTACTTATCTACAATCTCTTCCACTTGTGCATCATCGTATTTAGTTGCCAGAGACGGGTCTTCAAAATACCGCTGGAAGGTCTTTTCTGCAATATCATACCGATACAGCGACTTCTCGCCGCTCTCATTCATACCATATACGACACAATACTTCTGCTGTTCATCGCTCTTCCACACCCAGCCCTGCACTTTATACGTGCCGTTTAACTGAATGGTCGTCTCCATAAATCCATCCGGAATCTGAACCGACTCATCCGGTGGAAGCACCAGAATCGACTTTGCTGTCACATCGATCGTCACATACGGCGATAACACACCGGATTCCGGTATATAAATATAAAATGCACCATTTCCATCGGCACCCTGCAAATACAAAAGCGTCAGGTCATTGCCATTTCCACACTGGACCTCTGAACCGCCATAAGTACAGGTAGACTGCGTATATCCTTCCGGAAGCAGGGAGGCATCAAATTCCGTCGCCACCGTATAGGAAACGCCGTCTATTTCCACATCCAGCCCGTTTTTCACAACCGGCGTTGTCCCAACTGCCTCTGTTTCAGCCCCTGTCTCCGCCTCTGACGGCACATCGACCGTATCGAGCTTATTGACTGTGATCGTGTAGCTCTTAGTTGTCTGTCCATCCTCCGCCGTCACCTTGCAGACAACGGTATTAGCACCTACCTTTAAGCCGGAATCACCGCTGACAAGGACTTTCGCCTTGCTGTCCTTCGCACTCGCGCTGACCGCCAGCTTATCGACGCTGGCTCCTACCTGCGCCGTATAGGAAGTCACATTTGGCGAAAATGCAGGGGAAAGTGTTCCTGGAGAAATCTTCAAGGACGAAAGCGCCGCTTCCGCCGAGGAGGTTGCCGGTGCTTTTACTTTGACGCTCGCCGTCCCCGTTTTAGAAACTGTGACTGCCTGTGCATCTGAGTCATAGACTTCATAACTTCCCACAGAGATCGAAGTATTTCCCGCCTGCACTGCCTTGAATTTCAGCGTATAGGAAAATGCCTTCGTTGAGCTGGAATCCATCGTTCCAACCAGGCGGACGGAACCTGCACCGCCGCTTGCGTTATTTCCGCTCACAAACTCAATGACCGACGGATCATAGGAAAGTACCACGTCGGATGCCCCTAGATTTCCATCCTGAGAGGAGATCTTCACATTGACGCTGAACTCCTGACCCACCGTCGCACTCGGATCGGAAAATGAAATTTTTGCGCTGGATGCATAGGCGCTGATCCCGCCAACCGGCGCCGCCACCGTCAGCATACCTGCCGCAAGTATACCTAATATGATATTTTTAAACCTTTTCATTCAACTGCCCTGTCCTATATTCTTTATTGGTAACGGTCCCATATCTGCACCGTTCCCTTTCTTTACAAATTTTCACGTACCCGCTGCCATCTCTCAAGACCAGCCGCAGGTACGTGAAATATCCCTACAGTCCCAGAATCTTCTTCTGCATCAGAAGAATATCCAAAATATCTACTTTTCCATTTCCATTTAGGTCGGCGCGCGCGATTTCCTCCGCTCTTAACTTTCCAAGTCCCAGTATCGACCGCTGTGCCAGCAGGATATCCATGATGTTCAGCTTACCGTCGCCGTTGACATCCCCGCGCACCGACGATGCCGCATGCGTTCCCGATGTGGACTGGGATGGTGCCGCCGCGCTGGTCGGCGACTGGCTCCCCTGCGGACTGCCGGCGCTCCCGACAGACTCCCCATTTGGCGCAATCAGGGTTCCGGAACTGCCGCTCCCAAATCCATTCACATTCGATCCCGGTGCAGACTGCCCGGAAGGAGAGCTTCCTGAACTGCTTCCCGAAGAGGTCGGACCGACAATCTGCACATCCGAACCGCCGGAGGAAGAATTTCCTGAACTGCTTCCTGAAGACATGCCCGGTCCCGTCGCCGGACCGCTAGAGCTGCTTCCAGAGGAAACGCCGCTTCCAATCGAGCTTGAGTAGGTCGGACCGCCTGACTGGCGCACTACGTGAAGGACGTAATTTCGCAGATTTCCATTTGCCGCTTTGACCGTCACGGTGATCTCATTGACACCGCTCTGCAGATCGACCGTTCCCGTTCCGGCAATCGTTGCCTTGGAATCAATCGCGCTCGCCGCTACCGTCACGCTTGCCACCGACGGATCCACGATCAGATCGTAGGACTCTGTATCTCGGTTAAAGGTCGGTGTCAGTGCAAATCCATCGACACCCAGCGCCGACAGCTTGTTGTTCGGGCTGCCGTCCAGCGTCGGTTTGACGCAGGCGCCCGCCGGCATATTTTTATACACCGGAATCGAGAACTCAAGTGTTGTATTTGCCAATGCCGTGATCTTCGAAAGCGTCAGTCCTTCGGCAGCTGCCGCCTGCACATTCGTCATGTACTGGTGTTTATAAAGGTTGCTGCCCTGCACATTAAATTTCTTTAAGTACAGCGTATCCTGTCCTTTTTTTACATAATTCTCGCCGTAATAAACCGAACCGCCACGGATCGATTTCTCGATGCTGTTCCACGGGCGCAGATAGGTTCCCGACTGGGATGCCCACCAGAGTCCGCGTTCTACCGCACTCATCGAGCCGGACTGATATGCCTCTATATTAAAGAAGTTATAATAACCCTGATAGCCGGACACCGTTCCGGAAATACTGCGTCCGGTTCCCTGGCTGCCCTGTTCCTGCAGAATCATCGATGCCAGAATATATGGATTGACTCCCGATTCGGATGCCGCATTCATGATGATATCTACATAGGAAGTGCCGATTGCAGACTGCTGCGCCACTCCCGTGGAAGTTCCCGAACTGCTGGAAGTGCCACTTCCCGGTGCACTTGTTCTTCCGCTGCTGGTTGAACCAGAAGTTGTTCCAGTTGTGCTGCTTCCCGGTGCGCTTGTACTGCCACTGGTGGTTCCAGCCGTGCTGCTGGTTGTCCCCGATGACTTATTCGATGTGCCGCTGCTGACCGGCGCCGTCTCCCCGTCTGCATTGTTGGAAGAAAATCCATCTCCCGCCATGCCCGGTCCATTGGTCGCTGCCACCCGCTCCGTCTTATGATCGCTGATCGAAGCAATCGGAGACGACAGACCGGCGCTGCTTCCGCTCGAACCTGACGAACTTCCCGGTCCCGTCGCTGAACCGGAAGAAGAGCTTCCTGAACTACTTCCCGTACCGGCCGATACCGACGAGCCGCCCGACACCGTGCCGGAAAGGAAGGTTCCGCTCACCATGTTCTGCAGCCCCGTCTTCGTGTGAAGCGAACTGTCATACGACTGTTTCATGAACTGGTAAATATATTTATCATTTAAGAAATTCCGCGGATCCATATAATAGGCGATAATATCCGAAGACGCCTGTACCCAGGAGCTTCCGTCAAAGCCCGGCCAGGTTCCGGTTCCCCAGTCATACGCACCTGTCTCGGTCGATTTCCAGGACGAAATGCTGCTGCTCGCAACCAGGTTCCGCCCGATCACGCTTTCATTTTTCAACGCTGTGTTCCAATCCAGATTTGTCTGGAACGCCGTGAACGTCCAATTCGGATATTGTGCATGCAATTCCCGGAGCCCCTGTTTATAGCTCTCCGGAAATCCCTGCTTTGTCAGATAGCTTTCAAAATCCGAATCCGATTTGATCGCAGTCGGAAACTTTATGTATTTGCTCGAAACATAACCCGTCTGCTCACCGCCGCTTCCGCTATATCGTATCTGATACCATACGACGCCATCCGTTCCCGTCTGCTCACCAAGTACTGTAACTGGTGCGCCCTTGGACAGCTTCGCTAGTGCCTGATACGAAGTGCCCGGACCACTCCGGACATTCAGGTTTGTCGCATTGACCGACGCGGTTCTCTCTTCCGCATAGCTGACGATCCCCAGCAAAGACTCTGCTGCAGTACCTGCCAGCCCTGGGTTGACCGCCATCACAGCACCCAGCAGAAACGCCGCCGCCCGTTTCCCCAATAACTTCCATTTTTTCATCCGTCTATCTCCTCATTCTGCTGCGTTTTCTGCAATTCATCCCCCGCAACGGAATTCTTATTCTGTCTGCCGCCGTATTTCCAGACAGCCGCTCGACTGTTTTCCATCTTTTTCACGTTTTTACAATCGTATCTATTATAATGAAAAAAGACCATATGTGTCAACCTTACCGAAAAAACTTCGCAAAATTTGGGGCCTTTGCGCGAAATTGTAAGATTTCCTTAATTTTTAGAAGCAGTATAAGTTGGCTTTGAAATGTTTTCCGGATATATGATTTTTGAATGCATAGTAGCATAAAAAGGAGTGCCAACCCGGTACACTCTACCGATTCTGGCACTCCTTTTGGCTCAAAATCCTTAAATTCTTTTTAGCTTAGATCTGGTAAGACTCGCTTTTTCTTCCAGCCCAGGTATTGATGCCGTTTCCATCCATCTCCTCAGTGGACACCGGTGCTTTCTTTACTTCCGGTGCAGCCGCTTTCAGGATCTCACGTTTCTCAACCGGCGGTTTCTTTGCCGGACGGGACTCGAAGAACTCTTTTGCCACCTGTGGGAACAGTGCATAAGTCAGGACATCCTCATCCTGCTGCTTCCACTGCTTCATCTCCGCCTCAATCTTCTCAAGCTGCGGCTCGATCAGATCTGCCGGACGACAGGTAATCGGTTTTGCATCGCCGATTGCTTTCTTCTGAACTTCTTTGTCGAACGGCTTTACAGTCTGTCCGAACTCGCCCATCAGAAGTTTCTTGGATTCCTTTGTGAACATCTTGTAGCGCTCGCCCATCAGGACATTTAATACAGCCTGCGTACCAACGATCTGGGAAGACGGAGTAACTAACGGCGGCTCACCGAAGTCTTTGCGGACTCTCGGGATCTCTTTCAGAACATCGTAGTATTTATCCTCTGCGCGCGCTTCTTTCAGCTGGGAAACCAGGTTGGAAAGCATACCGCCCGGGACCTGATAACGCAGGGTATTGATGTCAACGCCCAGAACCTTGGTATTCATCAGACCACTCTTTAACGCTTCCTCACGCATCGGGCGGAAGTAATCTGCGATCTCCGCCAGTTTTTCCTGATCCAGTCCGGTATCATACGGAGTACCTTTGAAGGTCTCAACCATAACCTCGGTCGCCGGCTGGCTCGTTCCCATCGAGAACGGAGACATCGCGGTATCGATCATGTCAGCGCCCGCTTCCACTGCCTTTAGGTACGTCATGGATGCAACGCCGGAGGTGTAATGCGTATGGATATCAATCGGAAGATCAACTGCTTCTTTCAGTGCTTTCACGAGGATCTCTGCATTGTACGGGGTCAGAAGACCTGCCATATCCTTGATACACAGAGAATCAGCGCCCATATCCTCGATTCTCTTTGCAATGTCTTTCCAATAATCCAGTGTATATGCATCACCCAGTGTATAGCTCAGCGCTATCTGTGCGTGTGCTTTTTCTTTGTTGGCTGCCTTTACCGCTGTCTCCAGGTTGCGGATATCATTTAAACAGTCAAAAATACGGATAATATCAATACCATTGGCAACTGATTTCTGTACGAAATATTCTATCA
>ERZ791800.1048-NODE-1048-length-15165-cov-4.647320_pt1 | contig 15165 bp, 10 predicted proteins | sample MGYA00510310_ERZ791800 | MGnify/ENA primary metagenome ERZ791800 (study PRJEB30046, sample SAMN00791954) | human gut metagenome | study: EMG produced TPA metagenomics assembly of the A metagenome-wide association study of gut microbiota in type 2... | reverse complement strand
GGACCCTCTGATTAACAGTCAGATGCTCTAACCGACTGAGCTAAGGAAGAATGTTTTTCTCAATTGCGATGCAAAAGTAGTAGGTTTTTTTGAAATATGCAATATCTTTGCAAAAAAAATATTTGAAATGGACAAAATAATAGGATTGGGCAACGCCCTGGTAGACGTACTTGCAACCCTAGAGGATGATACGCTCCTGGAGGAAATGGGATTACCCAAAGGAAGCATGCAACTGATTGATGACGCTAAGTTACAGCAGATTAACACGAGATTTTCACAAATGAAAACCCACCAGGCAACGGGTGGATCGGCAGGAAATGCCATACTTGGGCTGGCTTGTCTCGGTGCCGGAACAGGATTTATAGGAAAAATAGGAAATGATCATTTTGGGGATTTTTTTCGTAATAATCTTCAGAAAAATGATATTGAGGATAAATTATTGATCTCGGAACAACTTCCTTCCGGTGTTGCATCTACTTTTATTTCACCGGATGGAGAACGTACTTTTGGTACTTATTTGGGAGCGGCTGCTTCTTTAAGGGCAGAAGAACTGACTCTTGATATGTTTAAAGGGTATGCTTACTTATTTATAGAAGGTTATCTGGTACAAGACCATGAAATGATTCTTCATGCCATTGAACTGGCAAAAGAAGCAGGATTGCAGATTTGTCTCGATATGGCAAGTTATAATATTGTAGCTAATGATATGGAGTTTTTCTCCTTATTAATAAATAAATACGTGGACATTGTCTTTGCGAACGAAGAAGAAGCGAAGGCTTTCACGGGGAAGGAGCCGAAAGAGGCTTTAGGAGTGATTGCCAAAAAATGCAGTATTGCTATCGTAAAAGTTGGTGCGGAAGGTTCTTATATTCGTAAAGGAACGGAAGAAATTAAGGTTTCTGCTATCCCGGTAGAGAAGGTCGTGGATACTACCGGTGCGGGGGACTATTTTGCTTCCGGTTTTCTATATGGATTGACATGTGGATATTCGTTGGAGAAGTGTGCTAAAATAGGTTCTATTCTATCGGGAAATGTTATTCAGGTAATCGGAACATCCATGCCGCAAGAACGTTGGGATGAAATTAAGTTAAATATTAACAGGATTTCTGGCGGAATAACCAGGGATTGAGTTACTTTTACAACTCATTTATATTGAAAGAAGTATGAAAAAATTGCTGAGTGGGCGGATAGCTATTGTTGTAGTAGCCGTGATAGCTACGGTAGCTTTCTTTAGTTTCAAGAGTGGAGACGACCGCAATTTCCAGATTGCCAAGAATTTGGATATATTCAATGCGATTGTGAAAGAGCTGGATATGTTCTATGTAGATACAATTGACCCGAACAAGACCATTCGGGAAGGGATTGACAATATGCTTTTCACGCTGGATCCTTATACGGAGTATTTTCCGGAAGAAGACCAGAGTGAACTGGAACAGATGATTAAAGGCTCATTCGGTGGTATCGGTTCTTACATTGCTTATAATACAAAGCTCAAACGTTCGATGATTTCCGAACCTTTCGAAGGTACACCTGCCGCGAAAGCCGGATTGAAAGCCGGAGATATTCTAATGGAAATCGATGGCAAGGATCTTGCGGGTAAGAACAATGCGGAAGTCAGCCAGATGTTGCGCGGACAGGCTGGAACCAGTTTTAAATTGAAAGTGAACCGTCCCAATGCGAAGGGAGGAAATACACCGATGGAATTTACGATTGTACGTGAATCTATTCAAAATCCGGCGATTCCTTATGCTGCTGTGCTGGATAATCAGGTAGGATATATTAATTTGAGTACTTTCTCCGGTAATCCTTCTAAGGAGTTTAAGAAGGCGTTTCTGGATTTAAAGAAACAAGGGGCTACTTCGTTGGTAATTGACCTTCGCGGGAATGGCGGCGGCTTGTTGGATGAGGCGGTGGAAATTGCTAACTATTTCTTACCACGTGGAAAAGTGATTGTAACAACAAAAGGTAAAATTAAGCAGGCGAGCAATACTTATAAGACTTTACGTGAACCGTTGGATTTGGATATTCCGATTGCTGTATTGGTAAATAGTGGCACAGCTTCTGCTTCTGAGATTCTGTCGGGTTCTTTGCAGGACCTTGACCGTGCTGTAGTTGTCGGCAGTCGTACTTTTGGCAAAGGACTGGTACAGGTGCCCCGTTCTCTGCCTTATGGAGGAACGATGAAAGTGACTACTTCCAAATATTATATTCCAAGCGGACGCTGTGTGCAAGCTATTGACTATAAACACCGGAATGAAGACGGAAGTGTAGGTACTATTCCTGATAGTTTGACGAAAGTGTTCTATACGGCTGCCGGACGTGAAGTGCGCGACGGAGGCGGGGTGATGCCGGATGTTGCTATCAAACAGGAAAAGTTGCCGAATATCCTGTTTTATTTGGTTCGGGATAATCTGATATTCGATTATGCAACTCAGTACTGCCTGAAACATCCTACTATCGTAGAGCCTGAAAAGTTCGAGGTTACGGACGCTGATTATAATGACTTTAAGACATTGGTGAAGAAGGCTGATTTCAAATATGACCAGCAAAGTGAGAAAATTCTGAAAACTTTGAAGGAGGCTGCCGAATTTGAAGGTTATATGGAGGGTGCTTCGGAAGAGTTCAAGGCACTCGAGAAGAAGTTGAACCATGACCTTGAGCGCGATTTAGATTATTTCTCTGGTGATATAAAGAAGATGATAGCTTCTGAAATTATAAAGCGCTATTATTATCAGCGTGGTAATATCATTCAGCAGTTGAAGGATGATGACGGCTTGAAGGAAGCTGTGAAGATTCTGAATGATCCAGCGAAATACAAGGAAATGCTAAGTGCGCCGGTTGCCAAGAAATAGGGTATACGTGTGATAATAAATAAAGAAACGACGGGGTGTATGGTAAATGCAAATACTCGTCGTTTTTTTGTTTCTGATAATCCGGCTATTTTTATTCGGTTGTTCTTATTGACGAATCAGAGGCAGGGTGAAGTAGAATCTGCTTCCTTTTCCTTCTTGGGAACGCAGCCATATACGTCCTCCCATTTTCTCTACTAACATTCTGCAAAGAGTTAATCCGAGTCCGGTACCTTGTACAAAGTCGTTTATTTTACCGAATCGTTGGAAGATAGTAGCTACTCTTTCTGCCGGGATACCGATACCACTATCTTTGACATAAAATTCCACGAAATCTTCTTTCTCCCGATAGCCGAAATGAATTTCTCCTTTTGGGGTGAATTTGGCAGCATTACTAAGCAAGTTACTTATAATCTGTATGATACGATTCCAGTCTCCGGATACATAAAGCTCGGTGTCTACATCGTCCAGAATCAGTTTAGTACCGTTTTTGACTTTATAACAGAATTGCTGTTCCAGTTGCAGGCAGATATCTATTAATTTGATAGGGCGGATATTGAAACTCAATGAATCGGCTTCGAGTGATGACAAATCCAGAATATCATTGAACAGATTCAGTAATATTTCTGAATTTCTCTCGATGATTTCAGCATACTGTTCCTTCTCGTTTGTGCATTCAGCGTCGATGACTAATTTGGAAAATCCGACGATGGCGTTCAGGGGGGTACGGATCTCATGACTCATGTTGGCAAGAAAAGCTGATTTCAGGCGGTCCGATTCTTCGGCTTTGATTCTGGCGGCTTCCAGCTCTTTTTGTTGTTTCTTGTTGGTTTGTTCCGCATTCCATTGTTCGGATATATCGCGACACATACATAGCAGGTATTCGTTATCCAGAGGGAAAATACGATTTTCGTAATGGTGTAAGATACCGTCCAGCATCAGATCATGCCGGGATGTTGAGCTTTCTCCTGTAAGGATTACCCTGTCCATATTTTGGCGTACGCTTTCGTAGGCTTCCGGCGGAAGTATGTCTTTTACGTTAGAATGGGTGATATTATCGGCATTGATACCTTCCACATGATTGGTCGACGGAGAGGAGGCGAGTTCAATAATGTTTGCATCGTGGTCGAAAACTGTCAACATATCGGGCAGGGCGTCCAGAATACGGGTACTGTATTTTTCACGGAAACGTTCTTGTACGGGGTATGACTGCATAGAAGAAAGATCTTCAACTTTCTTCTCTAATTGTTCTATAATTTTAATCAGCTCTTCTTTTGTCTTGTTCTCGTTGTTTTGCATAGAAGGTTCAATAAATCTGTTATCAATGTTGTATAAAGTGCATTAATATTGCAAATATAAGACAATAATCCGACAAACGTGCCAGGCTTCCTAGTTATTATAATATAAAAAAGGAGGATAGCTTTTGCCCTACTAATCAGAATGTTCTATCTTTGCACCACTTATTTATAAATGATTTACAATATGTCTACAGAATTATTCTCTACTCTGCCCTACAAGGTGGCAGATATTACGCTTGCTGACTTCGGACGCAAGGAAATCGATTTGGCAGAAAAAGAAATGCCCGGCCTCATGGCTCTTCGCGAAAAGTATGGAGAATCCAAACCGTTGAAAGGTGCCCGTATTATGGGATCGTTGCACATGACCATTCAGACAGCCGTTCTGATTGAAACATTGGTTGCTTTAGGTGCTGAAGTACGTTGGTGCTCTTGTAATATATATTCGACACAAGACCATGCTGCGGCAGCGATCGCTGCTTCGGGGGTGCCTGTGTTTGCATGGAAGGGTGAAACGCTTGCCGACTACTGGTGGTGTACGTTGCAGGCTTTGAGTTTCCCCGGTGGTAAAGGACCGAATGTGATTGTAGATGATGGTGGTGATGCAACCATGATGATTCACGTTGGTTATGATGCTGAAAACAATGCTGCCGTGCTGGATAAGGAAGTGCACGCAGAAGATGAAATAGAGCTGAATGCTATCTTGAAGAAAGTGTTGGCGGAAGATGCTACCCGTTGGCATCGCGTAGCGGAAGAAGTTCGTGGCGTATCTGAAGAGACAACCACAGGTGTACACCGTCTGTACCAGATGCAGGAAGAAGGCAAACTGTTATTCCCGGCATTCAATGTGAACGATTCGGTAACGAAGTCCAAATTCGATAATCTGTACGGATGTCGTGAATCATTAGCTGACGGTATCAAGCGTGCAACGGATGTGATGATTGCCGGTAAGGTAGTAGTTGTATGTGGCTATGGTGATGTCGGTAAAGGATGTTCACATTCCATGCGCTCTTACGGGGCACGTGTGCTTGTGACGGAAGTAGACCCGATCTGCGCATTGCAAGCGGCAATGGAAGGCTTTGAAGTAGTGACAATGGAGGATGCGTGCACTGAAGGCAATATTTTCGTGACTACTACTGGCAATATCGATATTATCCGTATTGACCACATGGAGAAGATGAAAGACCAGGCTATCGTATGTAATATCGGTCACTTCGACAATGAAATTCAGGTGGATGCGTTGAAACATTATGCGGGTATCAAATGCGTGAATATAAAACCGCAGGTAGACCGTTATTATTTCCCGGATGGCCATAGCATTATACTGCTTGCCGACGGCCGTCTGGTAAATCTGGGGTGTGCGACAGGACATCCGTCATTCGTGATGAGTAACTCGTTTACTAATCAGACATTAGCTCAGATCGAACTGTTCAATAAAAAATATGATATAAATGTATATCGTTTGCCGAAACATCTGGATGAGGAAGTAGCCCGTCTGCATCTTGAAAAAATCGGGGTGAAACTGACTAAGCTGACTCCTGAACAGGCTGCTTATATCGGTGTATCGGTAGACGGCCCTTACAAGGCGGATCATTATAGATACTAAATTCAGTTGATAATTGATAGTTGATAAATGATAGTTGTTGGCTTGGGGGGCTGAATGCAACAAGTCAGTTATCATTCTCAACTATCAATTATCATTTATCAACTATCAATATATTATGAAGAAAATCCTTCCAGACTTAATTGCCATTCTGGCTTTTATCATTCTTTCTTTTGCTTATTTCTTTCCGGCTGATATCGAAGGTCGTATTCTGTTTCAGCACGATTCGGTGGCCGGAGTTGGTGCAGGGCAAGAATCCAAGGAATATCTCGAACGTACCGGAGAACGTACACGCTGGACAAACTCTATTTTTGGCGGTATGCCTACCTATCAGATGTCTCCGAGCTACGATTCAACAAAGACTTTGAAGTGGGTGGAAAAGGTGTATCAGTTATACCTTCCCGGCTATGTCGTACTGACTTTCATTATGATGCTGGGCTTTTATATCCTTCTGCGAGCATTCGGATTATCAGCATGGCTGGCAGGACTAGGGGGGATTATATGGGCATTCTCTTCCTATTTCTTTATTCTGATACCGGCGGGGCATATCTGGAAGTTTGTTACATTGGCTTATATTCCGCCTACGATTGCCGGTGTCGTATTGGCTTATCGGAAGAAATATTTGTTAGGAGGGGTTATTACAGCCTTGTTTATTGCTCTTCAGATTCAGTCGAATCACATTCAGATGAGTTATTACTTCATGTTTGTGATCCTGTTCTTTATAATAGCTTATTTTGTTGATGCTTATGAAAAGAAGGAATTGCCGCATTTCTTTAAGGCTAGCGCTATTCTTGCATTAGCTGCTGTGGTAGGAGTTTGCGTAAATATCTCCAACTTGTACCATACTTACGAGTATAGTAAGGAGACCATGCGCGGTAAGAGCGAACTGAAACAGGAAGGCCCTGCTGCCAACCAGACCAGTAGCGGACTGGACCGCGATTATATTACAAATTGGAGCTATGGCATAGGTGAAACACTGACTCTATTAGTGCCCAACGTTAAGGGAGGGGGCTGTTCTACTACTTTGTCACAGAATGAAACTGCTATGGCAAAAGCAAACCCGATGTACGGAAACCTTTATTCGCAGTTGACGCCCTATTTTGGCGATCAGCCGTGGACTGCCGGGCCGGTATATGTCGGAGCGTTTGTTGTGTTCCTGTTTATTTTGGGATGTTTTATAGTTAAAGGACCGCTCAAATGGGCACTGTTGGGAGCCACCATTTTCTCTATCCTTCTTTCGTGGGGAAAGAACTTCATGGGGCTGACTGATTTCTTCATCGATTATATTCCGATGTATAATAAATTCCGTGCGGTATCCTCCATTCTTGTAATAGCCGAATTTACAATTCCGTTGTTGGCGATTTTTGCTTTGAAAGAGATTCTGAGCAAACCGGATATCCTGAAGCTGAAAGAGAACCGTACAGGAGTAATTGTCACGTTGGTGCTTACAGCCGGTGTTGCGTTGATTCTGGCTATTGCTCCGGGAGTTTTCTTCTCCAACTTCAGTTCAGGACAGGAAATGGCTGCTTTGAAGCAAGGGCTTCCGGCGGAACATCTTGTTCCTGTCATGACCAGCCTGAAAGATATGCGTGAGGCGATACTAACTTCGGATGCATGGCGTAGCTTTTTTATCATCGTTATAGGTTGCCTGCTTTTATTCTTATATCAACAGAAGAAGTTGAAAGCCTCATTCACCTTAGGAGGTATTGTACTTCTGTGTCTGATAGATATGTGGAGTGTCAACAAACGCTATTTGTATGACGATCTGTTTGTTCCGAAGTCCAAACAAGCAGAAGCATTCGTCAAGACGCAGGCGGATGAAATTATTCTTCAAGATACGACCTTATATTATCGGGTATTGAACTTTGTAGGTTTCCCCGGCAATACATTTAATGAGAATAATACAGCGTACTGGCATAAGAGTGTCGGTGGTTATCATGCCGCCAAGTTGCGCCGTTATCAGGAAATGATCGATCATCATATTATTCCGGAAATGCAGGCGACCTATCAGGAAGTAGCTGCTGCCGGTGGCAAAATGGACAGCGTGGATGCTTCTAAATTTCGTGTGCTGAATATGCTGAACACGAAATACTTTATCTTCCCTGCCGGACAACAGGGGCAGCCTGTTCCTGTGGAAAATCCGTATGCATACGGTAATGCCTGGTTTGTGGATAAGGTGCAGTATGTGAATAATGCAAATGAGGAAATTGATGCTTTGAATGATATTCTTCCTACGGAAACCGCTGTAGTAGATGCGAAGTTTAAGGAAAAACTGAAGGGTGTGACGGAAGGATATAAGGACTCTCTGTCTGCCATTCGTTTGACGAGCTATGAGCCGAATCGTTTGGTTTATAAGACTTCTTCCGCTAAAGACGGTGTAGTTGTTTTCTCTGAAATATATTATCCGGGATGGCAGGCAACGATTGACGGTCAGCCGGTGGATATTGCCCGGGCGGACTATGTGTTGCGTGTAATGAATATTCCGGCCGGTGAACATACGATTGAGATGTGGTTTGATCCGCAGAGCATACATGTGACGGAAAGTATTGCTTACGCAGCATTGGCTTTGCTGTTGATTGGAGTGATGATTCTGGTATGGATGAGTAGAAGCAGAATCTCTAAGAAATCTTGAATGAAATGATGTAATGCTTACCTTATTGCATAGAATAGATAAGGTTATTAGATAAGAACGGCTCTCTTCCTCCCGAAGAGAGCCGTTTTGCATTCACTAAAAAATTATGAAAAACAAACGCTATTTGGTTGTTTGAATATGCTGATTAATCATTCTTTATTTGTTTTAATACCTCAAAACTAAGCAGATACTGGGATAGATGAAAATAAAATCGACTAAGTACGGAGTTTTGTCTATCAAAAGTTCTGTTGAAAAAGGAAAATATGAATATAAAGAGTCGGTTTATGGGTAGCTTTCATTTGTCCTAACCCACTAAATTTGTAGCCGATTATAGAGCATATATTATGAAAAGACTACTGTTCATTTTTACCTTTTTTATTTTGCTCGTTGTAAACGGGAGAGCGCAAGGAGTAGAAACCTTGACATTGGAAGATTGCCTTCGGATAGGTATTGATAACAACTTGTCGTTGGAGAGCAAGCGTAGAGAAATACAGAAAAGCAAATATGGTGTATCTGAAAATCGGGCAAGATTGTTGCCGCAGATTAGTGCTGTCGCCGGTTATAGTAATAATTTTGATCCTCCGGTATCTGTGACGGACGGTTCATCTTACGGCGTTCCCTATAATATTACTCAAACATTGCAACATTCTGCTAATGCAGGCCTGGAAATGCAAATGCCGCTTTTCAACCAGACTCTTTATACTTCTATGTCTATTGCTAAAGTTGTGGAGGAGATCAGCCGCTTGTCTTATGGTAAGGCGAGGGAGGACATTATTCTTCAAATCAGCAAGATGTACTATCTGGGGCAAGTAACAGCCGAGCAAATAGTGTTGATAAAGGCGAATATCACCCGTCTGGAAGAGTTGCGGGATATAACCCGGGCTTTCTTTGATAATGGTATGTCTATGGAAGTCGACCTGAAAAGAGTAAATATCAATTTGGAGAACCTGAAAGTGCAATATGACAATGCACAGGCAATGATGAAGCAGCAACTTAATATGTTGAAGTACATTATGGATTATCCGGCTGAAAAAGAAATAGCCCTGACACCGGTTAATACTGATAGCATTACTACGGTCGCTTTAACCGGTTTGTCGGAGAACCTCTACGAACTGCAACTCACGCAATCGCAGTTGGAACTGGCTGAACGGCAAAAACGGATGATTACTAATGGCTATATTCCTTCTCTTAGTTTGACAGGGAACTGGAGATATGCTGCCTACACAGATAAAGGTTATCATTGGTTCCATTCCGGTCCGTCCAATCATTGGTTTCGTTCGTATGGACTGGGGCTGACTTTGCGCATTCCTATTTTTGATGGACTGGATAAAACCTATAAGATAAGGAAAGCGATGATCGACATTGAGAATCGCAAGCTGGCATGGGAGGACACCCGGAAAAATCTGCAAACCCAATATTTGAATGCGGTGAACGACCTGATGAATAACCAGCGTAATTTTAAAAAACAGAAAGATAACTATCTGTTGGCGGAAGATGTCTATGCCGTTACTTCCGACCGTTATCGCGAAGGGATCGCTTCAATGACTGAGGTGCTGCAAGACGAAATGCAGATGAGTGAAGCGCAGAACAATTATATCAATGCACATTATAATTATCGGGTCACCAACCTGATGCTCCTCAAACTGACCGGGCAGATAGAATCATTAGTCAAATAATACGCAACTAACAATCGAATCATAAAATATGGAAACAATGGAAAATAATATTCCTTCCGCTACTCATCAGGAGAAAGCGAAGAAAATGAAGAAACTTCGTCGTTGGCAGATTGCAGTCAGCCTTTTAGGAGTGGCTATTATTGTCTGGGGAGTAATTGAAGTGGTTTGTCTCTTTTTGAATTATAGCCAGACGGAAACCAGCAACGATGCCCAGATCGAGCAATATGTATCGCCTATCAACCTGCGTGCTTCGGGATATATTGATAAGATTTACTTTACCGAGCATCAGGAGGTACATAAAGGGGATACTCTGATGGTGCTCGACGATCGTGAATATAAAATCCGGGTAATGGAAGCCGAAGCCGCACTGAAGGATGCGCAAGCCGGTGCCACAATAATTAATGCCACGTTGAATACTACACAGACCACTGCATCCGTCTATGATGCCTCTATTGCTGAAATCGAAGTGCGCCTGGCTAAACTGGAGAAAGACCGGAAACGATATGAAAATCTGGTGAAACGAAATGCAGCGACTCCTATCCAGCTTGAACAGATTATTACGGATTATGAGGCTACGCGTAAGAAGCTGGAAGCTGTGGAAAGACAGAAGAAAGCTGCCCTTTCCGGTGTGGATGAGGTGTCTTATCGTCGTGTGAGTACCGAAGCTGCTATTCAACGGGCAACGGCGGCACTTGAAATGGCACGCCTGAATCTGTCTTATACGGTTGTGGTAGCTCCCTGTGATGGAAAGCTCGGTCGTCGTTCGTTGGAGGAAGGACAATTCATTTCCGCTGGACAGACGATTACTTATATTCTTCCTAATACTCAAAAATGGATTGTAGCCAATTATAAGGAAACGCAAATTGAGAATCTGCATATCGGACAGGAAGTATCTGTTACGGTAGACGCTATTAGTGATAAAGAGTTTACGGGGAAGGTGACATCTATTTCAGGGGCCACAGGTTCTAAATACTCATTAGTCCCGACAGATAATTCGGCCGGAAACTTTGTAAAGATACAACAGCGTATCCCTGTACGTATTGATTTTACTAATTTATCCAAAGAAGATAACGAACGACTGGCAGCTGGTATGATGGTCGTGGTTAAAGCCCGGCTTTAGTTTCATTCTGCCTTGTCCGTGAAGTGTGATTAACTATTTGTAAACAGTAATTTGGATTTACACAAATGCCCTCATATCCTAAAAACTATCCTTTTTATAACTGGATGCCCAAGCCATTGGGGATTATCATCCTATTATTCTTTTTCCTGCCGATTCTTACGGTAGGCGGGGTTTATTCGGTGAATAGTACCGAGATGATGAGCGGTCTTGGCATTATTTCCGAACATATTCAGTTTGCTAACTTTGTGACTTCGATCGGTATGGCGGCTTTTGCTCCATTCTTGTACGAACTGGTGTGTGTGCGCCGGGAGAAGATGATGTGCATTGTCGGATTCGCATTGATGTATATATTCAGTTATATTTGTGCCAAGACCGATAGCGTATTCCTGTTAGCACTTTGTAGCCTGTTGACAGGCTTTCTGCGTATGGTGTTGATGATGGTCAATCTGTTTACCCTTATTTGGTATGCCGGAGGCATGGAAGCTACCCGTAATATCACTCCGGGGCTGGAACCGAAAGACGCAGCCGGTTGGAACAAACTGGATATTGAAAGATGTGTGAGCCAGCCGGCGGTTTATCTGTTTTTTATGATTCTGGGACAGTCGGGTACGGCACTCACGGCCTGGCTGTCCTTTGAATATGAGTGGAAGTATGTGTATTATTTTATGATGGGGATTCTACTGGTTTCTATCTTAATCATATTTATCACTATGCCCAATTACAAATTCCCTGGGCGCTTTCCTATCAACTTCCGTAAGTTCGGTAATGTCACTGCCTTCTGTGTTTCGCTGACGTGTCTCACTTATGTACTGGTTTACGGTAAAGTGCTCGATTGGTACGATGATGAGTCTATCCGTTGGGCAACTGCTGTCAGCATACTTTTTGCCGGGATCTTTCTCTATATGGATGTCACCCGCCGGTCGCCTTATGTCTTGTTGGATGCATTCAAACTACGCACCATCCGTATGGGCGCTTTGCTTTATCTGCTGCTGATGATCATCAATTCCAGTGCCATGTTTGTTAATGTATTCGCAGGTGTAGGGATGCATCTTGATAATTTGCAGAATGCTTCGTTGGGCAATTGGTGCATGGTGGGGTATACTATTGGTGCAGTGATTGCTATGGCGTTGGGGAGCAAAGGATTGCATTTCAAATATCTTTTTGCTCTTGGTTTTTTCTTTCTGTCCTTATCGGCTGTGTTCATGTATTTTGAAGTACAGACAGCAGGGATGTATGAACGTTTGAAGTATGCAGTCATTATCCGTGCTATTGGTATGATGATTTTGTATGCCCTGACGGCAGCTTATGCTAATCAGCGTATGCCTTTCAAATACCTTTCTACCTGGATTTGCATCATGCTCACCGTGCGTATGGTGCTGGGACCCGGTATTGGAGGAGCTATTTATTCGAATGTGCTGCAGGAACGGCAGCAACATTACATCACCCGTTATGCGCAAAATGTAGATTTGCTAAATCCGGATGCTTCTACTTCTTTTCTTGGTACGGTGCAGGGGATGAAGTATCAAGGGAAAAGTGAGACGGAAGCCCGTAATATGGCAGCTATATCTACTAAGGGACGGATTCAGGTGCAAGCCACGCTTTCCGCTCTCAAAGAAATGGCAGGCTGGACGATCTATGGCGGGTTAATTTGTATGATATTTGTGCTTGTTGTTCCTTATCCTAAACGAAAATTGCTAACTTAGCGTCGTTTTTGATAATGATTTATATAATGTATTGGTATTATGGATACACAGCAAGATCGTTTATTGCAATTTGACCGCGACTTGTTGAGCGGGAAAAATATATGTAGTTCGAGAGGTGTACTTGTGACTTTTCCGTCTTCTTTAAAAAAACTGTTCCACATGAAAGGATTGGGGGTGATTATTTGTCACCGGGGGAGTTTCCAGTTTTCCTTGAATCAGAAGGTCTGTTCTGCTAAGGCGGGCGAAAGCCTGTTTATTCCCGAAGAAGGTGCGTTTCAGGTTCTTCAGGAATCAGAAGATATGGAAGTACAGATTCTGATCTATCAGATAGAGCCCATACGGGATATTATGGGCAATGCGGTTGTGACTATGTATATGTATTCGCGGATTACTCCTGATGAGCCTAGTTGTGTGTGGACCACCGGTGAAGAAGAAGAAATCACGAAATATATGTCTCTGCTCGACAGTGCTGTGGAGGTAGAAGAAAATCCATTTAAACTTTACGAACAAAAACTGCTTCTACTTGCATTAACATACAGGATTTGTTCCATGTATAATCGTAAATTAGTGAATGATGGAGAAGAAGCGGGAGGACGGAAAAATGAAGTCTTCATCCGTTTAATCCAGTTAATTGAGAAATATTATATGCAGGAGCGGGGAGTGGAATTTTATGCGGATAAACTCTGTTTGTCTCCTAAATATCTTTCTGCGGTTTCAAAAAGTATATGCGGGTATACAGTACAGGAACTTGTATTCAAGGCGATTATCCGTAAAAGTATCTCGTTGCTGAAGAATACTCAGCAGGACATTCAGGAAATCTCGAATGCTTTCGGCTTCCCCAATGCTTCTTATTTCGGTACATTCTTTAAGAAGCAAGTGGGGATGTCACCGCAGCAATATCGAAAGAGTCTTTAAAGATTTATTCTTTTTCTCCGTAGGCAAGATCGCCTGCGTCGCCCAGCCCCGGAACGATATAGGAGTGTTCATTGATTTCGGGGTCGATAGCAGCACACCAGATCGTTGTCTTATCTTCGGGGAATACATTTATAATATGATCGATAGCCTTCTGGCTGGCGATGATGGAAGCAACGTGGATTTCGGCAGGGTGACCTTTGGTCAGCATTGCCTGATAGCTCAGTTCCATACTGCCGCCTGTTGCCAACATAGGGTCGGTGATGATCAGCGTTTTGTCGTCAATACGGGGAGAAGCGATATATTCTATATGTATATCAAATTTTAGCGTATCCTTATACTTACGGTATGCGGAAACAAACGCATTCTCCGCACCATCGAAATAACTCAAGAAGCCCTGATGGAAGGGTAGGCCTGCACGTAAGATAGTGCTGATAACTAAATTGTTGTCCGGTGTACTTACCGGAGCAACTCCCAGTGGTGTCCGGATGTTTTTTACCGAATATGTAAACTCCTTACTCATTTCATACGCCATGATTTCTCCGATACGTTCAATGTTACGGCGGAAGCGAAGGCGGTCGTTCTGAACTTCTACATTTCTGATCTCGGATATGTACTGGTTTAGAATCGAATTTGTTTTGCTAAAATCAATTACTTTCATATTATAGTTTAATCATAATTTAATCTCATTTTCATAGTATTGATAGCATACTGACTTGCAAAGTAAATGATAATCTTTCAAATTGCAATATTCAGTTTGCAGATATTGTTAGGAATTTATAAAAGAGATTCAATTAGGGAAAAATTTCTCTAATCCCTTCTTGCTTTCCAAAGAAAGTGTTACTTTTGTACCCGGATTTACAAGGGGGCGTTCCTCAATCCCCTTCTTAGTCAAAAGGTGAAGAGATAATAAAACAAAATACCAATTTAATTAATTCAAAGAAAATGGCAAATTTAGATTTAAGCAAGTACGGTATCACAGGTGTGACCGAGATTTTGCACAACCCGTCTTATGATGTTTTGTTCGCTGAAGAAACAAAACCGAGTCTGGAAGGCTTTGAAAAAGGTCAAGTAACTGAATTAGGTGCTGTTAATGTAATGACAGGTATCTATACCGGTCGTTCTCCTAAAGATAAATTCTTCGTTAAGAATGAAGCTTCTGCTGATTCTGTATGGTGGACTTCTGACGAATACAAAAACGACAACAAACCTTGTACTGAAGAAGCTTGGGCTGATTTGAAAGCTAAAGCTGTAAAACAATTGTCAGGCAAACGTCTGTTCGTTGTTGATACTTTCTGTGGTGCTAACGAAGCAACTCGTATGAAAGTACGTTTCATCATGGAAGTAGCTTGGCAGGCTCACTTCGTAACTAACA
>ERZ791800.1035-NODE-1035-length-15322-cov-8.074605_pt1 | contig 15322 bp, 13 predicted proteins | sample MGYA00510310_ERZ791800 | MGnify/ENA primary metagenome ERZ791800 (study PRJEB30046, sample SAMN00791954) | human gut metagenome | study: EMG produced TPA metagenomics assembly of the A metagenome-wide association study of gut microbiota in type 2... | reverse complement strand
GCTGCTTTTCAGCTTCGGTGGTTCGAATCCACCCGCGCCCACCAAGAACTCCAGTATCGTAAAGATGCTGGAGTTTTTCTTTTGTCCGAAACTTTTCAAAGCATATCCAAGGGTGGATTCGAACAGCTGCGGCGCTGTCGCCGAAGACAGCGCAAAAACAGCCCAGTGGGCTGTTTTTAGCAGCGCGGCTTGCGACATCCACCCGCGCCCACCAAAAATGCTCAGCGTATGAAAGTACGCTGGGCTTTTTGTTTTGCCAAATCATAGCAAAAACCGGTTGGCGTCATTCACACCAGCCGGTTTCCTTTTACACTTTCAGATTTTTCTCTTTCCGCTCAAGATAGAGGAAGAAGCAGACATTCAGCACGATGCCCACAGCGGTAGAGGTGGGCGCGGCCAGACCGATCATGGTCAGGCTGGCGTTAGGCTGGATGCTCATGATGTAAGCCATGGGCAGGCGGACCAGGAGGGTCTGCACAAGGCCCTGCACCATGACCCAGACGGTCTTGTTGTTGCCGTTGAAGTAGCCCACCATGCTGAACAGCACCGCTGTGACGATCGCCTCAGGCGCAAAACCGCGCAGATAGGCGAAGGCATTCACAATGACGGCGGCGTCTGTAGTGAAGATGCCGGACAGCAGGTCGCCCTCGAACCACACCAGCGCAAACACCGCACAGCCGAAGACCAGACCGATGGCAATGCCGGTGAACAGAGTCTGCCTGACCCGCTTTTTGTTGCCGGCGCCGACATTCTGAGAGACGAAAGAGGCCATCGACTGCATCAGAGAGCTGGGGATGAGCATGGCGAAGTTGACGATCTTGCAGGCCACGCCGTAGCCGGAGGACGCTTCCAGACCCAGACGGTTGACGAAGGCGCAGAGCGCCAGAAAGGAAACCTGCGTCAGAAACTCCTGCAAAGCCAGCGGCAGGCCAATGTCCAAGAACTTGCGGCACTGGAGGTTGAGACGGAAATCAGTCTTTTTGAGCTGGAAAGGCAGATGTTTTTTCAGCAGCATCGCCACAGCGCACACGACGCTGACAGCCTGCGCCGCCACGGTGGCGATGGCCGCGCCGGCAGCGTCCATGTGGAACCCGGCCACCAGCAGCAGGTCGCCGAAGATATTCACGATGCAGGCCACCAGCACGAAGATCAGAGGCGACTTGCTGTCGCCCAGACCACGGAAGATGGCGGACAGCACGTTGTACGCCACGATGAAGAAGATGCCTGCGCCGCAGATGCGGACGTAGCTGGCCGTCAGCTCGACGGCCTCCGCCGGGGCCTGCATCAGGATGGAAATGCCGCGTGCAAAGCCCACCATCACCACAAACAGCGCCGCAGCGATGATGGCGAACACCACAGTGCCGCCACCGATGACCTGCCCGATGTACTCGGGGTGCTTTTCGCCCAGATAGCGGGCGATGAGGACGGTGATGCCCATTGCAAACTGGGTCACTACAAAGGTCACGAGGTTGAGCACCTGACTGCCGGTGGAGACAGCGGAAAGGCCCGCGGTGGTTCCGAAACGCCCCACCACCAGCAGGTCTACCGCGCCGTAGGCAGCCTGCAGCACCAATGCGCCCAGAATGGGCAGCATAAAGAAAGCAAGTTTTTTCGGGATGCTGCCCTGCGTGAAATCACCCTTATCGCTTTTCAAGAGAAGTTCTCCTTTCCCACATAACTTGATAGAATGCTTCGATGGTGCGGATGGTACACTCTGCATCCGCTTCGGAGATGCTGTCCAGACAGGGCGCAAGCTCCCGGAAATAATCCGCATCGTACTTCTTCGAAAGCTGCCGCCCCGCCTCAGAGAGAGACAGGTATGTCACCCGCCCGTCTTCGGCAGAGAGTTGCTTTTTCAGGTAGCCTTTGGCCTCCATCTCCTTGACGGTACGGGTCACGCCGGGGCGCGGCAGGCCCAGCGCGTCGCTGAGGTCAGACACTTTCACCCGCAGCCCCTTTGCCTCCAGCTTCTGGATGGCGTCCAGATATTGGATGTAGGAGGGCATCACGCCATCTGGCAGCGGAGGCAGCATGTCCCGCGCCCGCTTTGCCAGATAGCAGGTGTCCATCATCCGCTTGATGAGTTCGATGGTCATAGTTTCTTTCCTTTCCAAAAGTCGCCTCAGATAATTACCTCTGATAATTATATGGATAGGCGCCCCCCTTGTCAAGCCCCCCTCTGCAAAGTTCGAGGTTCTCCGGCAGCGGTCGTCCTCCTGTTAGACATTCCCAGGGGTTGGAACCCGCGGGCTAAGAAACAGCCCACTGGGCTGATTGCTTGCGGTGTTGCGCGCCGCCGCCCTGTTCAGCCCCTCTTTCGCACCGAAAAGAAAAAGCAGAACACGAACGTGTTCTGCTTTTTCCTGGTGCAGGAATGCAATCCAAATCCGAACCATTTCCCTCGGATGCAACTTCTGTCGCTTCTCCAAAGGTGACGGTCTGTGTACCTTCTTTATAGTTAAAGGTTATCAAAACCTTATCGTCATACAGGTAAATCGCATTGATAAACGTATCCACCAGCGCCTGCCGCTGGTCTTTCAGGCTCATGTCCAGCTTGCGGAACCGGAGCAGCCAGAACCGGATGAACTCCTCCGTGACCTTGGGCTTTGCCAGCTTCTCTTCCGCAATGCGGGCTTCAAGCTCACGCTTGGTTTCTTCCAGCTGCTCCAGCCGCTCCTTGGTGGAACTGGTAAGGATTCCAGCTTGAATCGCATTGAGCATATTCTGGATACCCGATTCCGCATCCAGGAGCTGCTTCTCATAGAGGGGAAGATTAGTGTTCTCCCGGTCTTGCAGCTCCATAACCTTGGCGATGATGGATTCCATGGCGGCATCGTCTTTCACAAGCTGCATGGTCTGGTTGACCACCAGATCTTCCAGCCACTGTTTGCGGACGGTTTTCTTCTTGCAACCCTTCTTCTTTTTGGCAGTCGCACATTTATAATAGCGGTGGACTTCGCCCGTCCGGCTTGTGCCGCTTTCGCCAAACATCAACGCCCCACAGTAGCCGCAGAACAGCTTGGTGGTGAGCAGGTAGTCATCCTCTGCCTTTCTACGGGCAGGGGCTTTTTTGTTTTTGGCGATTTTCTCCTGCACATCCTCAAACAATTCCAGTGGAATGATGGGCGGGATAGCATCCGGCACGACCACATCCCGGAATTTCAGTTCCCCGATGTACCGCCGGTTTTTGAGCATATGTTCGACACTGTTATAAGTGAACGCACCGCCCACCGGGTTCTTGATGCCGTTTTCGTTCAGCCAGTCCCGGATCTCCTTCATGGTGGAGCCTTCATTGTACTTTTTGAACGATTCCAGCACAAAAGGCGAGGTGAGAGGGTCAATGTGGAACTTCCGCTCCGAATCCAGCGTGTAGCCAAAGGTTCCACGACCACCGTTGCAGCGGCCTTTCAGGATGTTCTCGGTCTGTCCACGCACGACCTTCTCGGCAAGGTCTGCCGAATAATACTCGGCATAACCTTCCAGCACCGATTCCAGAATGATACCCTCCGGCCCTTCGGAGATGATCTCGGTAGCCGACATGAGCTTGACACCGTTCTTCTTCAGCTGGGTCTTGTACCGGGCGCTGTCATAGCGGTTTCGGGCAAAGCGGTCAAGTTTCCAGACCAGCACGATGTCAAACAGCTTCTTATCGCTGTCTTTTATCATCTGCTGAAACTCCGGGCGGTTGTCTGTCTTGGCAGAGATAGCACGGTCAATGTAGTGCTTGACGATGGTGATGCCGTTCTTTTCCGCATAGGCAGTGCATTCACGAATCTGGCCTTCAATGGATTCTTCACGCTGATTGTCGCTGGAATAGCGGGCGTAGATCACGGCGGTCATGGCAGGCACCTCCCATTTAGATATTGTTGAGCAGCAGATACTAAGCAGCAATTGTTTCGTATAATTTATACCATGAATTTTACGTATTTTCAAGTACTTTGAAAAATTCTCATGAAGTATATCGCCTTGAAATTTATGAAAAGGAAACACTTGTAATATTGTGTTGCATCTTATAAAATAGAGGTATCAACAGTTTGCTCTAAGATAGCAAAGGCAGGTGCATCGTTATGACTCCGGAAGCAAGAGCGCGGGAACAAATCGATAACAGATTGCGGCAAAGTGGCTGGACAATTCAGGATCTGAAACAACTAAATCTGACGGTTGCTTCCGGTGTTGCAGTGCGCGAGTTCCCTACTAATACCGGTCCGGTGGATTATGCACTTTTCATTGAGGGAGCGCCAGTTGGTGTTGTAGAGGCAAAGAAGGACGAAGAAGGTCAAGCGCTGACAGACGTGGAAACGCAGTCCAGCCGCTATGCAAATAGCCAGTTCAAATGGGTAAAGCGGGAGTACAAGGTTCGGTTCGCCTACGAAGCCACTGGCGAATTGGTGCGTTTTACCGATTACGCAGATCTTAAATACCGTTCGCGCGAGGTATTCTCGTTCCACCGCCCGGAGACGTTGAAACGCTGGCTTGCTGAACCGGACACTGTGCGCAACAATCTGAAGCGTATCCCGCAGCTGGATGAATCGGGCTTCCGCAAATGTCAAATCAGTGCAATTCATGGTCTGGACACTTCGTTTTCAGAAAATCGGCCGCGCGCTCTTGTGCAGATGGCAACCGGCGCAGGCAAGACCTTTACAGCCATTACTGCCGCCTATCGGCTGTTGAAATACGGCAGAATGAATCGCATCCTTTTTCTGGTAGATACCCGCAGCCTTGGTGAACAGGCCGAGCGCGAGTTCATGGCATACAAACCAAATGACGATCCTCGCAGCTTTTCGGAATTGTATGGTGTACGCCGGTTAAAAAACTCTTATATTTCCGGGGATGTACAGGTCTGCATCAGTACGATTCAGCGGATGTATTCCATTCTAAAAGGGGAAGAACTGGACGAACAGGCAGAAGAGATTCCCTTTGCGGAATATGTCACCGCCGAAAGCAAAGCACCAAAAGAGGTCGTCTACAATGCCAAAATTCCGCCGGAGTTCTTTGACTGTATCATTGTAGATGAATGCCATCGTTCTATTTACAATGTATGGAGTCAAGTGCTTTCCTATTTTGATGCGTTTATCATCGGCCTGACCGCTACGCCGGATAAGCGAACCATCGGCTACTTCAATGAAAATTTTGTCAGCGAATATACGCGAGAGCAGGCCGTTCTGGACGGCGTTAACGTTGGCGAGGACATTTATCTGATTGAAACCGATGTGACGAAAAATGGTGCAACCATCCTGAAGCAGTTGATCGAGCGGCGTAACCGCCTGACGCGCGCAAAACGCTGGGAGCAGATGGACGAGGATGTGTTCTACACACAGTCCAAACTGGATAAGGATGTCGTAAATCCAAGCCAGATCCGTGCTGTGATCCGCACCTTCAAAGAAGCACTCCATACCACGTTGTTCCCCTACCGGAAAGAAGTCCCCAAAACGCTGATTTTTGCCAAAACAGACAGTCATGCAGACGATATTGTTCAGATCGTCCGGGAAGAATTCGGCGAAGGAAACGATTTTTGCAGAAAGATCACTTACAACGCACAGAATCCGGAAGCTGTTCTCAGCTCGTTCCGGAATGACTACAACCCACGTATAGCCGTTACCGTGGATATGATCGCGACCGGTACGGATGTAAAGCCCATCGAGTGCCTGCTGTTCATGCGGGATGTGCGCAGTAGCAATTACTTCGAGCAGATGAAAGGCCGCGGCACCCGCACGCTGAGCAAGGATGATTTACAAAAGGTAACACCTTCTGCTACGGAAAGCAAAGATCATTTTGTGATCGTGGATGCAGTGGGTGTAACCAAATCCAAAAAGACCGAGACCCGCACGCTGGAACGCAAGCCAGCTGTTTCCATGAAGGAACTGATGATGAACATTGCACTCGGTGCACGAGATGAGGACACTTTGACTTCTCTTGCAAACCGTGTGATTCGTCTCAGCCGCAGGATGGAACGCAGCGAACACAAGCAGTTCAAAGAAGCCGTAGGGCAGACCGCAGAGCAGGTTGCGGAGAATCTGCTGAATGCCTTTGATGAAGATGTCATTCAGGCCAAAGCACAAGCAGAAAGCGGCGTGCTTACGCCCGCACCGGAACAGCTTGCACAGGCTCAGAAAGAACTCATCAAACAGGCCGTTGCACCTTTCCAGAAGCCGGAAGTGCGCGATTTTATTGAAAATGTCCGCCGCAGCCATGATCAGATCATCGACAACGTCAATTTGGACAAGGTACTCTTTGCCGGTTATGACACCAATCAGGAGGAAACGGCAGACCGGGTGATTTCTACATTCAAGAATTTCATCGAGGAAAATAAAGATGAGATCATTGCCCTGCGCATCATCTACAATGAAACGTATAAAAACCGTCCGATGGTACTGAAAAAGCTGACGGAACTGTATCAAAAACTCAAGGAAAAAGGCATCACGATTGAGCGCCTGTGGGATTGTTATGCCATCAAGCAGCCTGACAAGGTAAAGAAAGGTACACTTGCCCAGCTGACCGACCTGATTTCTATTATCCGTTTTCAGATGGGCTATACGGATACCCTTTCGCCCTTTGCCGACCGGGTAAACTATAACTTCAAACAGTGGACTTTCCGCCGCAACACCGGTGCGGTTCACTTTACCGCTGAGCAGATGGAATGGCTGCGGCTGATCAAGGAGCATATTATCACATCACTGAGCATTCTGCCGGAGGACTTGGAGTATACGCCGTTTGACAGCAAAGGCGGCTTAGGTGGGTTCTATCGGGTGTTCGGAGAAAAGTATCAGGAGATTTTGGATGAAATGAATGAGGAATTGGTAGCGTAAGGAGAACTATATGAACCCATTTGAATTATTTAGCTTCGCAAAATTGTTTTCAACTGTGATGAATGGGCAAATGTCTGTATCCTCAGCAGAAATGGAAGCTGCTTGTAAATTACTTAAGGAAATGGCAGACAACAATCAGTGCATGACATCTGAACAAAAAGAAGCCTACAAACTCATGGTGGATTGCGCTAAGGAAGCATCGAAAGGAAAACAGTAAACGTGCAATATACAGAATATGAACTGGGTGAATTATTGCCATTTGAGCAACCAACAGCATATATTGTAAAGTCTACCGACTATAGCGATGCCTATGCCACGCCGGTTTTAACCGCAGGAAAGTCTTTCATTTTGGGAAAAACAAATGAAACCGATGGTATTTTTGACCAGTTGCCAGTCATCATTTTTGATGACTTTACAACTGCAACTCAATTTGTGAATTTCAGATTCAAAGTAAAATCTTCAGCAATGAAGATTTTGCATATTAACACCGATTTAGTCATTCCAAAGTATATCTTTTATCGTCTACAAATCATCCAGTTCGACCATAGCACGCATAAGAGGTATTGGATTCAATCTTACTCAAAAATTAAAGTGTTAATTCCCCCATTAGACGAGCAATCCCGAATCGTTACCCGAATCGACGAGCTTTTTTCTGAGCTTGACAAGGCTGTTGATACTCTTAAAACTACAAAAGAGCAGTTAGAGGTATATCGGCAGGCTGTGCTAAAGGAAATTTTTGATTCTGTCTCAACAACATCGGTTCATATAAAAGATGTTTGCTTAGATATAAAGGTTGGAATTGTTATAAAACCAACTCAATATTATGTTTCCGAAAATGGTGTTCCTGCTTTTCGCAATGCAAATGTTCGTAGAGGATATATTAACGATACTGACTGGGTGATGATTTCAAAAGAAGGTCACCAGCAAAATTGTAGAAGTGAAGTTCACACAAATGATGTTCTTATCTCACGTTCCGGAGCAAACTTGGGAATGGCATCGGTCGTTCCTGCGCGGTATAATGGATACAATGCAATAGATGTGGTCATTGCCGTTCCGGATATATCCAAAGTTATTCCAGAATTCTTAGCACAATACACCAATTCTCCGATGGGTAGAGCTATTGTAAAGAAAAATGAACGAGGTGCCGCACAAGGTCACCTAAATGTATCTGCTTATGCAAATCTTCCTATTGGTGTACCGGATTTGCAGGAGCAAGAAAAATTGGTAAAACAAATATCGGACAGGCTTTCCGTTTGCGATAGCATTGAAAAAACAGTTGATACCGCACTTGCACAGGCGGATGCAATGCGGCAGAGTATTTTGAAACAGGCGTTTGAAGGAACATTGTAAAAAGGAGTGAGTTTTGTGTCCTGTATTTATTACGGAAACCAAGAGGGATTAACCTATAATAAACGTGAACATGTTTTTCCGGCATCGCTGGGATGCAAAACAATGCTTCCCAAAGGATGGGTATCCGATCAGGCAAATGAGCTGTTTTCCCCTATGGAAGAAATTCTCACAAGACGTTCTTTGATTTCAACAGAACGTGCTCTTTTCGGGCCGGGGAAAAGGGGCTCTCTTACGACTAAAAATGCTGCTCAAAGCGACGTGTGCGTTGGCATAGATGAAAAGGGTGACCGCGTTCTCAGCTATATGGCGTTAGGTACTCCATATAATATTAGTCATTTTTGCCGCGGTGCAAAACAATACCGGATTTGTCTTGCAGTCAAGGATATGCCGGACGCGACCTCCAAATTTATTTTGATCTTAAACCAATTCGGTGAACAAACGAAATATGTGACGCTCACGTCACAGGATATTTCACCAGACGAAGTTTTAGTCGGATATCACAAAGGAAAGTACTATATTGCGTTTCATCCCTCCAAGAAAGATTGCTATCATATCGAAAAGGAAATAAAAGTCTTTTTGTCCTATTCAGATGCCGTGCTAAATGTTAACAGTATGAGAGAGGAACAAACACACGTAAAAATGGGATTCCAGCTTCAGGAAACACCTGAAACGTCCAGAATGTGCGCAAAGATTTTGCTGAATGCAACTGCATATCTTTATGGAAAAGAATTTGCAGAGAGACCAGAATTTGATGAAGTCCGCGCATGGATTCTGCATGGAAATCATTCAGAGAAATTCTGCCGCCTTCCGAGCGCAGTAGAAGAAGCAGAAGTGCTCCACAAAATCGTACCAGAGAAATCGCACTGGTGTCAGTTTGGAATGATTCAAAATCAGTTTGTCGGAGTGCTATGTTTATATGGCTTTTGGCAATGGGTCATTCCTCTTGCACACTTCGATGAACCGCCCATCCATGAAGCGAATGCTTTTATATGTGACTGGAAAGATCAAAAAGATTATAAGTTGCTGGATTATATTTTAGAGCGCCAAGGTTTAGGTGCAAAAACATAAACAGTTATCATATAACCATACATTAAATGTCGTTAGAAGGAAGGCGTCAAAATGGATGTTTTAACTGGTCTTTCCAAGTTTTTTGAATTACTAAACGATAATAGCGGTGGTTTAACATTTCTTATTACGGTTGTTTATGTCGTTGCTACTATTGCTATTTGCATAGCAAACATTCAATCAGCGAATGCTTCCAAGAAACAGCTGGAAGAAATGCAAAAACAATATGCAGAGGAAAACAGGCCACATATTGAGGTTGAATTTCTATTTGAACGACGGTCATTCTACGGATTGCGCTTTATAAATCACGGAAAATCGACTGCGCAAAATGTTGAAATTCAATTAAGTGACGCTTTTATTGATAGTTTGGGAAGCACAAACTTTGCGGAGTTATTGAAAAAGCAAAAGGGAAAAAAATGTGTCATCGGCGTTGACCAGCACTATGACCTCTTCTTTGCAAATGATACCTATATTCAGATTCCAAACAAAGTGCCTGCAACAGGAACCATTTATTATGAGGATAATGGCGTAAATTATCAAAGTGAGTTCGATATTGATACGGAACACTATGCAACGATTTTCTCTTTTGAAAGCGATGAAGAAAAGCTTCTAAAAGAAATGAAAAATCAAACTGCTGAACTAAAACGAATGAAAGAAAGTATCCGGGCAATTGCCCAAAATACCAAACAATTTAATACAACTGAGGAATCTGAATGAGCGAACAATCTTCGAATATCATCTCCAAAGTATGGGGACTTTGCAATCCGCTGCGAGATGATGGTGTATCTTACGGCGATTATCTTGAGCAACTTACCTACCTGATTTTCCTGAAAATGTCCGATGAATACTCCCGCCCGCCGTATAAGCGAGAAACCGGCATCCCTAAAAGTTACACTTGGTCAGATATGAACACGCTCAAGGGCGCAGAGCTGGAAAATCAGTACCGCGCTATACTGGAGCGGCTGGGCGATGAGGGCGGCATTTTAGGGCAGATCTTCAAAGGGGCCGTCAACAAAATCAGCAATGTTTCCATCCTGTACCGCGTGGTGCAGATGATCGACAAGGAAAACTGGGTGTCCATGTCCTCCGATGTGAAGGGCGAGATCTACGAAGGGTTGCTGCAAAAGAACGCCGAGGACGTAAAAAGTGGTGCAGGGCAGTATTTTACACCCCGCCCGCTCATCAAAGCAATGGTGGCCTGTCTGCGCCCGGAACCGAAAAAGACGATTGCTGACCCCTGCTGTGGAAGCGGCGGCTTTTTCCTTGCTGCACAGGCGTTCTTGGCTGACCCAAAGAACTATGCACTCGACCGTACAGAGAAAGAATTCCTGAAAAACGAAACGTTCTATGGAACTGAACTTGTGGTCGCAACCTTCAAACTCTGTCTGATGAATCTGTATCTGCACAACATCGGTGACCTGTACGGCAAAGTCCCTGTCATGCGTGGGGATGCGCTGTTGTCTGACCCGGGTTATCGTGTGGACTATGTACTGACGAACCCGCCGTTCGGTAAAAAATCCTCCATCACCTTCACCAATGAAGAAGAGGAGCAGGAAGAAGAGGATCTGGTCTACAACCGGCAGGATTTCTGGACGACCAGCTCGAATAAACAGCTCAACTTTATCCAGCATATCAATACGATTCTGAAGCCGACCGGAAAGGCGGCCGTTGTTGTACCGGATAACGTTCTATTCGAAGGTGGTGCAGGCGAGATCATCCGTAAAAAGCTGTTGGACACCACGGACTTGCACACCATTCTCCGCCTGCCAACTGGCATTTTTTACAAGCCGGGTGTAAAGGCAAATGTGATTTTCTTCGATAAGCGTCCCGCCAGCCCAGAGCGTCAGACAAAGGAAGTCTGGATCTACGATTTTCGCACAAATGTTCATTTCACTCTGCGTCAGCATCCCATGACGGACGCTGATTTGCAGGATTTTATCAAGTGCTACCACCCGGAAAACCGCCATGAGCGTACAGAAACATGGTCGCCTGAAAACCCGGAGGGCCGTTGGCGCAAATTCTCCTTAGAGGAGATTTTGGCACGGGATAAAACCAGTCTTGATATTTTCTGGCTGAAGGATAAGTCTCTTGCCGATTTGGATAATCTTCCCGAACCGGATGAGCTTGCGGCAGATATTATTGAAAATCTGCAAAGCACGCTGGAGAGTTTTCAGGAATTGATGGGTCAACTAAAAAAGAACGATTGATGGGATGTGAGCAAGATCGAAAATTTCAGGAATAAACCAAAGAAAACAGCGGTAGAACTGGTGCAGATGCTCCGGGACGAAAAGGGAATCCAGTTTAATATCATGTCAGAAGAACAGGCCGTTGAATATTTTTCACAGCGAAACAATTATTTGCGGACAGCTTCCTATCGTAAAAACTATCCGAAGCACATTGCCGGTCCGAATGAAGGCAAGTACATCAATCTCGAATTTGCATATTTAACGGAACTTTCTACATTGGACTTCTACCTGCGCGAAATCCTGCTGGAAATGTGTATTGATGTAGAGCACGATCTGAAAGTCTCGCTTTTGCGCGAACTGGAGGCTGATTCAGACGAGGACGGCTATGCGATTGTCCGGAATTTTCTTGCACAAAATCCGGAAATCTTATCTTCTATCGAACGAAAAACCGATGCATCTTTTACTGGAGAACTAATCGAAAAGTACTTTGGCGTCTGTTCAGTATTCTCTGCTCAGGGTGCACGGTCGTATCTTGCAACGCGAATCTATTCCGTTGATTGCCCGGTATGGGTTCTGGAAGAGCTGATTGGTTTCGGAGAATTTCTGCGATTGTACCGCTTTTATGCCGAGCGGAACCCGCAGTTCAAGCCGCTGATGAATCAACGTGTTCTGAATCCGGTCAAAAGTCTGCGCAACGCTTGTGCACATAATAACTGCCTTCTGAATGTGCTCTCTCGGACGAGCACGACAAAGCCATCGCCTGAAGTTTCGGCATTTGTCGCCTCCTTTGAGAATATTTCAGCAGGTGAACGCCGTAGCAAGCTGACAAGCCGCCCGATGTTTGAGATCGTCTGTTTACTGTACGCTTATACAAAAATTGTAAGCCCTTCTGTCAAAAAGCGGCGGATGGCGCAACTATCAGAGCTGATTCGTGGCCGTTTGCAAAAGCATATGGACTACTTTGACGGTCCAACAGGAAATAAATTGGTCGCAACATCTTTTGATTTTTTGAAAAAAGTTGTTGACAATCTGATTTGATACGCATATAATATATCTGATATTAAAAAGATTTATCTTTTGTGCAGGGGCCGTCACTGACGTCGCCTGCATTTTCTTTTGTACAGGATGTTGGAAAGAGCGCAGTCGATAAATGTCTGCGCTCTTTTGGTTTTATGCTTACTGTTCCAAGACCAAATCAGCAGTATAAGTCTTACTTCTGCCGCTTTATCGTAATAAAATTTGCAAAACCATCTTGACGCACTCTGCAAACCGTGATACTCTCTGTCACAAATCCCACTAGATTCGTAGTAAAATGCGACACAGTAAGGGTTTGTTCTCCATGAAAAGATTTACCGCCCCGCAACACACCCGATCATTTTGCCGCCGTTTTACCCCGACAAAATTCTTCGCTTGCTGCGGAGCGGTCTTTTTCTTTTCCGGGAAGCTGCACCTTGAAAATTTCATGAGCCGTCCGAACGTGATACTGGCTTTCCAGCCAACGCCGCTGCACAAACAGGGGCAGGAACTTCGTTCGGAGCAAACGGTGACCCCCTTACATGAACAGCACCACCTCTACTTATTTTTGCGTCTTAACAATTCGGAAACATTTGTTGAAAGTGCGTTTTGAGCGCAGCGGTAGAGGGCAAGAACCGTCCCGTGGCCACAAATTTTCAATTCTTGAAAATTTCCTGTCCATCCGGGACTTCACTTCTCAAACTCTTGCGAGTTTTCCAAGTGATCTTGTTGGGGCGTGCCTGCCCCAAACCCTGCTCATGGTTCGCACCTGACGGTGCGAACAGCAACGGCGTGTCGTGCTTACATAACTTCACCGAGGAGTTATCGAACAGACAGGAGGTACAATGACCAAAACGAATGTTCAATCGACCCCTAGCAATTCCCAGCACCACGACACGCCGAACAACAAAACGCACATCATCAAGTTCCGCGTGACGGAATCTGAAAAGATGGAACTCCAATGCACAGCAAAACTCCTTCATCTCTCCCTGTCCACCCTCATCCGCCGTGCGCTACACAATGCGAAGATCGAGCGCACTGTTGTCGTTGCCGGCGGCGGAGAAGAAACCCTGACTGCCGTTTCCACTCTGCTTGTCCAGTGCAGCAAGGTGGGCGGCAACCTGAACCAACTCGCACGGCACTTCAACTCCGGCGGTGAAGACGCCGAGCAGATTCGGGCGAAAATTCTTGACGAACTTGCAGACCTGACTGCATTCCGGCTCCATGCCGAGAAAGTTTTGGGTGAACTGTATGGCAACGCTCAAGCATATCGCCTCTAAAAGTTCGGACTACACTGCCATCGAAGCGTACCTGATCTACCAGCACGATGAGTTCACCGGGAAGCAGCTTCTGGACGAACAAGGCCAACCCATGCTGCGAGAATCGTATCTGCTCGACACTCTTGAGTGCGGCGATTTTTCGTTTGCAACTGCCTGTCTGCTGGCAAACCGAAAGTACAACAAGAACAATCACCCGGAAGATATTAAAAGTCACCAGTATATCATCAGTTTCGACCCACGGGATGTAACCGAAAACAGGCTGACGATGGAAAAGGCACAGGCCCTTGGCCTGAAATTCTGCGAAGAAAACTTCCTCGGTCATCCCGCCATCGTCTGCACTCACCCGGATGGGCACAACCATTCGGGAAACATTCATGTCCACATCGTAATCGGCAGCATCCGAACACGAGAAGTGGAACGCAAGCCCTATATGCAGAAACCTCGCGACTGGCGTGAGGGCATGAAGCATTCCAGCACGGCTCAGACCATGCGACACCTGCGTGTTGAGGTCATGGAGCTGTGCGAAGGTGCCGGACTGTACCAGATCGACCTGCTCAACGGCTCGAAAGAGCGCGTGAGCGAAGCCGAGTATTGGGCAAGGCGGCGTGGGCAACAGAAACTTGACCGTGAAAACGCAGCCTTACTCGCAACTGGACAGCGGCCCACACAAACGAAATTTGAAACCGCAAAGGAAATTTTGCGGAAACAGATCTCAGATGTTCTCAATGTTGCAACGAGCTTTGAAGATTTCTCGGATAGGCTCTTGCAACAGTACGGCATCACCATCAAGGAAAGCCGCGGGCGGCTCAGCTATCTGCCTACCGGAAGAACGAAGTTCATCCGGGCGAAACATCTCGGTGACAAGTTCGACAAGGCAGAAGTGCTTGTCGCCTTGCAAGAAAATGCTGAGCGTAAACGCACCATTCAGCCCAAGCCTGACCGCATCGGGAAGCTGGTGGATATTCAGGCGAAGCTGAAACAGGGCAAGGGCATCGGCTACGAGCGTTGGGCGAAAAAGCACAACCTCAAAGCCATGTCGCAGACCTTGATTCTCTTGCAGGAGAAAGGTCTACTGGACGAGGACGCACTCGACCGGCGCATTGACGAACTGCAAGCGCAGTACGACAGTGCAAAGGAAGTTGTGCTTGACCTCGAAACCCACATGGCAGACAATCAGAAGTTGCGCAGCCACGCTGCTGCCTACAAGCAGTATCGCCCGCTTGCGCAGAAACTGAAAACTGTCAAATCCACCGCAGCCTTTGAAGAACAGCACCGTGCAGAGCTGACAGCATACCGGACGGCAGCAGCCTATCTCAAGGCAAACAACATCACCAAGCTGCCAAGTCCGAACAAGCTGGAAGCCGAGTATGCGCAGTTGGCATCCGAAAAGGCAAAGTTCTACGAGCAGTACAAGGATGCCAAGTCCGAACTGCTCAAACTGAAAACCGCAAAGCAGAATGTTGCTCTGTTTTTCCGAGAGGAAGAACCGACGCAGCATTACGAGAGATAAGGAGTGTGCGTATGATCAACTTGAAAATCGACCCGGAGTTCCAGAATCAGATCCCGCCGCTGACGGACGATGAGTACAAGCAGCTGGAAGAAAACATCCTCAAGGAAGGCA
>ERZ791800.1033-NODE-1033-length-15334-cov-5.560246_pt1 | contig 15334 bp, 10 predicted proteins | sample MGYA00510310_ERZ791800 | MGnify/ENA primary metagenome ERZ791800 (study PRJEB30046, sample SAMN00791954) | human gut metagenome | study: EMG produced TPA metagenomics assembly of the A metagenome-wide association study of gut microbiota in type 2... | reverse complement strand
TTTCCGGGCTTTTTGAAATAGAATAGAACCCACCACCTTTACTGAAATTGACAACAGCCGCTCCAAACCGGAGCGGCTGCTATGCAAAGTTTTGACTGTACCAAGTATAACAGATATGGATTTACGGCGAAAGGGCAGGACTGTGCCAATGTAGAGACAATTTTGTGCCACCCATGTTTCTTTGAAACATTATAGCAGTGATTCCACCAGCTGATGGATGTCGGTAAATGGATTGACAGCAATTCCAAACGGTTTGCTGCTGTCATTTTGAAGATGGTATTCCACGGCTTTCCGGATCAGGCTGAGATAATCTGTTTCACCTCCGCTGGTGCGGCTTCCTACCACACGAATATCAATGTTTGTCTGACGGTTGCGGTAGTGTTAAAAATACTTAGGCTCAGTTTGAGAACCCTCCGTTACAATCAGAATGACAGGCTTTATTTTTCTGCGTCGCTGTCCACGCTTTTCAATTTTTCCACGTGCCATTTTACAGCCCTCCCTTGATAAAGGGGATCGCACCATAACGGCCAATCAGATAGCCCTTCTCCACCTTAGCATCCTTGCGGATGGAAAAATCGTAAAGGGAGAACAGATCGGTAGCCGCTGTTTGCTCGTCTTTTTCGGTAAACCAAATCTGATCTCTCCTCAGTACATCCAGGTCAAGAAGATTGGTGTTGTGTGATGTGAAAATCAACTGGGCTCCATTTGGATTGAACTCCACACTGTTAAAAAGCGAGACCAGATGCTTTGTCAGAAGAGGATGCAGATGAGCGTCCATCTCGTCAGCGACAAGAAGGGTTCCTTCATCCAGCACCTTTTTTACAACACCGATCAGTTTGAAATAACTGTTGGTGCCATCAGATTCCTCTGCCATGTTCAGCGGGTAGGAAGAAGTATTTCCCTCTGTATCCTGTACCGTGTGAATGGCCTCAATATTGGTAAAGATATCATTACGCTGAGAAGGAGCGGATTCTGCATCACGCATCTGAAGGGATTGTATGCCAAAATCTGCAACACGCAGCATAGAGGCGATCACATGCCGGTAGTCACCCTCTTTGAGTTGTTCTGCTTCAAGGCCGTAGGCGTCTGCAACAGAATGTTTCGTGATGATCTGGCAGGAAGCAAACCATTCCAGAACTGGAATCACTTTGGAATAGCTCCAGTTTGATGCGACAGACAGATAGAGCTTGTTGGCCGAAGTGCGATCCTTGAGAGTGTTTTGTTCATCGACATCAACGGTAAAGCGAAAATCTTTTGTGTCTTTTCGCTCAAAAATGAGTGCCTGCCTGCCATTGGGATAGTAATACAGATATTCTTCGATAACAGCTTTGTCTGTTACAGAAAATCCATACGCATAGCGGATGCCATTTGTGGTGAAGATGACCTCAAAGCTGCTGGGGCGAGAGGGTGTTTCCCGGTCAAACTTGAAAGGCGAACGATCAATGGTTTTGTGGAGCTGCTGGTTATGCGAAGTCAGCACATAATTTACCATGAACCAAAACGCATTCAAGACATTGGACTTTCCAGAAGCATTGGCGCCGTAAATCACAGCAGACTTCAAATGCTTTTTGTTTCCGTCCACAATCAGGTGCTCTGGATGTTCGTTATCCTTACTGGCAAGCAGGGATAACACGACATTATCTTTGATAGAGAGAAAGTTCTCTACACTAAATTGAATCAGCATAAAACAACCTCATAAATCCTTGTTATAATATATTATATCCGCATTTTTGTGAAAAATCAACGCAAATGAAAAATAAAAATCTGTATAGAGGATTTAATAGAACAGCCGTGTGGAGAGGATATGCGGGGATCTCATCTTTCTTAGGAAGAAGCGGCTCTTTGATTTCTTCCTCGGAATTTCCGTTACTGGGCACGTATGCGTAAACAGTAACAGTACTCAATTTTGGGGATTGCCTATAAGCAGGAGAAAACGGTATAATTGAGGAAGGCAGTTGGGTATAAGGGGTACAAGTGGTGGAGATGAAAAATATTGTGAAGACGGAAAGAGGGGCGGTTGTCTGGGATATGGGATGATGCGGGTGATCGATGCGGTGCATCGCCGTTTACATAAATAGATAGAGGAAATACGATGGAACTGAATTTAAGCGAACCGGGACAGAGCCGGTATCTGAGAGTATATGAATATTACAAAGAATTGATCGTGTCCGGGCAGATGAAGCCGGGAGCGAAGCTGCCGTCGATCCGCAAATGTTCCCTGCAGCTGCAGCTTTCGCGGACGACGGTGGAGACGGCGTATATGCTGCTGGCGGCGGATGGCTATATCATTTCGCGTCCGCAGAGCGGATTTTATGTAACGGATGCGGTGCTGGCGGCTGCAAACCGGGAGGAAATAGAGCACGGTGTGCCGCGTCAGGAGGAACGCCCGGAAATCCGGTATGATTTTGCGTCTTCAAATGTGGATCGGGAGAGCTTCCAGTTTGATTTATGGCGGCGCTATGTCAAGAGCGCCCTGCGCCAGGATGAGCGGCTGCTTTCTTATGGCGAACCGCAGGGAGAGCGGGAATTCCGGGAGGCACTCTGCGCGTATCTGGGGCGCCACCGCAATGTGATCTGTACGCCGGACAGTATCGTAGTAGGGGCGGGTGTGCAGAGTCTCTTGCATATTTTGTGCCCGATGCTGCGGGAGCGGGACAGCGCATGGTTTTTTAATCCGTCGTTCCGGCAGGGACGCCAGATTTTTGAGGATTATGGGTTTCGGACCGGGGATATAAGAGAGTATTGGGAAAATAATGATAGGAGGATTGAGTCCTCAAAAAAGGATTTGTGCGGAATAGAAAAGCCAGATGTATGTGCAAGAGAGATGAAAACAGGGTTATCCGAACAGATGTCAGAGGCGATGAGACATACAGGGAAAAGTGTCTGCTATCTGACCCCATCGCAGATGACAGTCTGGGGCGAGGTCATGCCGGTGGGCGACCGGATGAAGCTTTTAAAGGATGCGGCGCGCGAGGATATGCTGATTATTGAGGACGATTACAACAGTGAGTTCCGCTATTATAACCGCCCGACACCGTCCTTGCAGGGGCTTTCCGGCGGGCGGGGCGTCGTGTATCTGGGGACATTTTCAAGGCTGCTTCTGCCATCGATCCGCATGAGCTACATGGTCCTGCCGCCGGATCTGCTGAAACGGTATCAGGAGCGGGGGCGTTTTTATAACCAGACGGCGTCCAAGGCAGAGCAGATTGCCCTCTGCCAGTTTATCCGGGACGGACATCTGGAAAGCCAGATCCGAAAGTCCAAGAAATTGTACGCGGCAAAGGCAAAGTGTCTGTGTGATGCGGTGCGGCGCATTTTTGGAGAAAAAGCGCGAACGCATCTGGGCGATGCCGGTTTTCTGGTTCTCATGGAGCTTGACAGCCCGCTTACATCGGCGGAAATTGCCTGGCGTGCGGCACAGGCAGGCGTCGCCGTCCGCCCGGTGGAGTCGGTCGGGAGTCTTTTGGAAAAACAGGAGCATCATTTTCAAGAGGGATATCCGAAGCTCCTGTTGTCCTGTGCCTCGATGGGGGCAGAGCGGTATGAGGAGGCGCTGGAGGTGCTGAAAGAGGTAGTGTATAAGAAAGAAAAATAGAAGATAGATATAGAAGTTAAAATGTCCGCATAAACCACAGCCAGTATCCGGAACCATCCGGGCAGTTGTGGGTATGCGGACATTTTATGCGACATTCTTACCCGTTTTTCTCCTCATGCGGCAGCCGGTTCCGGAGCAGCCGCTTTTTTAATTCACTCCAGTGAAATGGAATTAGCGGGTAAATATAACTTTTTCCGGCGATTGTCCGGTTAAAGACAAGGCAGCCGACGGCAATGAGTGTTCCGGCGATGAAGCCCCAGAGATTGAGGAAAAAGGTCAGAATCAGGAGCAGGACGCGCATGAATTTGAGCGCGTAGCCGAGTTCGAAGCTCGTCATCGAGTAGTTGGCGATCGTGACGAACGCCATATAGAGCATCGTCTCGCTGTTGAACCAGCCGGATTTGACCGAGTATTCCCCAAGCACGATACCGGCGATGACACTGAGCGGTGTCGTCAGCATGCTGGGGGTGTTGACTGCCGCGAGCCGCAGACCATCGATGGCAAATTCCAGGATCAGGAGCTGATAGATCAGCGCCACATGGATCTCGTCGGTGACACGGATAAAAGCGAGCCATTCCGGGATCCAGCCGGGATTCTGCATAAAAAGCAGCCACAGCGGTGTCAGAAATAAGGTCAGGAAAAAGATGACCGTCCGCGACAGGCGCAGATAGGTGCCGGTCAGCGGTGGAAAATAGTAGTCGTCGGCTTCCTCGATGATATCGAAAACAGAGGATGGCAGAATCATTGCGGATGGCGAATTGTCCACCAGAATGATGATATTTCCTTCCAGAATCGAGGCAGCGGAGGTATCCGGACGCTCTGAAAAACGAAATTTTGGGAACGGATTGAACCATTTGTGCGGATAAATACATTCGGCAAGGCTTTCCTGATTCATCGAGAGGGCATCGACATGCACTTTTTGAATCCGGGTGCGGATGCGGTTTAAAAGTTCGGTGTCCACCCGGTTTTCCATGTAGCAGATGGCGATATCGGTGTGCGAACTTTCCCCAATATTCATGATTTCCATCCGCAGCTTCGGATCGCGGATGCGCCGCCGGATCAGAGCCGTGTTGAACACAAGCGTTTCGACAAAACCATCGCGCGAGCCGCGCAATACCTTATCCTTTTCAGGCTCGCTGACTCCGCGGGCGGGATAGGTGCGGCAGTCTATCGTGAGTGCCTGTGCATATCCGTCGATCAGAAGAAAAGGAACACCGGAGAGAAGCTGGATAATCAGCGCGTCCGAATCTGTTTCCAGCCCGATTTCGCCGTAGGCGAGGTAGAGGGCGGCAAAATCGTTTGCATTGTCAGGCATCTGGGCGGTTTCAATGCTGCTCATCGCCTGCAGCACTTTTAAAAGCGTATCGTCCTTGGTAAAACCATCAATACAGTAGAGGCAGGCATCGCGCCCGCCGATCATCAGGTTCCGATCTACGACATCAAAACTGATGTCCGGTCGGAGCTTTTTTTGAAAAAAAGTCCGGTTATTTTCAATGGATGAAGAAATCTGCATCGTGTAAATCTCCTATCAGAGAAGCCAATATCAGTGACCGCGAAGGGACTGGAATGGAACAAAATGTTTACAGATGGAGTATGTGCGAAAAGGATAAAAATATACGAAATGAAGCAAACAGAAAAAAAATCTCAAAATATGTTTTTTTAAAAATTCATGGCAAGCGAGGCAATATCAGGGAAAAAGGCGGAAAAAATCGCTGCAAAATGAGACTTAACATGTGCTGAATGGAAAAAGAAATTTGCATGTTAGTTTTAGCAACTAAAAAACCAATGCTTTATTGAGAATAAAATTCAATTAAAAAATAGATAAAAATTCTCATTTTTAAATAGATTTAAATAATTGACAGATTTTATTAGATTAGTTTATACTAACCTCCTCGGTCACCTGAGTTAGGGATGCCTAATCTGGTGCGGAGAGTAAGATATTACAAAAGATTATATGGAGGAATATGTATGAAAGGTAAGGGAAGATCCCGGCAGGCAATTCTGGCGGCGGTGACCGTGTTAGCGGCGGCGCAGGCAGGTACTGCTTATGCTTCAACCGGACCGGCATCGGAGTCCGGAGTACAGACCGGTGCCTGGATTCAGGAAGGACAGGACTGGAAATATCAGGGAACGGACGGAATGCTTAAGACTGGATGGGTCAAGACCGAGAGCGGCTGGTATTATCTGGATCCGCAGACCGGACGGATGATGACTGGATGGATCACAGTCGATGGACAGCGGTACTATATGAACACAACTGCCGATGGCGTGGAAGGACAGATGCGCCGCGGCTGGTGGAAGGACAATGCAGGAAAATGGTATTTCTTCAGCACTGCATCCGATGGAACGGAAGGTATGACCGTGACAGGATGGCAGTGGATTGATGGAAAATGCTATTATTTTGATAACTTGAGTGCAGAAAACTTTGGTCAGATGCACACCGAAGGCCGGACGCCGGACGGCTACAGCGTCAATGCGGATGGACAGTGGGTCAATGAAAATGGAGAGGTCCAGACCCGTGCGGATAGAGGTTACGCGAGCAGCCCGGCAGCAGACGGCAACGGAAGCAGCGTATCAGGAGGCGGTTCGGGGAATTCCGGCAGTTCCGGCGGCAGCCATTCGGGGGGCTCTGGAAGCAACAGTAATTCTGGAAATAACAGTAATTCCGGAAATAACAGTAATTCTGGAAATAACGGTAATTCCGGGAATGACGGAAACCAGAATGGCGGAAATACAGGAGATAACGGAAACACTGAAAATCCAGACAAGCCGCAGATGGTTTCGCTGGTAGATGAGACGAAGACAAAGCTTACCGAAGTAAATTCCCTGGGCTGGTGGCTTCCGATCGCATTTGATGAGGGATACAATGCAGGCAATACGGTCGTTAAGGTCGATGGAAAAGATGTAACCAATCTTTTAACTCCGATCACAGATGACGGACGTATGGCAAAACTGGCGCTTCTTGGCACACCGGGCAAAGTAACCGTCAGCAGCAAAGAAGATGCGGCAAAGGAAGAGACGGTGGTTCTGAGCAATGAGAGCCAGGAAGATGCTGTATATGAGGAAAACGACGGCTATCTGCCTGAGAAGATTCTGACGCATGAGTCAGTTGCTTACTGGGACTATTATCTGACCAATTACGATGAAAACGGAAATGCCCGCATTTCTCCGAAAAAGACTACGTATAACTTGAATGAAGAGAAACAGACTCATCCGAGCTATTCGCCGGATGCGGTTCTTCCAAAAAATGGAAAAGCAGCCGTTACCATTCTGTTTAACTATAATACAGATGAGGAAAAAGAGTGGTTTGACGGCATCCGCAAACTGGAGCTGGTTGAATACGATGAGCAGAAGGACACAATCAATTCAAGCCTCGTATTTGACAGTGAAAAGAATGTGGCGCACGGACAGGGACGCGTTGGACAGCTGACTATCCAGACAGGACAGAGCAATTTCTTTAATAATGGACGTTATTATGTGCGGGTTGTATCGTCGGCAGGCGGTTCCGCGCTCGTCCCGATTCATGTCGTCAATGAGACAGTACCGACGCTGGAGCTTAAGGAAACACCGCAGTCCGGCAAGAATCTTCATTTTGCAGTCAGCGATCTGGTATACGCAATTGAGACACCGATCGAGCGTGTGACCCTGGAAGATCCGAACGGAACAGTAAGCGACCTTAAGATGCTCGATGACTGGTATCTCTACAGCCAGGATTTATTTGTTCTGTACAATGATAATACAGACCATCTGCCATACAAGGGCAATTACAAGATCACTGTATATGCAAATGGTTTCCGGTCATTCTCCAAGAGCTTCAAGGTGACAACGGGCGCAGAGCCGGTAAAAGAGAAGGAACAGACCAATGGTCAGAAAATGGCGGCATACGGATTCGACGGTATCAGCACCGCATCGACTGGTTCCAGCGGAAGTGGAAGCTCCAGCGGCAGCAGCTCAGGAAGCTCTGCAATTTCTGCAAACCTGATTTTTGATTCAGATCTGCTTGTAAATGCACATCTCCTAGAACAGATCAAGATGGAAAATGATGCTTCTAAGGCCGTCATGAAATGGTGGGACAATGCGATTCCGGATGCAGTCTTTGATACTGGAGATGATGAGTTCTTCAGATGGACAGACTACGTAAATAAGAGCGAGAATCAGAAATACGAAGAGAACAGAATGCTTCCATTTGCAGATTACCGTGAAAATGGAGCATTGGATCCGAACCATCCGGCAACGGCAAAAGAGGTTCTCGAAGATGGTCTGCTCGGCGATATCCAGTACAATGGAAACTTCTCCCGTCAGGATGCACCGGCGATTACAGTTGTACAGAACAAAGAGGGCGAGCCGGTAGTCCTGCAGACAGAGGATACAGAGTATATCGAGGCGGTTCAGAGTATCGTTGTCAACGGAAACTGGCAGGCACTCAGCAAGACCAAATATTTCATCGATAAAGAAGCGAGCACCATTACCATTGATGCGGATGTATTCAAGGCTGGTGAGGAGTATAAGCTGACTGTCGATGCAACGGGATATAAGAGCCAGAGTATCGCATTTACATACGATAAGGTGCTGGAAAACGATTTATCGCTGACCGTTGATTATGCGGAAGATAAAGAGGCGTTTGCAGCTGAGAAAAAAGAAGATTCTAATAAGACTTACTATTTTGCAAATGCTGAATTTACCGTTAATGGCAGCAAGGGAGATTTCCTGAAGAACCTGAAATCTGTTACCCTGCTTTCTGACGAGGAAGATGCGGTTGAGAGAAATATCTACACGAAAGGCGTGTCCAGCAGCAACGATGTTTACTATGAAGTATCCGGGGATGGCAAGAAGCTGATTCTCCATCAGGTTCAGCCGGGAACTTATAAACTGACACTTCATTCGAATTACTACACAGAGACCCTGAGATGTGAATTTGTGGTGGAGAAGGAAAAGGAAGAGATTAAAGAAGAGATGCCAGCTCCAGAAGTGGTGAAGTTCAGCAAACATAAAGCCAGCTGGTCATTTGATCCGGATTTTGGCCGTGCTTCTTTTAAGAATTCAACAAAAACAAGTGTAAAAGATTATTTGACTAAGATTACGTCTGTGAAGGTTGGAAAAACAGAGTATACGAAAGCTTCTTACAGCCTTAGTTCGTATAAGCCTACATGGAAGATGTCGGATGCAGATGATCCAGATAACAATGTACAGAATTTTGATTGCATCGATTTCACCTTAGACGGTTTCAGCACCGAAGAAAGCACCGATGTAACGATTCAGGCAGAAGGATATGAAGAGCTTACCTTTACAGTTACAAAGGATATGAAGTTAGCGGGTGACGAAGAGAAACTGCTTCCGGCACCGGAACTGACAGGCAGCACTACGGTTGATACGGGAGATCCGCTGGTTCTGACTGGTGATGAAGAGTATCTGAAAGCAATTAAGTCTGTAAAAGTAACTGGCAATGATGAGGAGGAAGATGCTGCACTTGAATTTAAAGTAAATGGTACAACATTGACAATTCAGACTGGCACACTGGATAGTGGATTGAATGAGGTTGTGATCGAAGCCAAAGGTTACGATAATCAGTCGATCACGGTTACAGTTGAGAGCCAGAAAGCAGATACAGAAATTGAGGTTTCCAGTGTTGTAAAAGAGCGTAGTTGGACAGGAGATTATTATTTACTGATTCGCTTCAATGGAGTTGAGGGAGAAAAGTTAAAAACCTTCTTAAAGGAGATTGATTCGGTTGCGGTAAATGGAACAGAGTATAGCAAGGCATCCGTTTCCTCGTTCCTTGGAAGTGGTGAGTTTGCACCGCATGCAACGGATACATCTTATAGCAATGATAATTATGATTGTTTAAAGGTTTCAGCGTCCGGATTGAGTGAAGAAGAGGATAATGAAATTCTTATCTACACTAAGAATAACGGAATGATTAAGTGCAAACTTGATAAAAAATGGAAATTAATCAAGGAATCCAAAACGCTTCTTGCCGACGAAGTCCTCCCAAGCGAGATCGTCACCACCCCAACCGAGGGAGTAACCACACCGGAGCAAACACCGGAAGAGCCGAAGACGAATGACGAAAACAAGGCAGATGTACCGGATGGCGATAAGAAGAACGAGACAGACGATGCGAACAAGGCACCGGAAGTAGACGAGGACAAGAAAGAGGATTCGGACGCGTCCAAGGATACTTCGGATGAGAAGAAAGACGAAACTTCAGATAAAGGCGATGCTGACAAGGATGATTCGAAAGATGAGTCCGGTGAAACTGGTGACGATTCCAAGGATAATGATTCCAAGAAGGATGAGACCGGTGACGTAAAAGATGATACTTCTGATAAGGAAGAATCTGACGGCGGTAAAGGTGATGCTTCTGAGAAAGAAGAGTCTGTTTCCGAAGAAGAGTAGTTGTATTTAAAGGAGTAAAAATTGAAACAGAAGTGGTGGATTTTATTAACCCTGCTGCTGTGTGGCTGCGGTGCTTCATCGCAGCCGGATCAAACGGGGACGGTCCAGAATGACCGTCCTCGTTTATCTGCGTCTACGGAAGAGACGGCAGAAAATGTGGCAGCAGTAGAAAAAAACGAAAATTTAGAGAAAAATCCCTCAAATTCGAACCAGAATCCGGGAGAAGGGCAGAATTGGACAGTGTTTGCGATGGATACTGTGATGCAGTTTGACGCCTACGGCGGAAGTGCAAATTTGCAGGAAAAAGTGAAACGGCGGGTGGAAGAGCTGGAAGGGGAGCTTTCGACAACGCAGGAAAACAGCGATATTTTCTATCTAAATCAGGAGAAAACAGCGAAACTTTCCGATGATACGCGTTATCTGATGCAGGAGGCGCTAGCGCTGGGAGCGGAAACAGATGGTGCGCTCGATATTTCGATTTACCCGGTTGTGCAAAGCTGGGGATTTACAACGGGAAATTACCGGGTCCCCAGTGAGAGCGAGCGGGAAAGCCTGCTTAAATCGGTCGATTATCGTCTGGTCGGTTTAGAAGCAGATACGACGTCGATCGAGCCGGGAATGATGGTGGATCTAGGCGGCGTCGGAAAGGGATTTACCGGGGATGAGGTGGTAAAGGCTATGAAGGAGGACGGCGTGACAAGCGCGTTGTTCAGTCTTGGAGGTAATATCCAGACGATCGGAACGAAACCGGATGGCGAGAAATGGTATGTCGGTATCAAGGATCCGGAGAGCGACGGCTATCTGGGCGGAGTCAGGGTGCAGGATGAGGCGGTCATTACCTCCGGCGGCTATGAACGCTATTTTACGGACGATGACGGAACGATTTACTGGCATATCATGGATCCGTCCACTGGGGCGCCGGCGCATAGCGGGCTGATTTCTGTGACAATCATCGGACCGTGCGGGCTGCGCTGCGATGGGCTTTCGACCGCCCTGTTTGTCATGGGACGGGAAAAGGCAGCGGCACATTGGGCGGCGCATCAGGACTATGAGGCAGTCCTAGTTGACGAGAGCGGCACGATCTGGCTGACACCGGGCTTAAAAGACCGATTTATTCCGGTGGATCAGGGGGAGACGCGGGAGATTCGGATATTGTGATTCTGGAACAGATCTAGTATAATGAGCAGAGAAAAGTGCATGCGAGTCAGATTTACAATTTATAACGAAGAGGTCGAAAATACCGTGAATGATAGATTGAAAAAGAAGCTTCTTTGCTTTGAGCGCGCTCTCTCCACATTGGAAGGATACGAGGGATGGATGATAGGCACAACTACACTTCATCTGGACTGGCAGCCCAAACAGGGGGAGAATGAGTTTTGCTATACCAAATTAACTCCAGAAATCATCAAAAAAGGCCGCTCGGCAATCCGGGTCCGCATAGCGGCAGCGGAGGAGGAAAAGGAACGGGAAAATGAGGAGATGGAAGTGCTGCTGGTAAAACCGCGCCAGAGCGTCCTTGTCCCGGAAAAAGAGAAAATGCCGCTCATGAAAGCAATTACGGAACTGGGCAGTGAGGATGATGATACGCTGGTATTTAGCCGCAGCCAGATGGAAGAATATCTCCGGGAGGCGGCAGATACCAATCCGATCCATCAGGGAGAAGCGGCAGTTCTGCCGGGGTTTCTTGTTATGAATGCCTGTCTGCTTCGTCTGTGGAAGAAGGGCTGGATGAAGGGACAGACTGCTCTGGAAGTACGTTTTCTTGCCCCACTTCGTCCTGATGAGGAGGTATATCTGTCGGATTCGGGGCAGGAGGGAAGAAACGCGGTGTATCTGAGAGCGAAGCAAGAGGGAAAGGAAATTCTTTCGATTACAGAAAAATAGGGATGCCGATGATAAAGTGGGTGCAGAGGAGCTATGGATGCATATGTAAACCATCTGCAAAAACAAGGTTGACAATCCTCTGAAATTCCGATATACTCTTTTCTAGCAAAGATTCTCTGTGTGTGATTCATAGGAAAATGCATTACACGGCTTAGAATTTTATCACTGAGGAGGTATATATAATGAGTTCAGAGACAAGTGCAGTGAACGTACACGGCGCATGGAGCGCGAAGCGGCTTACACTTTTGGCGATGATGCTGGCTCTTATCAGTGTGTCTTCGTATATTGCGATTCCGCTTCCGTTTTCGGATGCAAAGATCACAGCGCAGACGATGATTGTCAACCTGATCGGTCTGCTGATTGCACCACAGGATACCATTTTAGTTATGGCGAGCTGGCTGCTGTTAGGCTTATGCGGTGTGCCGGTATTCAGCGGCGGAAGCGCAGGACCGGGAAAACTGCTTGGACCGAGCGGCGGTTACTATATCGGATTTCTGGTTGTAGCGTTCCTGATTTCCCTGTTTTGCCGGAAATGGAAAAATGTTGCATTCCAGACAGCGTTCCTGATTGTAGTTGGTATTCCGGTGATTTACGCATTCGGTGCAGGCTGGATGAAACACGTGACCGGACAGCCGTGGGGTGCAGTTATCGTGCAGTCGATAATTCCGTTTATTCCGCTGGACATCGTTAAGTGTGTGGCAGCGGTAGCACTTGGAAAGGCGCTGAAGCGGACGGGCTTATTTGGAAATTAGATAGAAAATAAAGATGGGATGTGGTAGTGAACAGAATCAGCCTTTTAGTGCAGAAATGCAGCCAGGAGGCATGAGGAGTCCGTTGCCGCATCCCTTTAATTTTAATTATGAATAGAAGAAAAACAGGAGAAAAGTATGAATCACGTATATATTCTGGGCGGTTTGCGCAGTTACATCGGGGTGAAAGATGGAATGTACCGTCATATCCCGGCGGAAAAGCTAGGGGCGGAGGTGCTGCGGGAGGTGGTTTCGCGATTTGAGCTTCCAACCGATGCGATCGACTATATAATAGGAGGAAATGCGGTCGGGGGAGGCGGCAATATCACGCGTCTGGCGGCACTTTCGGCAGGGTTTCCAGAGCGGATTCCGGCAGTTACTTTGGATCTGCAGTGCGGGTCGGCGCTGGAGGCGATCAGCGCGGCAGCAGCCAAGATTGAGAGCGGGATGGCGGATCTGGTCATTGCCGGGGGAATGGAGAGTTCTTCGGTACAGCCGTACCGCATGATGTCCCCGAACCATCCGGAATATGACGGTGGAAAGGTGTATACGGTTGCACAGTTTGTGCCGGGAAAGCGCGGCGAGCAGGTTATGTTAGAGGGCGCGGAGGAGACTGCGATCCGGGAAAATGTCTCTAAGGAAGAGATGGACACCTGGGTGCTCCGGAGCCATAAGAGGGCGGCGCAGGCGCGCAAAGAGGGAATATTGGAGGATATAACGGTTTCCATCGACGGCAGCAGCCGGGATGAGGGAATCCGTCCGACAATGAGCCAGCGTCTGATCGACCGCCTGCCGTATCTGCTTCCAAATGGCACGAAAATCACGGCGGCAAATGCGTGCCTGATGCACGATGGCGCGGCATTTGTGGTACTTTGTTCGGAAAGGTTTTTGCGGGAACAGGGACGGAAAGCAGAATGCCGTTTCCGGTTTGGTACAGCGATAGGGGATGATCCGATGATGAGCCCAAAATCAGCCGTCAGCGCTGCTAAGGCGATACTTGCAAAAACGGGGCATTCTTATCAGGAGATCGATGCTTTTGAGGTCAATGAAGCGTTTGCCGTTATTGATGTTCTATTTGAACGTGCATTTCCGGGGATTGAAGACCGTTATAATATCTGGGGCGGGGCACTTGCCTATGGGCATCCATATGGAGTCTCCGGCGCAATGATTCTGCTGCATCTGATGAAAGCACTGGAACATAAAAATGGGCATTTGGGAATGTGCTGCGTGGCAGCCGCCGGAGGGATCGGAAGCAGTATTCTGGTGGAGAAAGTAATGAAGTAGATGAAGACAGTGCTTGAATGATATAAAAAGTAAATGTGGTAAATTTAAAAGCTCAAATTGGTAAAAAGTTCTATATAAAAATAAGTAAAAGACAGGAATTAATCATGAAAGAAATACAGACACAACGTATAAATACATATCTGGATGCGCTCCGGGCATACCCGCCAGAGTGGGAAGCCCTGATCACGGAGAAAGAGCGCTATACGTTCGGGGAGCTCATCGAGGCGGCAGAACGCGTAAGGAAACATCCGAAAGAGATAGAAGAAAAACAGGGAAAACGTCACATCCACTGGATCCAGGAACCGACGATCGCGCATCAGCTTATTCAGTTTCTGGCATATGGAGACGGAAATACGGTTCCGGTGATTGCACCGTCCGATGTAAAAATTTCCGATGAATTGCGTGACGTGACACCTCCGGAAGGGGCATATATGGGTGTGATGACGTCGGGAACCTCCGGTCGTCAGAAAGTATTGTTCCGCTCCTTTGAAAGCTGGCACGATTTTTTTAAGCTTCAGAATAAAATTTTCAAAATGGGAGAGGGAAGCATTACGTTTATGCAGGGGAGCCTGGCGTTTACGGGCAACCTGAACCTTTATATGGCGCAGCTTGCGTCCGGCGGAAGCGTCGTTGCGGCGGATTCCTTTGATCCGCGCCTCTGGAAGCGGATGATCGAGGCAGAACAGGCGACCTGCGTCTATCTGATTCCTGTCAAGCTGCGGGCGCTGCGGCGTATCTATGAGCGGGAACAGGCGGTCAATTACCGGATTATTTCTTTTGTCAGCGGCTCCCAGAGTATGGGCGGTGCGGAGGCAGTGCAGTTTAAAAAGGCATTTCCCGAAGCGGAGATTACATTGTATTATGGCGCCAGCGAGCTGAACTATATTACCTATATCCGTGGAAGTGAGATGAAAGAAGATACGACGCTGGTTGGCCGTGCATTTCCAGAGGTGGATGTCTGGATTGAAAACGACCATTTCCATGTAAAAACGCGGTATGGAATTCTTGGAATTGGAAATGACGCGGTGATTGGGGACTGCGGTCACACAGATGCAGAGGGACTCTTCTATTTTGATGGGCGGGATGATGATATCTGCAACATAAATGGGAGAAAAGTGTCATCCCTCCGGATCGAAGAGGCGGTGCGGACATTTCCGGGAGTGGCAGAGACGGCAGTGAAGGCAGTCCATGAGCATGGGCGCGATTATCTGAAAGTGTGGATTGTGTGGGAGAAAGAAGCTGAAAGGGAAGAAATTGCCGGAAGTGACAGCGAAAAAAGTGGTTGTATCAATATGGCAATTCGGGAATTTTTGGCAGAAAGACTGGCAGATTATGAGATTCCACGCGAATTTGTATTTCTAAAGGAGTTTCCAAAGACTGAAAGCGGAAAGATTCGTAAAAAAGAACTGTGAAAATTGCTTTTTCT
>ERZ791800.1030-NODE-1030-length-15396-cov-4.200834_pt1 | contig 15396 bp, 8 predicted proteins | sample MGYA00510310_ERZ791800 | MGnify/ENA primary metagenome ERZ791800 (study PRJEB30046, sample SAMN00791954) | human gut metagenome | study: EMG produced TPA metagenomics assembly of the A metagenome-wide association study of gut microbiota in type 2... | reverse complement strand
AGCTTCCCAGACAGGAAACGACACTGGGAGAAGATATCTTTCAGCTGTTATTGAAAAAGGAAATGGAACAGCAGAAAAACTGACTTTCACAAATAATCAGGCAGCCTTTACATTGAAAAAAGATGAATCTGTAGATATCAGTTGCTTACCGACAGGATGGACATATACCGTTACGGAGACAGCACCGGGAACAAACTTCGAGGTGTCATACTCGATAAATGGTGGATCGAAAACCGTTGGAGAAGCAGCATCATTTACAATGGCAGCAACAGGAACGGAAGATATCCAATTTACAAATACATCAACCGTGGCACCGCCCGTAACCGGAAGAAATATTCAGAATAATAGCTGGATTATGATGCTGATTGTGGTTTTACTGATTGGCATTGGAAGCATGGTATTTTTCAGAAAAGTAAAAAGAAAATATCATTAAGGCAAAAAGGAAGAATTGTGCTTGTGAAGTGAAGAACCTGAAAGTATGATTCTTCCTTTTTACAATGAAAGAAACAAGAAAAATGTTCAGTATAAAAATCATTATTGGGGACGGATAGAGAGGGTGACATTATGCAGCTTACAAATACAACGGATTATGCCATTAGAATCGTATGTTATCTAGCATCAGAAAATAAGGTAATAACTACAGCAGAACTATCTCGTGAATTAAATATTCCGGCAAGTTACATTCCTAAAATAACAAAGCAATTAAAAGAAAAAGAAATTGTTAAAGCGGCAGAGGGATCGAATGGAGGCTATATGCTGGAAAAACGACCGGAAGAAATTTCTCTTATGGACGTTATTAACTGTACAGAGTCAACAATGGCAATTAGCAGATGTCTGGAGAAGGACGGATACTGTTCCAGAAATTATTCAGATTGCTGCAAGGTACATAAGGTGTTACTGGATCTGCAGAACACTTATAATAACAGTCTGGAAAATGTGAAAATATCAGATATTATTCAGCCGGGTAAAGATGAATATTTTGGACGTTTTTATGTAGTTATAAAACTGAATTTGAAGGATCAAACATATGAGTGTATTTATTCCCATGTACATGAAGTCTATGATAAAGTAAGTGATTCAGCTACCTATGATGAGTTTATAAGGAAGTACACAGAACAATATGTATATGAACAGGATCGCCAGAAGTTAAGACGATTTTTGACAAGCGAAAAGCTTACGGAACACTTAGTAGACGGCTGTATGGAAGATGATATGTCCTACCGCAGAATATGTGATAATGAAGCAGATTCTTATATTTGGATGGAAGCAAAAAGATATGTAGATGAGACGGAGAATATTGCCATTCTCACATTACATAATGCGAAGGTCATTCCAGATACGATTGTTAATATGGAACAGGAATTGCGGAAGAAAGAAAAGAATATCACGAAACAGTATTGGGATATGGTTTCTTTGCTTGTTGCGGTATTGAATCACAATAATCTGGTGGAAAAGGAACATCAGGATGATATTAGTTTTTATACGGAGCAGGTTTATCGCCAACTGCAGAAAAATTATCCGGAATATGGAATTACCGAAGAAGAGATTGAAAATGTATCACACCTGGCACCAATCCATGATATTGGTAAAATCCGGGTACCGATAGAAATATTGAATAAAAATGGGAAATTAACGATAGACGAGATGGAAGTCGTGAAGCAGCATCCAATTACCGGTGCAGAGATGACATTGAGATTTCCGAATGGTATGACAACAGAGAAATTGAATAAGTACAGCTATGAAATCTGCCGACATCACCATGAGAGATTTGATGGCTCTGGATATCCGGACGGTTTAAAGGGAGATCAGATTCCGCTTTGTGCTCAGGTGGTCGGTTTGGTGGATGCCTATGATGCTTTGGTCAGTGAGCGACCATATAAACGAAAACTGAAACATGCCGAGGCGGTAAGGATGATTGTAAATGCTGAATGTGGAGCGTTTTCCATGAAATTGCTTCAATGTTTTTTTACTGCGGCTATGCAAAAAGAGTGGGTGCAGAAAGTAGAATCAAACAGAGAAGAGTAAGGAAAAAGTCCAGTAGGTATTTGATGAAAATGAAAGAAATTTTAACGGATATTATAATAAAATTAGTTATTTTATGCTAAAAAATCATTCTAGATATTAGAATGCAATATTGAGTAAATGGTAGGAATTTTTATTCCGATTAGAGGTCCAGATATGAAGAAAAAAGGAAGAATAGAGAACAGAATTATCGCAGTAATACTATGTATGGCTATCTTATTTTCTCAAGTGAATATTGCGGATGCGGCAGATCTGAATCCATCAGGTACCAACACGAGTCAAGTGGTCCTTTCTGATGAAACCAATATGAGCAATGATGAAGCATCAACCGAATCCACAGTTTCAGATGAAATAAATGGCACCACGGAATCCGAATCTAAGATATCGGAGGAAACAAGTGAAAACTCGAAAAATGACGAATCGGAATCGTCCGGTGGAAATGTTAAAGCGGAATCAACAGATAATATAGATGCTTATTATAAGGATAGTAAAATATGCATTTATAATTATGAACAATTAAAACAGATTGGTTCAGATGCTTATATTTACACAGGTGATAAGGATGGACAGATTGGTTCTGGAGAAGTAGTAAAGAGTGAAGGCACAGAGCTGAAATACGGTGCAGATGCTCAGTACATTTTGATGAATGACATCCAGATGAACTCGGAACAGATTTGGTCAGTACCGGATTCATTTACCGGAACTATCACAGGCACGAAACTAGAAGAAAACGAAACACCAACGCTGTATGATAAGGAAACGGATACAATCTACATATACAATCCATATCAGTTAATGGTACTTGCACAGGAAGAATCTGAAACGGAACCAGTTATGTCGATGGATTATGATGCACCACAGTTTGGTATGGGGCAGATGATTTATCCGGATGGAGAAGATCAGGAGTATCTGACTTATAGTAAGTCTCATAATTATGTGTTATCGCAGAAGTTTAATTCGGATAAGCCGGAACCGGTTGCGGAACAATTGACAGAAAAATCAGCGAATGGAGTTCAGTGGCTAGATGGTGAACATGCAGATGGAAGAACAAAACCGGGACAATTATATGTAGAAGTTTCCGGGAAGAAATATATTCTGATCGGAAATGAGTCACAGTTGCGGGCGATTGGAAGCAATAAGAGCGTAACTCCGAGACTGTATGTTTATTACAAACCGGGTTTGGTAAGTGGTCTGGTTGGTAGCAATCCTTTTTACAGTCCTTATTATCCGGGAGATGCGGACCTTGGCCTGGATGCTGTAGCAAAAGAAGGTGCAACTACGCACGGTCTTATAAACCCAAAGCCGGACAATGTCAAAGGAGAAAACTCATATCTATATTATAAAGATAAAACAAACGGTGTAGAGAACGGTAAATACAAGCTGGCGAATGTAAACCTTTCCGACGATAACATTCTTGCAGGTTTGCTTAAAGGCGTAGGTGGTCTTTTAGGGACGTTACTGGGCGGACTTACTGTTGGAACCGGTGAATTTTGTGGAGTCAATGAAAATGGTCTTCCTGACAAAAATATAGATAAATATAAATTAAGGAGTGAATACGGCAATCTTAAATATTCATCCAATGCAAATTACATCATTTTCCGAGATATTGACTTATCAAAGGATGGTGTGAATTCAAATCAAGAAGATGATCTTTGGACGCCACTTATGGTATCGGGGGATATCAAAGGTGCAAAGTTAGCAGATGGACAGGCGACACTTACGGATGGAAATTCTATTTTGGCAACTGGAAAACCTGTAATTTCTAATGTGAATGTGAACCAGACAGAAGAAATGGATGGTTCTAAGTATATAGGAATTGGATTTTTTGGAACAATTACGAATGAGGTGAATGTAAACAACATTGGTGTCAGCGCCGGAACGGTTTCCGTATCAAACCTGGAATTACAAAATGTAAATGTACAAAATAACACGAATAAACATAAAAACACTCAGACCATAATAAGTGGACTCACATCAGGACTTGGATGGCTTGTAGGTGGTGTAGTTGATTTATTAGTAGGAGTTTTAACATTTGGAAACGTAAACCTGAATTTGAAAGATACATTATCAGCACTTTTAAATGCAAGAGCAAAGGATCCGACGATTTATGCAACAGGTGCATTCGCTGGAAGGCTAGTGGGTGATGTTTCCATTGAAAACTGTGATGTGACAGGAAAAGTCAGTGTTTCGAATATTAATGATCGTACTGGTGGGTTTGTCGGTTATACAGAAGGTGTAACAGAGTATGACGGGTTGTCGAAAGCTCTTGGAGTAACGGTGAATGCATTATCATCATTGTTAAATGCAATTCCGGGACTTGGACTTGGAGATTTGATCACAATTCTTCTGGACAATGCATTGCCGGTTGGTAGTTTAATCCCTACTGGATACAAAAATGTAAATATCAAATACTGTCATGTAGAGAATCTGGCAGGAACTATCGGAGCTGCGGATAAAGATTATGCAGGTGGTTTTGTAGGACAGCAGGTAGGAACAAGAATCTTTGACTGCTCCGTGAAAAACAGTAGTTATTCTGTAACCGCAAAAGAATACGGCGGAGGATTTGCAGGAATCAGCAGAGATGCGGAAATCCGAGGTTTGTTAAGTGATGTAGGTGTTGAACTTATTCGAGTAATGCAGCCACAGAGTATCTTGTTAAATTGCAATCTGACAGGATGTAATGTCTCAGTATCTGGTGAAAATTATCAAGGTGGTATTGTAGGAGCACAGACAAACAGCTATGCAGTCAATTGCGGAGTGAGCGGAAGCATTGCAGTTAAAGCAAGCGGAAGTTATGCCGGTGGTGTGAGCGGTATTTCAACAGTTGGATGGATTACAAACCTTGGAAGTAAAGAAGTAAAGAATGAAAGCCTTTTAACAACAGTGAAAGACTTGTTGACGGGTCTTTTGTCGAGTGATCCGGAAAAAGCAGGTATGCTCTTGTCACTTGTAGGAATTGCACCATCAGCAATCCTGGGATGTAACATGGATTGTTCATCAGTTTCAGTTGAGGTTGGTAAGAGTTATTCCGGTGGTATTCTTGGTGGCGGTGATGGCGTCTATATTGCAGAATCCAGTTCAGAATATTTAAATAAACTTCCGTATTGGAAACATGGCGGAGGAGATGCGAGCAGTGTAGCCCAAAGAGATAATGTGCTCACAGGATTAAAAACAGTTACAGCAAGTGAAAATCGTGCCGGAGGTATTGCAGGAAGTGTAACAACAGCAAATGTCACAGGACTTTTAAATAATACGCTTGGAATCGGAAACTTTCTTGGATTTACTGTGCATCATGTAACGGTGACGGGAGTAAATGATGGATATACAGTAGAAGCAAAAGGAAATTATGCCGGCGGAGCGCTTGGCGAGGCTGTTGGTGGAGATGTGGATACTGTAACATTGAATCAGGTAAAATCTGTTTCGGCAAAAAACAGAGTAGGTGGTTTTATCGGTTGTGCAGGTCCGGGAGATCTGGCAGGTGGAAACGGACTGACTTTGAATCTGTTAGGACTGAACAACTTGCTGAAAGTAGAAAATCTGCTTTCTGTGGCAGAAGGTGTCAGAGTCAAAATCAACGAAGCTCATGTAAATGGCATCGCAGGAGGCATGACTGTACAAGCAACAGGTACAAATTCCAACGGCGAAGTAGTGGATTATACAGCCGGTGGTTTCATCGGAAGGAGTAACAGCTGTGAGATCATTAAGTCCGATGTGAAAAATTTAAAAGAAGTAACAGCAAATGATACAGATGGTTTTGCAGGAGGATTTGTAGGTTCTTCACAGACCGGAGGTCTTGCAGATGTAGCTGGTGAAGCGGATGTCAAGGCTTTGCTAAATGCAAATAAGTTGTTAGGTGCTGTCACGTACTTGCTTCCTTCTTATACAGAGTGCACGGTTACTTATGTTGATAAAGGCGGAGTTGCTGCAGATACAGCTGGCGGTTTTGTCGGAAACTTCCAGAGTGGAACGGTTAACAACCAAGGCGCAGGAGAAGGTAGCTATTATTCTGTCTATAATCTGGATCATGTAAACGGGCAGTCTTATGCCGGAGGCTTTGGCGGAAATGTTTACTCCGGAGCATTGGCAGATGCTGGAGGTGGAATCAGCATTCTTGGAGGAATCACAGGTCTGAATATTAATGTCGGAGATTTACTGAACCTGATTAATGCTTACATTCCATATGTACAGTATGCAGGAGTTAAATCCGATAATGGATTTACGGTTACGGCTAATAAAATCAAATCGGATGATACGAATTCTGGTAGTGCTGGTGGCTTTATTGGTTATGGCAGTGGAGTTCAAGTTAGTCATTGTGATGTAACAAATTTAAAACATACAAAGGTAACACCTCCTAAAGATTTAGAGGGTGAAGATAGTTCAAATTATTTTGGACAGGATAGTACATATGCAGTAACGGGTGCAAGATATGCCGGTGGATATATTGGTTATATGAATATTGGTTCCGCAGCTTCTGTTGGAAAAGGATTGAGCGTACTTGGTCACTCAATAGGAATCAATCATGTGCTGGATGCATTGAATGTCGTTGTTTCTACAATAGAACATTCGAATGTTACAGGAGATGTTGGAGGTTTTGCAGTAAAAGCGACCTGGAAAAATACAGCATCCGATGCCTCAGCAAATGACGTTCTTGGAGATGCAGGAGGTTTTGCCGGAAAGATATCTGGCGGACATATTCAGGACTCTAATGCAAATAACTTCTCCTATATCATTGGACAGATTACAGCCGGTGGTTACGTGGGAGATCTTGAACCCGGAAATGTGGCAAATGTACTTGGCGATACTGGTATCTTAGGTGGTCTTGTTGATGTGTCAGATACATTGGCATCATTAGCGGAGGACTTTGTACCGACGATCAGAAACAGCTCTACGACTTGTGTTCCTTGCGGTGGTGCAGTTCGTGCAGATGCGGCTTCCACAACACAGGTACAACGAGGTATGGCCGGAGGTTATGCAGGGCATAATGAAGGCGGTCATATCTGGGGAAACAATACAAAGAAATGGAAAGGTAAAGACTATACCGGACCAACAAGTGTCTGCAAAGCAGTCCGGATCCGATCAGTATACGGAGAAGAAATTGCTGGTGGCTTCACAGGACTTATGGAGTCAGCAGATACGGCAAGTACCGGAAACCTGTCCTTGTTGTGGGGACTGGTAAAAGTAGATAACATCCTGGGAGCTCTTAGTGTTGTCTATCCGACGGAAGAAAATACGGCAGTTTACGGACCACTTGCCTTGATGGATTATGAAACCTGGAATAAATGGGTGGAGTTTGTCGGAAAAAAGGGTGGTTACGGAAGTGATCTTGCGGAGCATGGAACAGTAAGTAATCAGGCTGAACTGGATGCAATCATAGGAAAGTATGCTTACGGATACAATGTTGTAGCAGGAAGAGTCAATTACCGAGATGAGACAAAACTGGCAAATGGCGGAGCAGCCGGTGGCTATGTCGGATCAATGCAGACCGGAACTATTACAAATGGACAGGCTTATCAGGCGAAGACAATTAAAGGGCTTCGATGTGCCGGCGGTTTTGCAGGGGAAATGATAAACGGCGGAGCAGCAAAGCTTGGAGGAGTTGATATCCTCGGTCTTAATCTGCAATTAGGACAAATGCTGCAGGTACTTAATGTCTTTGTGCCAGTAATCAAGAAATCTTCGGTAGAGGGTTATCAGAGTGGACTGATTGTCCAGTCAGAAGGTGTAGATGACAAAGATACCTGTGGTTATGCCGGAGGTTATGTAGGAAAACTGATCGGTGGGCAGATCTGGGGCGAAAATGATGCACGCTGTAAGGTCACAAAGCTGAGACGAGTTGACGGAAGAAGCTATGTCGGAGGATTTGTCGGAAGCTCAAGACCTGGAAGTGTATCAACACTCGATCCTACTGCAGGAGAAGGATTACTTAGCCAGCTTCTGAATAAACTGTTAAGTACACCGGCAGATTTGATAAAAGTATTAAATGCCACAGTCGCAACAATCCGTTATGCAGATGTGGAAGCCTGGGATGACTGGGGAATCATCGTAAATGGTGCTTATGCAAGTGAAAGTAATAACACTTCTTATGCAAAAGCAGCCGGAGGATTTGCCGGAAATCTGGAAGGAACTGTACTCGGTAAGAAGGATACGGAAGAGGCAGGAGTTTCTGTACAGAATATCCGTTCCGTAGTCGCAGGTGAATATGCCGGAGGATGCTTTGGTGTTGCTGACGTGGCCGGAGTTGCCAATATCAGTGCAGGAAATGAGACCTCGCTTCTTGATAAATTATTAGAGCTTGGAAGAACCGATGTGCTGGATGCGTTTAGAAGTTATGTATATTACGGAACTGTAAGTGGAAGTAAGGATGCTGGCTTAAGTGTCAGCGCAAACACAGCGATAAAATCCGGACAGAACAATCAGGTTACCTATAGCGGAACAGCCGGAGGTTTTGGCGGCTCCCTGTTAAATGGTTCTGTGAAAAACAGCAAAGTAACGAGCTTAAGTAATGTAAGAGGTTTAAACAGTGTCGGAGGATTTGTCGGCTATTCTGGAAAGAGCGGAGTAGTTAAGGCAGACAAGATAGACGTTCTTGGAGACAATACAGGACAGTTACTTGGTGGAGCTCTTGGAGTTATGGACATTTTTGGTTCTCACATTGATGACTGTGCAGTTACAGGAACTGATGATGGTTACACTGTGCAGAGTACAAATGGAGATGAGCAGATTGCCGGAGGATTTATCGGATATGCAAATCTTGCAAGAATGTCGAATTGTACAGCAGGTGACAAGACGAACCAGAAAATTGGACTGAAACAGGTAGCGTCAGGTGGAACAGCCGGCGGCTTTGCAGGACGAACAAGTTTCGCTTATCTTGCAGATTTGAAGTTGGATTCTGGAGCAGTGAATGTAATATTCTCACTTGTTAATAAACTTATAAAGGCATTGTATCTGGATAAAATCCAGGACTCCAATCTTCTGAAGATTAATCTTGGAATTATTAAAGTGGATGCGCTGTATGATGGCAAACTGCTTCATGTAAATCTGCTTGGATTGGATATTTCTGTAGGACTTTCAAAAAAGTCAACGGATAACAATCAACAGACAGACCTTGCAATTATTACGATTGGAGATTCATCCATCAAACTTCCATGCGATGAAAATGGACTTTTGAATGATAATGATGCCAAATCCAATATCAGTGTGAGTCTGATCAAGGCGAATCGAACAAAAATCACAGATAGTAATGTCTACGGTGTCAGTCAAGGATATGATGTCTATGCCGGTGGAGCCGGAAATAACAATGATGGTGATGCTAAAGACGGACGAAGTGGTGGCTTTGTTGGATTCAACGATGAAGGACTTTTGAAGAACAACAACATGTATTACTGTGATGTGGTTCGGGGAACAAAAGATCTTGTTGGACCATTTAGTGGAAAAAGTGAACTGGATACGGTATATGACTTCAATAGCCAGGAAAAGGTGGAAGGCGAAAAGAACAATTATCGTATTTATAGAAAACTGGATCAATCATTAGATCAAATTGAAAAGAATAACAGTATCTTGAACAGCAGTCATGAAAAGGATGATGCAAGCGTATGGGATATTTATACAATAGGACACATGAATCCGGTAAAGACCTTTGAGACTTTAAAGAATGCTGTTCTGGCAAGCAAGAGTGATTCAGTGAAAGCAGATCTTAATGCCTATGAATCACCAGCAAAAGCAGTATTGATGGCAGATACTAAAACAACATTGAACACAGGAGAAAGTGATACTCCGGAGCCATCCGAGTCACAGGATCCATGTGATGAGAACATCAAGCTGACGATCAATAAAGTTTGGAAAGATTTAAACAATTTTGATCATTCAAGACCAAACAGTATTACGGTAACAATATCACGTACTTGGAAAGATAAGGCAGGAAATGAAACGACAGAACCAGTACCAGGTTACGAGAGTTACAAAATAGAAGGTTCTATCGATAAATCTAAATGGCAGGAGGTGATAAAGGAACTCCCGGCATACAAGACAGATGGAGATGAAATTTATTATTACACGTATTCCATCACAGAAGCAAAAGTGGATGGTTATACAACAACGATAGATAAATCGCAAGATGGATTTACCTTCACAATAACTAATAGACATTTCCCAGGTCTTCCGGATACCGGAGGATACGGAAGCTATTTGATTTACCTGATAGCTGTTCTGCTTTTCCTGGTATATTTCATAATGAGATATAAAAAATGCAAGGAAAATAAAAAAGCAGAAAAACTATAAAAAAATTCTCAAGAAAGGGAGATAAAGGACATGAAGAGAATGAAAAAAATCATGGCATTAATGCTGGCAGCGATTATGATGATGGCTATGTCTGTCACAGCATTTGCCGCAGAAGGAGCAACACCAGCAGCTGCTGGAGCAAACACGCTTACCGTTAATGTGAAATCAGGAGCGGGCGTTCCGACACAGACACTCAAAGATCAGACCATTTATCTGTACAAATTATTTGATGTGACAGAGTCTGGTACAACAGGATCAAAGAACTATGCATATACAGTGAATACAGCAACTGGTTATAAAGAGGTATTGGTAGCTGCATTAAATAATTCAGCAATTACAGAATCTTCTACTGATGAGGCTATTGCAGATGCTGTAAGAAATATTGGTAACAATGATTCTACAGAGGTACAGAATTTCGCGAATGCTTTTACAACGCAGGCATTAACAAAGAATCCTAAATTAGATGCTACAGCAAACTCTGGAAAACTTGGAGACGTAACATTTTATGAATTTACAGGCTTAGATTCAGGATACTACTTAGTATATGTAACTGGTGGAAAAGAGATTCAGTCTTCCTTAGTTACAGTAGACGCTGATACAACTACAGTAAATTTAAAATCAGAAACACCAAGCATTAATAAAACAGCTGATAAAACAACAGTAAATATCGGTGATGTCGTAACATATACCGTAAAAGGTTCTATTCCGGATACAACAGGATATGCAGAATATGCATATAAAATCCATGATGAATTAACTAAAGGTCTTGATTTTGTAAATGATGCAGCAGGAACAGCTCTTGAAGAAGGTGCTACAACAGTTACTGTAGCAGTAGCATTTGGAGAAGAAATTGCAGATGCAAGCAAAGCACCTACAACAGCAACACTTGATTCAACAAACAAGAAAAAAATGTCTCTTGATTTATCTGAATGGGTAAGAGCTAATCAGACAAACAAAGGAAAAGAATTTACAGTTACATATTATGCAAAAGTAAATAAAGACGCAGTTGTAACAGAAAAGAATAATGCTAAGTTAGAGTACGGAAACAATCCAACTGATACAACAACTACAACACCAAGTGAAGCAAAGACACCGACATATCCATTAGATATTTTAAAAACTAAAAAAGATAGTAATGTAAAGTTAGCTGGTGCAAAGTTTAGTCTTTACACATCAGAAGCTGACGCAAAAAATGGAACAAATCCTATTAAAGTTACAGGAAAAAATGGAAATTATGTCGTAGATTCAAACTCTACTACTACAGAATTTGAATCAGTTGAAAATATTGAGGGAAAAGGTTACAACCTCCGTGTCAATGGTCTTGCAGAAGGAACATACTATTTAGTAGAGACAAAGGCACCAGACGGATTCAATAAGTTGACAGCACCAGTCGTAATTAAAATCACAAAGAGCACAGATACAGATGTAAATAATTGGACTATTTCCAAAGATGGAACAGTTGAAACTGACAAAATCATCGACATCGAAAACAGCACAGGTTCCCTCCTTCCATCCACTGGTGGACGTGGAGCAATCGCATTTGCTGTAATCGCAGCTCTTCTTGTATTCGGTGTAGCAGTAAGCTTCATCCGTGATAAAAGAAAAGAAGCATAATAGTTTTACCAGAGATATAAGATAAGATTTAAAGAATGGGCGGTTATCTTCCACGGAAGGTAACCGCAATTCCAAGTATAACAACAGGGAGAATGAAATGAAGAGTAAGAAGAAAAAAAAGAAGATAACAATAAAAGATATTATTCGTCTGATCGTGCTTTTGGTTGCATTCTCCGTATTGTTATATCCAACGTTTAGTAGTTATCTGAACGAAAAGAATAGTTCAAAAGTTGTATCCTATTATGATGAGGAAAGCGTAAAGTTAAGTAAGGCAGAAAAAGAGCAAATGCTGGAAGATGCGAGAGCATACAATAAGGAAATGCTGGGAAATATTGATTTGATTGATCCATTTTCGCAAGAGGATGTGGAAATAGATGCTCGCTATGAGAGCCTGTTAAACGTAGATGGTTCTGGAATGATGGGATACATTCGCATTCCTAAGATTAATGTAGAACTTCCAATCTATCATGGAACAAGTGAAGCTGTGTTACAGGCAGGTGTCGGACATTTTTGGGGTACATCTCTTCCAGTTGGTGGAGAAAGTACACATACAGTTCTGACCGGACATAGAGGTCTTCCGACAAAAACACTATTTACCAATATGGATAAACTGGAAGTAGGGGATATTTTTTACATTAAAGTCTTAGATGAAACACTGGCATATCAGATTGATCAGATATTAACGGTTTTGCCACAAGAGACAGATGGCTTGTCTATTGAACCAGGTAAGGATTATGCAACACTTGTTACTTGTACACCATTTGCAATCAATACACACAGACTTTTAGTACGTGGAGAGAGAATACCTTATGAAGAGGCAACGAAGCAAGAGCCGGATACAAATATAAAACCGGAGTTATCTTTTACTGCTAAAGTGCTGATTGTAACAATTATAGTAATTTTTATAGGGCTGATGATAGCTGTAATTTATAGTATACGAGATAGAAAAAGGAGGAAAGTAAGGTGCGAAAGAAGATAAGAAGTATTCACATTATTTTATTCGTTATGCTTTTTCTTGTCGGTAATTTTATAGATATTTCAACAATCCATGCTGAAGCAGGAAGCAGAACAGGAAGCATTCAAATTATCTACAAAGGGAGAAATAGTTCGGATAAAGAAGTGACTCTTTCCGGAGCAAAGTTCTCGATATTTCCAATTCAATATATGAAAAATGATGAGCTGGTCTGGGAAAATGGTTTTAAAGATTCAGGGATATCATTGCAAGATACCAGTGCAGAAGCAAGAGAAAAACAAGCAAAACAATTGTATGCATTTGCGAAGGAAAATGATATTTCAGGCTTAATGCAAGAAACAGATAGTTCGGGACGCACGAGTTTTGGAGAATTGGATGAAGGAATTTATCTGATTGCACAGATTGGAAATGTGGAAAGTGGTACAGATAAATTTGAATCTGCTCCATTCCTTGTTAATATACCATCTGAAATTAATGGGAATGTAGAATATAATGTAACGATAGAGCCAAAAGCTGAATGGGTTTCACCAGAAACACCACCGAACAATCCAGATAAGCCTAAGGATCCGACACCTTCAAAACCGGATAAGCCAAATCCTATTCAGAAAATAATAAATACGGTAAAAACCGGAGATACAACAAATATAGTTGCATGGTTTTTAATAGCGATTGTTAGTCTTGGTTTGATTGTAGGATTATATAAAAAAAGAAAAATGAAGTAGCTATTATTTAAAGAAAACTGATCCATTGCGGTGGAATCAGTTTTCTTGTGTTATATAGTTTAAAACGTTTCTAATATTAATGTTGAAGTGGTGGTGCAATGGTACGATTGATATCGTTGTTTGATATTTGAGGAGCATTGAGCAGTGCTGTGAAATTCTGCTGGATGATATCTAGTATAACGAATATTAAATAATTGCTATATTAAATTGATACTGCTTCCTCTTCACTGATTTCATCCATTTTATACTTCCAGTGATAAACCACGGGTTCACGGTTCACTTCGTCAAAGTACTTGTAAATTCGTTCTTCCAACTCCTGTTTGGTATTGACACGAATTCCTCGAAGCATCTGTCTGGTCATCTTGCTGAAGAAGCTTTCAATCATGTTTAACCATGAGCCATGTTTTGGTGTAAACACAAATTTAAAACGTCCCTTTGGCATAGTATCCAGAAAGCGCCGTGTTTCTTTGGAAGTATGTGCAGAATGATTATCCAGGATGATCCGAATGGTATCCTGTGATGGATATTTTTTGTCCAGTATCTTTAAAAACTCAATAAAATCAGAACTCTTATGGGTCTCACTTACTAACGGAATTGCTTCTCCAGTGAGTAAATCAATGCCAGCCAGTAAAGAGAGCGTTCCCAGACGTTTGTATTCTGCATCACGATATACTTCCCCATGTTCTGATGTCGGGCGTAAATCCGGTGCCGTATTGGAGATTGCCTGAATGCCCGGCTTCTCATCATACGATACCGTAATCAATGCTAGACATGGGGCAAAATGCCTTTGCGTATAAAATTGCCGACCGGGCTTTAAGTTCATGGAAGCAGGGGACGGAATTTAGTTATAATACATTTGAGATGATTCAGATTGAAACGGAGCGGGGCGGATGGTTCCATCAATTCAGCGGATTGTCATCTCCGATTGTAACATGGTATCATGCTTACTATAAACGAGGATGTATAACAACCGGGTATGAAACATGGGTGGAAAGTCAGAGATTTAATGAGGATTATACAGAGGCAGTAATCACATATGAATTTAATGATAAGAAAAAGAATACGATGATCATTGTTATGGATTCCGGTTATGAATATCAGATTTTTGTAAATGGCAAATTGATGGAACATGAAGAACATGTCAAAGGAGCTTTGGAAATCCGTCTTTATGAGGAAAAAGGTAAAATTAAGGTAATAAAGAATGAAGAAATTTTATGATGATTACACCGGTTATCAGTTGATGAGCAGTTCAGGGATAGAAGTACATTTGTACAAAAATTCAGATCTGGAAGAAGTGGAAACACATAGACATGATTTTTTTGAAATATATTGTCTTTTGGAAGGAGAAGTATGTTTTGAAGCTGATAGGTATAGTCATCAATTATGTAAGGAAGATATTTGTCTGATTCCACCCGGGATAAGACATAGTGAAAAACCGAAAAAGGGAAATTATGAGCGGGTCATATTATGGATCAATCCATGGTATTTGAACAGACTTTCTACGCGAAAGACGAATCTTGCGCAATGTTTTGTATCGGCAGAACGGGGAGGCTATCTGTTTCGGGCAGATCCGTCCCACAGAAAGCTGATTATATCTTTATTACTGGAAATGATATATGAAACACATGAAAAAGAATTTGGAAGTGATCTGCTGAAAGATGCCTGTTTGCAGCGTCTTTTAATTTTCCTGAATCGATGTGAGAATCTGAATACAGTAAAAGAAAAGCAGAATATACTAGTATAACGAATATTAAATAATTGCTATATCAAACGGATGCCGCTTCCGCT
>ERZ791800.1018-NODE-1018-length-15713-cov-46.046749_pt1 | contig 15713 bp, 10 predicted proteins | sample MGYA00510310_ERZ791800 | MGnify/ENA primary metagenome ERZ791800 (study PRJEB30046, sample SAMN00791954) | human gut metagenome | study: EMG produced TPA metagenomics assembly of the A metagenome-wide association study of gut microbiota in type 2... | reverse complement strand
ACCGTGACCGCCTGCTATTGGAAGAACAATCATGAACAAGGCATCGGCTACAATACGAAAAGCACCAAAGCCACCGAAGTCACGAAGGTGGACGGCACCAGCGTAACCTGGGAGAATGCCGTTGATGCAATGAACACCGCCTTGCAGAACGCAGGCTCAAAGTGGCGTTACGAACTTAAAGGAGCATTGCCTACCTTGAGGAAGCAGTAAGCCGTCGGGCGGGTGTGCATTCTTCGCAATTCTATAGTTTTGCCCCCTAAAGACTTCTGTGAAAATCTGTGCAATCTGTGGGAGAATTTTACCTGAAGGGGCATACTTGCTTTGTTGGTGCAGTGGGGACCACTGCACCCCCTAAAAAACAAAGAGCAATAAAGTGATTGCAACATAGAAACAACAAAAAAGGGTGCACGAAGCACCCTTTTTGTTTGTTAGTATCTGAAGTGTTTTCACCCCTTGCTTACAACTTCTTGAACACGCCCTGCATCTGCTCGCCCAGACCGATGGTGTAGCCCTGCGATACAAACACTACGCGGTTGAAGGTATCGGCGATGATGAACATCGGCATCTGCTTCTCGTTCATCAGCTTCATCTCACGGGCAATCTGCTTGCGTACCGATCCGTCCTTGTCGAGGGCGAATTGAACGGTAGACGGCAGACCCGGGAACTCGTCGTGGTTGAACTTGGCTGCGTCGGCTTCGCTCTCGAAGAGCAGCACCACCGGACGGCCCCACGCCTCGAACGCTTCCTTCATCTTCTCGATGTCGTGCAGAGCGTGGTTGGTCGGCTCCTGGCCTACGCCGAGAATGCCCACAACATAGTAGCCGCGACCAGTCTGAGAGAGCAGGCTGACCTCCTTGCCGTCCTTTGTTACAAGACTCTCCGAGTTGAACGAACCGATCACAGACACCTCGTTGGTGTTCTGGCGTATCTCAAGAGGCAGAGTTGTGGTCTGACCCTCCACAATTTCGAACAGACGGTTCGAGGCGAGCACACTGCCGCTCGCAAGGCGCGTGCCCGTGGTGAGCATATATGTGCCCGCATCGAGCTTGTAGCCCTTCTTGAACGTGTTGCTCCATGTCGTGCCGTTACCCATGTCTGCCTGACCCTCCTCAAAGTTCAGCAGATGAGCTGTGCCGTTCTCAATACGGCTGATTGTGAAGTGGCTGTAATACTTCGGGTTGTCGAGCAGCTTTGTAGGCTCGTATGTCAGCATGATTGTGCCGAGCGCGGCAGCGGTAGATGTCTTCTCGGCTGTGTTGTCGAACTTCACATCCTGCCATTCACCGTTGGTTTTTTGGTGCACTTCATAACTGTTTGGTTGGTGCACTTGAGACAAGTGCACCCCCTGGGATTTGTACTGTATCTTGCCCGTCACGGCATCCTTCCTTGCTTCGATGCCCAGGCTGCGAGCCACGTCTACGAAGAAGATGTCGCGCGAACGCTCGTCGGTAATCTTCGACTTCATAACGCCAACCGGAGTCTGTGCGATGCGCAGAGCCTTCTTGTCGGGGTTGAGGCGGATGTTCTTCTTTATCCACTCTACGAGCTTCATCGGATCGGCGCGGAAAGCGTCGGCAGTCTTCTTGCTGAACGCCTTCTCGAAGTACTGCTTGAACGGAATTGTAATCAGCTCGTCCTCAACACGCGGCGAGAGCTGGTCGGTTGTTGCGTTGTAGCTGTCTTCGAGAATCTCGGTTGTGATGTCTCGCAAGTCTTTGTCGCTGAGTGTGGCGAGTATGCCCATCACGCGGTCTTCGTTGTCGCTGTGGCGGTTGATGAAGTCGACGATGATCTGCTTGTTGCCGCGCGACTTGAAGATATACTCTGCTCCGCGCTCACTGATGCGCTTCGCCTCCTCCATAGTGGGGAAGGTGGCTGTGTATGCCTTGCGGATGCTGTCCTCAAGAGCAAAGCGGCGCTGGTTCTCCTTGTGCATCTCGTCGCTGACATAAGGCAGCTGTGGGTCTTCCTTCGGTGGAACGATGTCCAAGTAGGTGCATTTAGGGGGTGCACTTGTCTCAAGTGCACCAACAGAACCGGTTGGTGCACCAACAGAACCAGTTGGCTGCGTGGGTATGGCAGGGATGCCATACCCTCCTACAAGTGCGCCCCCTGGGAGGGTGAGTGTTGCCTCCTTCTCCTTGCCGAATGAAACCTTCTGATATGCATACTTGCCGTCCTTCGATGCCCATACCACCAAGTCACCGATACCTGCAGATAGCGACGTGTGGCCCTTTGCGTCGGTGTACTTCGTTACTGCCGTGAAAAACTCGGCATAGTTGTAAATCTTGAACTCGACACGTGCGTTCTCCACCGGCTTGCCTTCGCTGTCCTTGACGTAGAAGTCTACCGAAGCAACCGGCGCATAGTTAGACGTGAGGTTTATTTCTGTGAAGTTGCTTGTGCGCAGCATCACCTCCTCCGGACCGTTATAGTCGCCGAAAGCGCGTGTGTGCATTAGCATAGCTCGCGAAGCCGGAGCGTTGAACCAACCGAGGTTCAGCACCGGCTCCGGTTCGCAGGCACCAAGGAAGTACCACTTGCCGTCTGCCCATGCCTCTACCCAAGCGTGGTTGTCGTCGGTGTGCGCCCAGCGCGGTGTGTACACCTGGCGTGCAGGAATGCCCACGGCGCGCAATGCCGCAACGGCAAACGTACTCTCCTCACCGCAACGGCCGGTTGCGGTCTTCAGCGTAGCAAGTGGTGCCGATGTGCGGGCGTCAGAAGGCTGGTAGGTCACCTTCTCGTGGCACCAGTGGTTCACCTCAATGATAGCATCCATCATCGACATACCCTTGATGCGGTCCTTCAGTTCGTTGTAGAACACCGAGCGTGCATTGTCCAAAGCCTCGTTGTTGACACGGATTGGCACAACGAAGTGGCGGAAAAGCAACTCCGGAACGTTCTTGCCCCATGGCATCTCCTCGCGAGCCTTGAACGCCATGCGTACATTGTCGGCGAAGAACGAAGTGGGGTAGTCGGTAACGTCGGCAAGCGGCATGTAGGCATAGAGGAACTTCAACGCTTCCTGCTCGTCAGCCGTAAGCTTTTCTTTCTGTGTGTTATAGAATGTCTTGCCGACTGTCTTCACACGCTCCTTGAAGATGTTCTCTACTGTGTTGCGGTAGTTGGCGTCGGATATGAATTGCCCTTGCGCATTCGCCGTGAGGCTCAATGCGAATATGGAGGCAGAGATGAGTATTTTTTTCATTCTCGTTTAAAGTATTTTGGTGCACTTATAGGAGGGTATGGCATCCCTGCCATACCCACGCACCATTTGATTTATAAAAAAGGAGACTATGGCGTGTGGTCATAGTCTCCTGTATGTGTTTAAAGTTAGGGGGTGTATCAACAGAGCTGCTGGTTGGTGCACTTGAGACAAGTGCACCCCCTGAGAGTGTATCAACAGAGCTGGTTGACTGCGTAGGTATGGCAGGGATGCCATACCCTCCTACAAATCAATCTTGTTTACACGCTTCTCATGGCGACCACCTTCAAATGGAGTCTTGAAGAACTCGTCCATAATCTTCTCTGCTGTCTTGTTGTCGATGAAGCGACCCGGCATAACGAGGATGTTTGCGTCGTTGTGCTGGCGTGTGAGCTGAGCAATTTCCGGGTTCCATACCAATGCTGCACGTACACCCTTATGCTTGTTGAGGGTCATTGCCATACCTTCACCGCTACCGCAGATGCCGATGCCAGGATAAACGTCACCGTTAGAGATAGCTTCGCCTAACTCATGAGCAAAATCCGGATAATCGCAGCTCATATCGCTGTATGTACCGTAGTCCTTAAACGGAATGTTGTGGCTCTCAAGGTATTCAACAACAAATTTCTTCAATGCGTAACCTGCGTGGTCGCATGCAATGCCTACTGTCTTAATTTCCATAGTACTGTAGTTTTATTGGATTATTAATAAAGCAAGCTTATGCAGAATTTCTTACTTAACGTGAAGTTCTGCATAAGCTATGCCTGTTTATTTAGATAAGTAATTTTTTACCTGCTTAAATACGTTCTCGGCGTTGAAGCCCAATTTCTCGTCGAGCACCTTGTAAGGAGCAGAGAAACCGAACGACTCAAGACCGTAAACCATACCCTCTACACCTACAAGGCTCTGGAGTGTGGCGGGCAGACCTGCTGTCATACCGAATATCTTGGCACCCTTCGGCAGTACACTCTCCTGATACTCCTTACTCTGTGTACGGAACAGACCCTCTGACGGAACGCTTACGATACGTGTCTTGATGCCGTCAGCGTTGAGCAACTCGGCACCTGCGATGAGCGTAGACACCTCCGAACCAGAAGCGAGGAGGATAACGTCGTAGTTAGGATCGTCCTTAACGATGTATGCACCCTTGCGAACCTGAGAGTAGTCAGTGCCTTCAGGCAGGGAGTTCACGTTCTGGCGTGAGCAAATCATTGCTGTTGGTGTGTCCATGTTCTCGTTAGCCATCTGCCAGCATACTGTTGTCTCGTCTGCATCTGCAGGGCGGAATACGCGTACAGAGTCCTGTCCCTTGTGGTTCTTCAGCTTCTCCATGAGGCGAATCTGTGCTTCCTGCTCAACCGGCTCGTGTGTAGGTCCGTCCTCACCAACGCGGAATGCGTCGTGCGACCATACGAACTTGATTGGAACGCGCATGAGAGCTGCCATACGGATAGCCGGCTTCATGTAGTCGGAGAATACGAAGAATGTGCCGCAAGCCGGGATAACACCACCGTGGAGGTACATACCGATGCAGACGCAAGCCATTGTAAGCTCGCTGACACCTGCCTGGAAGAATGCTCCGGTGAAGTCGTCAGGTGTAAGCTCGTGAGTCTTCTTGAGGAAGCCGTCTGTCTTGTCCGAGTTGCAGAGATCGGCAGAAGAGCAAACCATGTTAGGCACCTGCTCTGCCAATACACCGAGACAGTTGGCTGAAGCAACACGTGTTGCAACGTCGCGCTTCTGAACAAGTTCGCTCCAGTCTACCTTCGGAGCATTGCCTGAGAACCAAGCATCCATCTGCTCTGCCTTTTCAGGGTTAGCCTTGCGCCACTCTGTTTCTGCTGCATGTCTTTCCTTTACTACCTCGCGGAGCTCTGCGTTACGCTTCTCGTAGAGTTCCTTAACGTCGTCGAACACAACGAACGGGTCGTTGAGGTCGCCGCCAAGGTTCTTCACTGTGTTCTCGTAAGCGCCACCACCGAGCGGTGCGCCGTGAGTCTTCACGCTGCGCTCGTAGCTTGATCCGTCTTCCTTGCGTGCGCCCTTAGCCATAACGGTGTGACCGATGATGAGGGTAGGACGCTGCTCTTCCTTGTTAGCGAGGATGAGAGCTGCACGGATCTCGTCAGGGTCGTTACCGTTTATTTCAAGAACGTTCCAACCCCATGACTCGTACTTCATGCGTGTGTTCTCGCGCATTACGACATCGCACTCTGTAGAGAGCTGAATCTCGTTGGCATCGTAGAACATGATGAGGTTGTTGAGCTTGAAGAGACCGGCGATGCGGCCTGCGCCCTGAGATATTTCTTCCTGAACACCTCCGTCAGAGATGTAAGCGTAAATCTTGTGCTGCATCATGGTGCTGCCAAGACGAGCCTCAAGGAACTTCTCTGCAATAGCAGCACCTACAGCGTAAGTGTGTCCCTGACCGAGGGGTCCAGATGTGTTTTCAATTCCATGAATAATGTCACGCTCAGGATGTCCCGGACATATAGTGCCCCATTGACGGAATGTCTTCAAATCGTCAATTGTGTACTTACCCTGCAAAGCGAGAGCTGAGTAGAGCATTGGCGACATGTGACCAGGATCGAGATAGAAGCGGTCGCGGCCCTCCCAAGTCGGCTGATCTGGATCGAACACCAGGAACTCCGAGAAAAGAACGTTGATAAAGTCAGCACCACCCATAGCACCGCCAGGGTGACCTGATTTGGCTTTTTCTACCATCGATACAGCAAGCAGTCGGATGTTGTCTGCCGCATGGTTCATTAAATCCTTATTATTCATTTTATTATTTAAAGTTTAACAGTTTCTTTGTAGAAAAATAGGTTTTAAATTATTTTACACAGTCTTTTAATCACCATTTTTCGTCGTTTCCTTTTGCAAAGATAGCGAATATAGTTGATATAACGGCTATATTAATTGCGGAATTTAAAAATAATTCTATAATTAGCCGACTTTTACTTGTGCTTAGCTCCTAATTTTACTATAACCTACGAGGCGATATGTGCGTTGTCCTATACCTTTATAATATATAAGCATTTGATAGCTGTTTTCGGTTTGGAAAAAGTTGCCTTCTGTTGAAACCGGATGCAGGCTGTTATCGTTGTGCTTCGTGAGGTACTGATAGGAGTAGTAACCTTGCTTCAGTGGCACGTTTGCCTCATAAAGCTTTGTCTGCTCGTTGTAGCTCATCTCGTATTGCGGCGTGAAACGATCGTTTGTCCATACGCCGTTGATAAACACTCTGCCGTTCTGTCGTGGTGCCTGTAGGCGAAAGTTGACGACGACGTATTCCGAGATGCGGTCGTTTTCGATGTTGTCGCTGTTGCGTATGTAAAAACTGCCGTTGGCATCTTCGTCGTAAACATAGCTTGGACGTGGCAGGTCGGTCCAGATCTGTGCGTGGTAGTTGGTGCCGTCCCACCATGTGTTCTCAATGCCAAGGGTGGGGTGGGTGACATCAAGTATCTCGAACTTATGATACTCGTTGCCTCCGTCGAAGATGAGGTTGCGGTTGTACTCCCAACGCAGTCCGCTTCCGGTTTGGTATTGTGGCGTAGGGTTTATGCGGGCGGTGCTCCAACGTCCGTTTTGCATGACGACGGTGTACAACTCGGTGCTTGGATTAGTGATGTTAAGAGCAGAGTAGTTTATTTCTGCTCCCACTTGCTGATGGGCTTTGTTGATGCTGATGTCCGTGTTTGTGGTTACGGACATGCTTGCCTTTACGAGTGGTTCCACTATCATGAAGCAAGCCGTGAAAACGGTGTCGCTGTTGTTCTCGTCGTAAACCGTCAGACGATAGTTGCCGCTCATTTTGATGCGGCAATTCTCGTTGGGGATAGAAAGGCGATAGTGGGTGTAGAGGGTGTTGGTGTTGAGCGACTCTTCTATGTCGTCGATGGTGCAGCCATCGGCAAATCCCTCACAATAGTCGGAGTCGAAAATGCCCTCCGATACACTCCAGTCTGCCTCGCAATGTTGTAGGCGATATACGTAGCGATGATATTCATGTGTGAGGTCGTCGAAACTGATGTTTATCGGTTCGCCGTTAAGCGTGGCTATAGGCATGGATAGCCAGTCCTTGCCAGCCACAACCTGCAATGATGCAATATTCTCCGACTTGATGTCGTTGTATTGCGCAAAGCTGTTAGTGGCGACAAATGCCGACAATGTGAGTATTAATGCCAATAGAGTCGTTCTCATAGTTTGCTATTTGTGGGGTGTGGTCTTTCTGCTTTAAAAATCGACCGACAGTTTGACGTTGATTTGTCTGCCCGTCAGATAGTTAGGCACGGCGTATTGCTGTCCGGTGACATCTGTAATCCAGTAGTAGGAGTTCACGTTGTTGATGCCGAAGAGGTTCAGGCACTCAGCTCCAACCCACAGGTTGCGAATCGGGTTGCGCTTTTTGTGGCGGTCGCTGTTGTCGATGATGCGGTAGTTCAAACCAACATCTGCGCGTTTGTATGCCGGAGCGCGGAACACGTTCGATTCGAGCTCGCGGTGTGGGGCAGAGAAGGGTAGACCATCGGCAAGTGCCAACTTGAGCGACATCTTCCAGCGTGTTGTGCCAGGGAAGTAGTCGGTGAAGAAGAGGTTGACAGCATAGCGCTGGTCGGTAGGTAGGGGGATTGACTTGCCGTTCAACTTCATGCTTGTGTTCATCAGCGATAGTGACACCCACGAGTCTGTACCCGGCACAAACTCACCAAAGAGTTTGAGGTCTAAGCCTGCTGCATGTCCGCTGCACATATTGTCGCCATAATACACCACCTTCACGTTGTTCACGCTGTAAGGCACAAGATTGCCAAGTGCTTTGTAGTATGCTTCGGCTGTGAACTTGAACGGGCGGTTGTTCATCTTGAAGCGGTAGTCGAAGCCTGCGATGAAGTGTATCGAACGCTGGCTCTTCGCCTTACGGTTGAGCGAGGCATATGTAATGCCGTTCGTTGTGGTGGTGTCGCGTATCTCCTTAAAGAAAGGTGCTTGATAGTACAAACCCGTGGCAAAGCGCATCGTGATGTTCTCGTTGAATGCCGGAATGATGCCCAACGACAGACGCGGGCTGAGTATAGTCTCCTTCGTGAAACTCCAGTAGGCGAGACGTAGACCGTAGTTTAACGTGTAGAGTGTCTTGCCTTCCGAACCGGTGAAGCGGTATGTGTCCTGTGCATACGCCTCTACACGATTGGCTGTAAGCGTGTTCTTTGCACGCATACTGTAAATCATATAAAGATCCTTGCCAGTGTGCGGAATGCTGTATTTGCTTGAGTCGCGCATTTCGTATTCTACCGAGTTCTCCTCAATGTGCTCCCACTTGTAGGTGAATGCAGCCTCTATGTCGTGCTTCTTCTGCTTAGTCTTGAACAGCAGTTTGGCACTCTCCACGTGAGCCTTCAGGTAGTTGCGCGTGTGCTGGAAGTAGGTGCCTACACCAAGGTTCTCGCTTGTTTCGGTCTGCGTGAGCCAGTACTGTCCTTGTATGTCGTACTTCTCCTGCTCGCGGGTGTTGAACGCAGAAGCGATGAGCGAAAGACTTGTGTTCTCGTTGAATTTGCGAGTGATGCCCAATGATCCGAAGAAGGTGCGGAACACGTCTTTCTCCTGTCCATCGAAGTACACCTTGAACGCCTTCACGTTCTCCATTGTACCGAAGTTGGTTTCACGGTCTTCGGGTGTGAAGTTGTAGTGGTTGTCCGAAATGTTACCCAAGAACTTGATGTCCCAGCGCTTGTTGGGCGAGTAAGTAAGATACGTCTGATAGTCGATGAACGTAGGCTGATACTCGCCCTTTGTGTCCATCGATCCAAGCAGATACTTCGTTGTCTTGTATCGCAGTCCGTTGCTCCACGAGAACTTCTTGTTGCTCATGCCGACGAATGCGCTTGCTCCAAGCATACTGGCTGTGGCTGACGCTTCGAAGCGTTTCGGACGGCGATACTCGATGTTCAGTGCCGACGACATCTTGTCGCCATAGCGTGCCTCGTAGCCACCGGTTGAGAAGCCAATCTTCTCCACCATATCGGGGTTGATGACCGAGATGCCCTCCTGCTGTCCGCTTCTGACGAGGAATGGGCGGAATATTTCCACATTATTTATATATACACTATTCTCGTCAAACGAACCACCACGCACGTTGTACTGCGATGAAAGCTCGCTGTGGGTAGATACGCCTGCCTGACTTTGAATCATTTCCTCTACGGCGTTGCCCGTAGTGGAGGGCATACTCTTCAGATGCTCTTTGCTCAATTCCTGCGTTTGTCCAGTCTCGATGCGCTTGCCTGTGATGGTTACTTCCGACAGGGCATTGTCGCTACTGTGCAGAACAACCTGCATTGTCTGCTTACCACGTGGACGGCGCAATGTGCGAACTTTGGTCTTGTAACCGACCATTGAAAATCTGATTTCAACAGAGTCGGCAGATTGGAGTTGCAGACTATAGTCGCCTTTAAGCGAGGTCATTGTCATCTTGCCTTGTTTAGGGCATGATACGGATGCAAATTCTACGGGGTCGTTGTTCTCGTCAATGACCCTTCCACTTAAGGTGAATGTTTGCGCCTGAGCAGATACGAAAGCGCAGAGACATATTATTTGAAGTATAAACAATTTCAGTTTCATACATAATATAACGAAAACTGTGTCGATTTATTGTATTATAGCAGCGTAAAAGCACTTGAATTTCTGAAAAAGAATTAAAGAGTGAAATTTTTACAAATATTATTTTGTAATTATTATAAAAAAGTATATCTTTGCAGTAGTAAAATGAAAAGAATATAGACAATGAAACATAACGACGCAGTAACAAGACTTGTAGAACATGGCATCAAGCCTTCTGTTCAGCGCATTCAGATTATGCATTATCTGATGACTCACTTTACTCATCCTACAGTGGAGGAGGTGCATAAGGCTTTACTACCTAAGGTGCCTACACTTAGCCGTACCACGGTTTACAACACGCTCAGAATGTTCTCAGAGCACAATGCTGCTCAGATGATAACAATCAACGAACATCGTGTTTGTTATGATGGCGATGTCAGTTTGCACGCGCACTTCATCTGTAAGTGCTGCCGAAAGGTGTACGACATTTTCGACGAGGTGTCGGATGTTGTAAATCGCAAAGAGTTGGCAGGTCACAAAATCGACGACGTACAGCTATATTATAAAGGTGTATGTAAGGAGTGCTTGGCAAAGCAGGCTGAAACTGCAGTCGGATAATTTATAGATAAGGCTTTTTTAATATAAATACTATTAACTCTTAAAACAGAAGAATTATGAAGAAGAAATTTATTTGCACAGTATGCGGTTATATTCACGAAGGTACAGAGGCTCCTGAAAAGTGCCCGGTTTGCAAGGCTCCGGCAAGCAAGTTTAAGGAACTGAACGATCCGACAGAGGGTCCAGCTTTCGCAACCGTTCATACTCTTGGTGCTGCTCGCGATGAGGAGGCTACACCAGAGATGATTAAGGATCTCGAGACTCACTTCAATGGCGAGTGCGGTGAGGTAGGTATGTATCTCGCAATGAGCCGTCAGGCTGACCGTGAGGGCTATCCAGAGATTGCAGAGGCATTCAAGCGCTATGCTTTCGAGGAGGCTGAGCACGCAAGTAAGTTCGCAGAGCTTTTGGGCGACGTTCTGAAGGATACTAAGTCGAACCTTGAGGCTCGTATCGCTGCTGAGCGCGGTGCTTGCGAGGACAAGTTCCGCATCGCAAAGAACGCTAAGGCTGCCGGCATGGACGCTACTCATGACACCGTTCACGAGATGGCAAAGGATGAGGCTCGCCACTGTGCTGGCTTCATGGGCTTGTACAAGCGTTACTTCGAGAAGTAAAACATCTTCGTAGTCGTACAAACGGCTATATGATGTAGCATAATAAAAGAGGATGCACCAGACAAATGTTCTTGTCGGTGCATCCTCTTTTCGTTGTATATCGTCCGTCGCCCAATCGGATTGCGTCCGGTGCACGATTGGATTGCGTTCGCCGCCTGATTGGATTGCGTCCGCCACCCAATCAGATTGCGTTCGGTGCCCAATTGGATTGCGTTCGGTGCACGATGATTTATCTTGATGTTTAAGCATGAAAAAAAGGTGTGTCAGAACTCTTCAATCGGAGCTCTGACACACCCTTTGCTGTTTTGCGACCAATGGTCTTGTCGTTATTATCCGCAGAAGAACAGCACAACGAGCTGCGCTGTGAAGATACGCAGGAACATACTCAACGGATAAACCGTAGAATAGCCGATAGCAGGAGCCTCGCGCGAGCAAACAGAGTTGGCGTAAGCGAGGGCTGGTGGGTCGGTGTATGTACCGGCAAGCATACCCATAATGGTAAAGTAGTTGAACTTGTACTTCATGCGTGCTATAGTGCCGACAATCAGGATAGGGATGATTGTGATGATGAAACCAGTCAATACGTACAACAGACCATCGCCTTCAACTACTGTGTTCCAGAAGTTAGCACCTGCCTTTATGCCCACACTCGCAAGGAACAGCACAAGACCAATCTCTCGAAGCATCATGTTTGCCGATGTCGTGGTGTAGGTGTTGAGCTTCATGCGGTGGCCGAAGCGACCGATAAGAATGGCGATGATAAGCGGACCGCCAGCGATACCGAGCTTCAACGGAACCGGCATTCCTGGTATAGCGAACGGAATGCTACCGAAGATGATACCGATGAAGATACCGATGAAGATTGTTGCCACATTCGGTGCATCAAGACGCTTTACAGAGTTACCCATCAGCTCGGCGATGCGGTTCACGTTGTCCTCCGGACCTACTACGAGAATCTTGTCGCCTACCTGGAAGCGGTAGTTGCGGCTTGCGAAGAGGTCCATGCCCTGACGTGAAAGACGTGTTACGGTTACGCCATAAACAGACGAGAAGTGCATCTTGCCGAGTGTCTTACCGTTCATTGACGAGTTGGTTACGACGATGCGGCGCGAAACAAGCGGCTGCTTGCTTTCGTTCTCCTCCCATTCAGTCTCCAGCTCCGGACCGATGAACGCCTGGATAGCCGGTGCGTCAGCCTCAGCACACACGACGAGCACCTCGTCGCCCATGTCGAAGACCGTGCGGCTGTTCGGTATGCTGTATTCGCCGTTCTTGAAGAGGCGCGAGAACACAACGTCGCGGTTGAGGAAGTCGCTAATCTCTGCAACTGTACGGCCAGAGAGGTATGCATTGTTCACCTTGAGGTGCATCTGATGCGGCTTGGCCTGTGGGTTCTCAGCTTCTTCTGCTTCAAGTGCCTTCTCCTCCTCCTCAAGCTTGGTGCGGGTTAGGAAACGGATGGCGATAGTAGCACCGATGATGCCTACTACACCAAGTGGGTAAGCGCAGGCATAACCGGACGCAATCTGTGGCAGTTCGCCGTAGGTCTGTTGCCATACAGAGCTGAGCGCTTCGTTTGCAGCACCAAGACCCGGTGTGTTGGTTACAGCTCCGTAGAGTGTGCCCACCATCATCGGGAGGTTCGACTTCACATTAGTGTCGAAGAAGAGATAGTAGCATGCAAACATAACGCCTACGTTCAGCAAGATAGCTGTGGTAGAGAGCAGGTTGAGCGTTACACCGCCTTTCTTGAAGCTCTCAAAGAAGCCAGGACCGACCTGCAAACCGATGCAGAACACGAACAGAATAAGTCCGAAGTCCTGAACAAAGGTCATGGTGTCTTTGGGGGCAGTGAAGCCAACATGGCCTGCTAAGATACCAGCGAAAAGCACCCATGTTACACCGAGCGATATGCCGCCAATCTTAATCTTACCCAGCAGAATGCCGACTGCGATTACAATGGCATAGAGTAGGGCGATATGGGCAATCGACTCAGTATTGGTGAATAGGTTGATTATCCAATCCATTTTTTAGTGTTTTAATGTTTTAATAGTTTTAATATAGTGTTATATAGTTTCTATACTCTGTTTGGCTTTCGTTTGAAATAGCAATTGTGATAGACAACTAAAATGTAAAATTCAAGACCGACAGTAAAAGATGCCGGTCTTGAATTGTATGATTTCAAATGCTTAGTAGCTGCGAGCAATCAGTACACGCTGTGTAGCCGGCTTGCCTGAAACCATGTCTACGCCCGGTGTCTGCTCGAACATGAATGGCACGCAGCGGATTGTAGCCTGAGTCTCCTCCTTGATCTTAGCCTCAGTCTCGGCAGTGCCGTCCCAGTGGCAGAGGAAGAAACCACCATCCTTGATGCGCTCCTTGAACTCCTCGTAGTTTTCGCACTCGTAGATGTGAGCATTGCGATAGTCGAGAGCCTTCTTGTAGATGTTAGCTTGGATATCCTTGAGGAGCTGTTCAACGTATTCAACGATGCCGTCGAACGAGCGTGTCTCCTTCTCGAGAGTATCGCGACGCATGATCTCGATGGTGTTCTCCTCGAGGTCGCGACCGCCCATAACGAGGCGTACAGGCACACCCTTCAGCTCATAGTCGGCGAACTTGAAGCCTGGACGCTTGTTGTCTGCGTCGTCGTACTTCACGCTGATGCCTGCTGCGCGCAACTGGCTGATGACCGGAGCGAGCTTCTCGGAGATAGCCTGCAGCTGTTCGGCGTTCTTTGTGATAGGCACGATGACAACCTGTATAGGAGCGAGCTTCGGAGGCAGCACAAGACCATTGTCATCAGAGTGAGTCATAATGAGTGCGCCGATAAGACGTGTAGATACGCCCCATGATGTAGCCCATACGTACTCTGGCTTGTTCTCCTTGTTGAGGAATGTAACGTCGAATGCCTTTGCGAAGTTCTGACCGAGGAAGTGTGACGTGCCGCTCTGCAGAGCCTTACCGTCCTGCATCATTGCCTCAATAGTGTATGTGTTCAACGCACCTGCAAAGCGCTCTGTCTCGCTCTTTACGCCCTGAACGACTGGTACTGCCATCCACTTTTCTGCAAAGTCAGCGTAAACGTGAAGCATCTTCTTTGCTTCCTCTTCTGCCTCCTCCTTTGTAGCATGAGCTGTATGACCCTCCTGCCAAAGGAACTCTGATGTGCGGAGGAACGGACGTGTGCGCATCTCCCAACGCATAACGTTACACCATTGGTTGCACATCAAAGGAAGGTCGCGGTACGACTGAATCCAGTTCTTGTATGTGTTCCAGATGATGGTCTCAGATGTTGGGCGAATGATGAGTTCTTCTTCGAGCTTTGCAGCCGGGTCTACCTCGATGCCAGTCTTGTCCTCATTGGTACGAAGACGGTAGTGAGTAACCACTGCACACTCCTTAGCAAATCCTTCTACGTGCTCTGCCTCGCGGCTGAAGAACGACTTCGGGATAAGCATAGGAAAATAGGCGTTCTGTGCACCAGTTTCCTTAAACATAACATCAAGCTGATGCTGCATCTTCTCCCAGATAGCATAGCCATAAGGCTTGATAACCATACATCCGCGTACGGCTGATTGCTCAGCGAGGTCAGCCTTTGTGACGAGGTCGTTAAACCACTGGCTGTAGTTCTCTGAGCGCTTTGTGAGTTGTTTTAATTCTTTTGCCATTGAATTTATAAAGTTGTATTTATGTTTTCTGCTTTAAGTAAATAGCTTCTTATAGCGTGCAAAAATACAAAAAAAAAATGGTACAACTGCATGATGTGAAAAAAAACACATAACTTTGCACGATATTAAATAGAAAAATGATGATATGGAAACTAAATTGAAATTGGTTTATAAGATTTTGCGATGGGGATTGGCGTTGTTTTTTAGCAGCACAATTCTCGTTGTAGTTGTTTATCGTTTCGTGCCAGTATATGTTACTCCATTGATGGTGATACGTTGTGTGGGACAGATAGCAGACGGAAAGTCGCTCACGATGCACCATAAATGGAAGCCACTTGACAATATTTCACCGTCATTGCCTGTTGCTGTGATGGCGAGCGAGGACCAGCGTTTCCTTCTGCATCATGGTTTCGACTTTGGTGCTATACAACAGGCTGCAAAACGCAACAAGCAAGCAGCAAAGCATAAGTATGGAGCAAGTACAATATCGCAACAGACAGCCAAGAATGTATTTCTGTGGCCTGGCAGAAGTTGGGTGCGCAAGGGATTTGAGGTGTATTTCACGGCTCTTATTGAAATGTTGTGGGGAAAGCATCGTATCATGGAGGTTTATCTGAACTCAATTGAGATGGGTGATGGTATTTATGGTGCAGATGCTGTTGCTAAGTATCATTTTAGTAAGACGGCAGAAGAGCTCACTCGTTCGGAGTGTGCTTTGATTGCTGCTACTTTGCCTAATCCGCGTAAGTTTGATAGTAGTAATCCTACAGCCTATTTGCGTGCGCGTCGCGGAAAAATTGAGTTTGAGATGAAGTTTATGCCGCTTTTTCCGAAAGAAGGAGAGGACTATGATCCATCGACAGCATCGGGTGGAATTTACAAGAATAATTAGTTTTGTTGATAAACGTTCAATAGTCTTAATAAATACTTTGTAGTATTGCATTTAAATATGAGCTATAATAAATATTTGAATAAAATTAACGGAGATTTGAATATTTA
>ERZ791800.1013-NODE-1013-length-15818-cov-5.150289_pt1 | contig 15818 bp, 18 predicted proteins | sample MGYA00510310_ERZ791800 | MGnify/ENA primary metagenome ERZ791800 (study PRJEB30046, sample SAMN00791954) | human gut metagenome | study: EMG produced TPA metagenomics assembly of the A metagenome-wide association study of gut microbiota in type 2... | reverse complement strand
TTAAACAAATCTGCTTCCCCCATCGTTCAGAGATGGGGGTTTTGAAGAGCTTCCTTTGTTCTCCACTTCACCATATGCAACGACCGTCAAAATCCCTAGCCCTGACACGCTTGCCATCACTACGGGCGTAAAAAAAGGGACGGTTTCCCGTCCCCCTTTTTATGGAGCTTTAAGACTTAGCTTTTAAGTCGCTCAACCTCTTCCGAAAGTCGCTGAACCGCGAGGATCAACGGACACACCAGAGAAGCATAGTCCACCGCCAGATAGCCCTCAGACGACTTGCTGACAAAGAGCTTCGCAATCTGCGGGTCCGCCTTCTGGACCTGCTGCGCAATGAGCCCCATGTGCTTCTGACCGCCTTCCTCGCCAAGGTAGGAGTAAGTCACGACCGGGAGCTTGCGAATGAACTCAATCGCTCGGTAGGCATCGACCTTCGCAATTCCCTCCTTAAGGCGAACGTCCGACGAAACGCTGATGGCCGTCTTCGAGTAGATTTTCGAACCGGCAATCATCGTCTCAAGGCTGTTCGTCGCGAGCGTCATCATGGACGACGTCTTGAAGAGCGCCTGAGTCCCGTTGAGGCGAATAACGTCAGAAGCTACAGAACCACCGAAATCCTGGCCGTCCTGACCATCTCGGCCATTCGTTCCATCGCGACCATCGGCACCCGGATAGCCCTGCGGACCGCGTTCGCCATCTCGACCAGGAAGTCCATCCTTACCAGGAGCGCCGTCTTTACCGGGCGCACCCTCAGCACCGGGAAGTCCATCCTTACCAGGAAGCCCCTGCTCACCACGAGCGCCGTCGATGCCGTCCTTTCCATCAACACCGTCCTTGCCGGGCAGGCCAGGCTCACCCATAAGGCTCGCGAGCCATTCAACCTCGCTACCAATGAAGCCGTTGGCGACAGCGACCTCATAGGCACTCAAGCCATCAGCACCATCGGCACCTGGCGTGCCAGAGCCACCTTCGCCCTTGAGGGCAAAGCGAGCGTCCGCTTCGGTCTTGCTGTAGATCGTGAGGCTGTTCGCCTTTTCGTCAAGCACATCCGAAAGCCATTTGTCTTCGTTGCGATAGTTCACAACGTCGGTGGAGTGATCCGCAAGCACTCGGATAGGAGCCGGCTTGAAAGTCGAATCCATACGGTCGTACCAGAACCCAATCAGAGATTCGTCGAGCGTCTCGATTCGAATCAAACGCGCGTCGATCACTTCGGTCGGATACTCCTGCACGCCGATGCAGAGGTCCTTTTCGTTGAGCTGAGCGTAGAAGAAGTAGATCACTTCGACCCAGCCGTTGCCAGTCCACTTCTTACCGATGACGGTCTTGTCGTCAGTCGTACCGATGTAGATGTAGTTGGGAATGGTCACCTCAGTCGGGAAACCGTATGTGCCAGTGCAGATGCTCTGGTCGTTAATGAAGCCGTAATAAAACAATGGCTTTCCTTATAAAAAAAGGCCGAGGGACAGTCCCCCGGCCATGAGCACACAGTAGCATGCTCTGAGTCGCAACGTGCCGATTCTCACAGCTCGTTGCATCTGTCCTCAGAAGAGGACGCTGTACAGCCACGCGCAGAGAACCCCGGCAATGAAGCCGACCGGTCCCCAGAAGAGTCGAGTCTTCCGGCGCGTCTCAGCATCGAGCAGAGCCTTCTGGGCCTCAACCTTGGCGATGAGCTCGTCCGTCACTTCCTCGACCTTGACGCCGAGTTTGTCGAGCCATTCCTTCACTTCTTCCTTTGTCATTTCAGTCACCTTCTCCTTCAGCGCCTCTTTCAGCGCCTGGACAATCAAATTCCACATATGAAAAAACCGCCCGAAGGCGGTGTGCTAAAGTTACATTTATGACTCATGCTCACGGCCGATTCGCCCGTGAGCCATTTTTGCATCCTTATTAAAAATGCTTCAAGATGTTACCCCCCCCCCGATCGGTTACTGAAACCCCAAAAGTAGCAATCGTTGTTCCTGTCTACAACGTCGCTCCGTATCTGCGCGAATGCCTTGATTCGCTTTTGGCGCAGACCTATAACAACTTCACCGTCTTTGCTGTTGACGACGGCTCCACCGATGAGTCTGGCGCAGTCCTTGATGAGTATGCTGTGAAAGATCCGCGATTTATCGTGATCCGACAAAAAAACGGTGGTCTCTCTGCAGCCAGAAACGCCGCGCTCGATCGCATTGAACGAGATGGAACCTTTGAATATGTAGCGTTCGTTGACAGCGATGACAAGGTGTTACCGGATTTCTTAGCCCACCTCACTCAAAACGCTTTTCGAACTCATGCTGACATCACTGTTTGTGGCTTCTTCAAATTTAACGACGAAGGGCGGACGAAAATAGAAGGCATCATCCAGCCAGCGAGAACCGTCGACAGAGATGAATTCGTCGAGCTTATTTTCTCTATGTTGCGATGGGAAAAAACCTGTGGCGCAGGCGGAATGGTTTGGAAGAAACTTTTTACAGCCTCTTCTATAAAAGGCATTCGATTCCCATCAAACCGAGACACGCTTGAGGATGAAATCTTTTGCCTACAGGCTACTCTCCGCGCCAAAATTTTTTCATATCTCCCTGAAACGTTATACGCTTACCGTCAGAGACCTGATTCAATCATTCGCAGTGAAAGATTTGCTTGGCAAATGTTCAAAGGGAGAGCTCTTTGTGTAGATATCGCCAAAAGACTTTCAGACCGTTCTGCAATGGTTACCGCCTCCGCATTTGCCGACGCTGCCGTTAATCTATTCAAAGATGCTCAATCCTTCCCCGTGGTCGATCTGAAGCCATATAAGGCTCTCGTTTCGGAAGCAGCAGAAAATGGAATCATTCGTTCCAAAACATTTAAGCGTTATATGCTTTTCTGCGATTCCCCATCGCGAGCCAGGTTCTTCCGTTTAAAACGCAAAGTTCTTAAGACAATCCAATTTTGGAAGGAAGAATCAAAAGTAAAGTCTATAAAACTTACGAAGTAAACCACATCCTGCCCCTTCTTCACAGGAAGGGGCACAAACTTACCTACTTTATAGTGCGATTGAGAACAGATGGTACCTCAGGCCACACCACTTCGCGCGGGAAGCCTTCTTGAGACGGAACGTCGCGGAGCGCCTGACGGTAGACCATAACAGCTGCCTTCTCCTCTTCACTCAAGGGATAGTCCGGCATAGCCAGGTAGTCCGTCGCAGCGATCCGCCTGTCCCGCTCTAGGCGCACCTGCTCTGCGATCTCCTCGTCTGTCGGTTCAGGCACTTTCACGATCTGAAAGCGTCGTACTCCGTCCTGCGGTTCGATTTCTTCGATATAGGCCTTCCCGCTTTCGTTGCACCAAACCGCCGCTTCAGGAGTGTATTCTCCCTCGAAAATCTGTCCAATTTTATAAGTCATCTTGTTCAACCCCCTCCTAATACCCAAAGGCGTACCAATCGTTATCGTTACTCCACGCGGCAAGCTGGACACTAGTAGTAGTTTTATTTTTCATGCAAGCATGTCTATCCGTGATACCCCACGACGCAGTTTGAACGTTGTAGTTAGTGTTTTTAAATGCCTTTTTGAATGTAAGTGTGTGATACGATGCCTCTCCAGATAAATGGATTTTTCCCCACTGTTCAATAAATCCATCACTCCAAATGCGATAGCCACTAGTACCACTTACCCACGTTTCAGTGATATACGCTTTCGGCTTATCGCTCAAACTGTTAAAACTCCCGGTCTTCGCAACGGGTGCCAAATTCAGCGGCACCAAAGCCACATCATCAGCATCAACGCTACCACTATTGGCCACGTAGCTTTCCTCTGACGGGAATAGGTGAATTTTCTTCACGCTCATTTTATTTCACCTCGCAAAATGTTTAAATGGTCTTCGTAACGGTCATAGTCGTCCGCCGTTGCCTCTACCTCTTTTTGATAGGTGTAAGGCTCAAATCCTCGGAGGTAGATTTCATAGACGCCGACGTTTCGATATCCCCCACTGTAGACGCCTTCTATAGCTCTGATCTTCCAATATTTGTGCAAACCAACATCGGGAACATCGTTTTGCCCTTTTGTAACGGCTTTAATGTCAGTCCACGTGCTCCCGTTGTCGGAATATTGGAGGATGCCTTTGTTTAAGCTGTAGTAAGCCGGAACGATTTCTATCGACCTAACCCTAATTGCAACAGGGTTATACATTGTAATAGTCAGATAGTTTATACCTGCAGCGCTTCCGCAACGGTTGAAATATTCTGTGGTTTGGTTTTTATCAAACGCCACATTTATGCCGTTATTGCCTCTGTCTCCAGTAGCAGCACAGGCGAACGTACTGCCCCCGATCGTTCCCAATTCTGAAATCGCGGGGTTTTCCCACTCGCGTTCGCCGCTAACGGTAATCGTCTTAAAATATTTTCGAGTAAAGCCGTTCGCGAAAACGCAGTCGCCTAGCGTCTTATCTTTCACGATATACACCGTTACCACCTCACTAATTCAATACCAGCCTGAATGGAAACATTCCCGCTTCCGTCCGGCCGATTCCCGTTGACCGTCTTCACGCCAACATCAACCGCCACGTTCCCGTCCGCGCCGGCGACGTTCCCATTCACGCTTCGAACATGGGTACGAACGGTCCATTCAACCATGCCGTCCGCAATGACCTGACCATGCGTGACATTTCGCGTATCAAGCAGCTCCGCGCTCGTCTTCCCCGCCTTCGTGCATTCGAGGAAGCGCTCGTACTGGAAGGCGCAGTCCACCTTGTCGCCGACTTGGTACGCCGTTGACTTGCGTCTGAACTCGTTGATTTCGTAGATCAGCTGAGTGCAGACCGCCGTCTGGGGAGCTTCATTCAAAACGTCCTCTTCAGCAGCAAGGCGCACGAGACCGGCCTTGCTCGTCGTAGCGTTCGGAAGCGTCACTTCGCCGGATGCGTCAGGCGCGATGCTATTCACCGTCTTCACCGCGCCAGACTCGCTCCACTTTCCGAAGGTCACCCCATTATTGCAGTTGCGCCAGAAGGTGCGGACCGTGTTGTCGGTTAGGTTCGGGACGTAGCAGACCTGCACGATGTTCCCGCTGACAGGAGCACCCGTGTCATAAGTCTGCACGATGCAGAAGGTGCAAGCGATCGGTGTATTTTTCAGCGTCCCACTGCAGGCCCATGTTTTGTCCTCAAGCAGCGTGTTCAGGTCCGCGTTGGCGATCTGGATCGTGTGATCTCGCTTCGATGAAATGTCAACGTTGACATTGCCTGCCGAGTCAGGCTTTTGAGAATTGACGGTTTTAACGCCCACGTCAATCTTCACAGAGCCGTTCGCGTCGCTTTCCTGCTCGTTGATCGTATTGATCTTTGCGCGAACCTTCCACTTCACCGAACCATCAGTCAACGTTGCACCGTGAGTCAAGCCACCCTCAGCAAGATCACTGGCAGCCGTCGTTCCCGCTTGAGTGCAAACAAGCTCCAAATTCCGCTTGTATGGACAGTCGACAACATCCCCGACCGCATAGGCCGTCGAGGCGATGCGGGTCGACCAAGAGTCCTGCTTGAAGAGCGTGGACGTATCCACCGAAATTGTGCCGTCGGCTCCGACGTTGACGCCCGCGCCGATCTTCACGTGGCCGAGCTTTTGAGCCGTTGCAGCCGTCAATTCATGCGTGATGCCAGTTGCTGCGCTACCCGCCTGATCAACAGCCTCGGGAGCGCCGCCCGCACCTGGTCGAATCAACTTCCCCGCATTTTGGGCGGCCATGAGGCTCTTGTATGCCTCGTCCGCGACTGCCACCTTGTCGGCGGGCATGACGTCCACCGACACGATCTCAGTGCAGTAAAAAGCGCATTGAGACGCGCTGTAGTAGTAAGCCATAGAATCATCTCCTTTCAGAATCCAAGCGCCATCCAAAGCGCTGAGACCTTTCCATTCGCGTTGTGCTTGAAGGTCGCGTTTCCCTTCGTCAAGCCAGTGGCAACGAAGTCCGCAGCAACGTCACCAGTAGGCGTTGCGTTCGCGAAAACGGCGCCCGTCGTAAAGGCAACAGGGAACGCGATGACGGTTGAGCCGTCAGCCGCAATCGAAGCCTTACCCCACTGAACGATGAGACCGTTCGGCAGCTTCTGGAATCCGCTGTCGCCGTGATTCTTCAAAAAGGCAGACAGCAATCCAAACGGCGTCACAGCCTTCGTGTTGTCCTTGCCGGAAAGCACTTCAGCTGGGACGGCGATGCGGATCAAACCGGTGCGGCTTTCCGTCGATGTTCGGGCGCTGAGGCTCTTCGGCGTGACAGCACGCGTTCCATCGGTCCCCGCGACCGTTTCCTCATCCGTCGCAAGTTCAACAACACCGAGAGTCGTGGTCGTCGCCGGCGGATTCAGGAAGTTCGTATCTCCGAACGCGATCGAGTCAGCAGAGAAGTCCGTCACCGCAAGGTCAATTGCAAGTAGCGCCTGCGACTGCGAAGCCTTCTGGATTATCGGAACTGTCTGAGAGCAAACCGCGAAAAGGGTTCCGCTCGCCGTGTAGAGGCCGACCTCGTAGACCGTGTAGGCCTCGGCCGACTCATCGCGAGCCGCAAGGTGGATGACGTTGTCTCCAACCGCGCCGCCCGCAATGGTCGTCAGACGCTTGAACTCTTCCTTCAGAGCCGTCATATCACCAGTCGGCGTGTATTGCCCCGTTCCGTAGCCCACCTCTGTAATGACGACGGGCGCGGTACCAGACTGCTCGGCGTTGACGACCTCTGCCAGACCGGCGTCAGTAATCAAAATTGTGTTGGCCATTATTCGGCACCTCCTTGTTTCGCAAGAGCCGCCGCCACAGCTGCATCCACAACGGCCTTCAGCGTTGCAGGCGTGATGAGCTTCGTCGTCGACGTGCCAACTTTCGCTTCCTCAACTGTCGCAATTCGCGCATCGAGTGCAGCCTTTCCAGTTGCGGGCGTCATTGCTTTCAGAGCGTCTGTTCCTGCCGTAGCTTCAACCGAAGAAGCGATCTGTATCAGCCCCTTGGCGGCTTCACTTGCGTCCGGTGTTGCCTCATCGACAACAGCCTTCAAACCCGCAGGCGTCACAGCGCGTTCTTTGTCCGTCCCCGCTTTTGCCTCTGCTTCGGTCGCCAGTTCGACAAGCCCGTTTCGTCCAGTCGTAGCTTTCAAGCCTCGAAGGCCGAGAGGCGTCACATAGAGCGTCCCGGACTTCCCTTCAATCGTTTCCGCTTCGGAAGCAGCCGCGCCTTTCATGGTCGCAGGCGTGAGAGCAGCCGCGCCTTCCGTTCCCGCCTTTGCTTCGGCTTCCGATGCTGTGCGGATGAGACCCGCACGGTCTGCGGTAGAAGTCAAGCTCTTCAGACCGGCGGGCGTCACAGCTCGCTGCGAATCGGTTCCGGCCTGCGTTTCTTCGTCAGTAGCAAGCTCAACAATCCCCGCATTCGTAGTTGTTGCAGCAGTGAAAGAGAAAGACACGTCGCCGAAAGTTATGTTCCCGGCATTCACGCCTTCGAGCTTCATGTCGATAGCAAGCAGAAGATTGCTCTTCTCCTGCTTCTCAATGATCGGTACGTTCTGCGAGTAGACCGCGAAAAGCGTCCCATCAGAAAGGAAAAGCCCGAACTCGAACACTTCATACGAGCCCGGGCCGTCATCCTTGCACGCGACGTGAATCGCGTTGTCGCCTGCTTGCCCACCTTCGAGGATCGGCATGCGCTTGACTTGAGCTTGTAGTTGTGTCTGCTCCTTGGTTGGAGTGTATTTGCCGGTGCCGACGCCGATTTCCGAAATCGTGACGGCGTTCGTCCCGGTCTCTTTTGCGTTGATGACGGCCTGAATACCTGCCGTCGTCAAAACGATGTCCATAGGAATCCCTCCTTATTTTGCAAGCCCGACGAGCGAGCGCATCGCGATAGGTCGTGCCCCGACGAAAATGCCGACTGCCGCATCGATGTCACGGCTGACAATTTCTTCAGAGCGAATACGCGCGTAAGCTACCGGGCGCAGATAGCCGTCGATCCCGAGCCCGCCATCCAGCTGACGAACGAGTACGAATGTGTAGTGCGAACGGACCGGTTTCGCGTCGTCGACGAGCGCGAAAAGGTCCTCCTGCATTTCGGCATCAAGCGTGCCGTCGATGTTTCCAAGCGTCGCCTGAATCTCGAAAGTGTGGGGCGTTCCCTTCGGCTCCTGCTGCCACCACTCTTTGATGGTCGCAGCCGAACCGATCGAAGAAACGGCATCCTTGACAGCACGAAGCGTGCCTTTCTTGCGCTTTTCGCGCACAACGTTTTTCAAGACGCTGCGCTTCAAAGCAACGGGCCACGAATCGCGCCAGACGCTCGCATCCCACCCGTAGGCGACATGGTCGAGCTGCGTGCTCGTGAGTTTGTCAATGCTGACGTAGATCGACGGAAGATCAACCGCCGCCGTCATATCGAGCAACTGCTTGTCAAGCGCCGTCGCGCTGTGCTTGACGTTGTCGTCTTGAGCAATTGAGTCCGGAAGTAAGTCGCTCAGCCTTACGTCCGCGAGCCCCTTACTCATCCTTGTAGCCCTCGTAAACGATCTTCACGCCAGTGCATTGGGCGACCTGGTCGCTTTCGAGCTTCTGGAAGTCAACTGGCTTCATCGTCGGGTTGTCGATGCGCGAAGCTCCCGCCTGCATGACGTACTGAATGAGCCTTGCAGGGAGAATGTCGCGACCGATTTTTCCTTGCTGCCACACGCGGTATTTTTCGACCGCCCTTTCGACATCAGATTTGATCTGCTCGGCGCGCGAACTGTCCTCGCGACTGATCCAGTAGTGAATCTCAAGCTCGTAATTCACGGCCTTCGGCGCAAGCACCTGAACGAAGTCCGTGAGAGGTCGACGCGTTTCATCACTCAAGTACGCATCGATCTGCTCAAGCGTTTCTTTGGAAGGCAATTCGCCGCCCGCAAGAAGCACATAGACATCGACCTCGCCCGGTGTCGGGGAGGTAACGGAAACGTCAAGCACGGAGCTCGACACGCTCTTCGCGTGATAAACGTACGCCTTCTCAGGCCCCGCAACAGAGAAGCCGTTCGGTGCGAGTCGAATGCGCTCGGCAAGGGACTCGTCACTTTCCGCTTCAGAGCCGCCTGTCGTGATGGTTGTGTTCTCGGCTTTCGCTACGAACGTCATTGGCTTGACGATGGTGTTGACCTGACCGGCAAGGTAGTCGTTGCCGACCGTCCCTGCAACGGTGCAGGATGCCGTGACGCTCCCTTCGAGCTTACCTTTCTCAATATTGAGTTCATGGTCCGTCGCGAATGTCACAACCCCGTTCGTCACCTCGGTTCCTGCAGGGATCGTGTAGACCGTCGCCAGAGCCTGCGAAAGCGTGAATTTGATCGTCGTGACGGCCTTGCTTTCAGAAAGGCGCGTAACGCTCAAAAGCGTGCCGAGCGCGTCGAGATAGCCGTCCTGCGCGTATGAAAGCAAGTTCTGCTGGGCTGCAAGATTCACAGCTGTTCGCTGCTGAATGATGACGGCAGCGAGACTCAAAAGGTAGAGTCGAACCGGGTCACCCGCCGCGAGGGTTCGCCCACTTGCTTGTTCGTACCCAGTGATAATCTCGGCCTTGATGGTCTCGGCGTCCGTTTCAAGGAATTCAACCGCCGGCAAGTGCCAACGGGGAATTGTTTCAGCCATGTCTTATTCCTCCTCTCCGATTTGCACAACAACGCGCGGTTTCAAAATGCCGTCCATTGCGCTCGCAGTGTCCTCGTCAAAGTCGACAGACACGACCGTTGCTCTTGGCTCGTACTCCTCAATCGCGTCAATCACCTCAGACCGCATCAGCATCTTTGCAACCGGCATTGGTTTGTCGATATGCGCCCACGTCAGCCCGAAGTCTCGGTCCAGAGGAACGGAGCCCTTACGCGTGCTGAGGATCGTCCGCACGTTCTGCAGAATCTCTCGCACCTCGTCCGACGGCGCGAAGTCAACTTGACTTGATAGCGTTACTGTGTATTGAGCCATTTACGCCGCCTCCTTCAAGGTGATGCTGACCTCTGCCGACACGCAGATGCCAAAGTTGTTGTGATACTTGCGCTCCTCACCAATCGACTCAATGACGAACTTTCCAAGGTAGTCCGGCCCGATGAGCAAGCGTTCCGGCTGCTTCTTTTCGAGCATTTTCTTGAGCATGATGAGTGCCACCAGAGGCGGCGTCCCGAGCGAGGAGTTCAGCTGAATATTGAAGCTGACCTCCGTGAGCCCTGGTCCGATGTACTCAAGCTTCGGCTTCTTACCGATGATCTCGTGCGTCGCCCATCTTGCGCTGCGCGAGACAGACAGGTCCTTGAAGGTGTAAACGACAGCGCTGCTGCTGACGAACGGGACCTTTCCAAACAGTCCGGTTAAGCTAAAACCAAGGCCCATTTCATCGCCTCCTTACAGCGGCGGACTCGTCGGAGAGCCGTCGCCTTGTTCTTGGTGTTTGTGGTTCATCAGACTGATGCCGCCTGCGACCACATCGCTCGACGCATCGATCTGGCCTTCCAGATTCATGTTTCCGGACACCGTTACGGCCGCACCGCCTCCACCGCTAACAGCGAGGCCGCCCTTCCCTGTAATGAGTCCAGTGACGTTCAGCACACCAGTAATGTCCGTTTTCGGCGTGTCAAGCGTGACGCTCGACGACGCATTGACCGTCGCAGTTGTGCAGTTGATCGTGACGGCATTCGGCACCGTGATGGAGCCGTCCTGGCGGTTGAAAACAATCTCCGTGCCTTCGATCGTCACCGTGAGCTTGTGCTCCTGACGGTCGTAGCAGACGCGCGTGTCGTCGTCGAAGACCACCGTGCGGCGGTCCTCCGTCGATTCCGGAGGCGTCACCTCGCCCGCGTAGATCGACCCAAGGATCACGCCGTCTTCCTGTCCTTCTCCGAAGAAGAGGACGATTGCGTCCTCCCCAATGTCAGGCATCGCGAAGTCGTGATTCTTGAGCGTGTTGCGCTGCAGAACGGGGAGGTCGTAGCTCACGAGTCCATCTTCGTCATCAAAGACGACACGTGCTGTTCCTCGTCCAGGATCGATCGAAGAAATCTCCCCTAGCTTGATAAGACTTGGAGCCCTTTCTGGTGCATCAAATATGCTCACTCGAAGCCCTCCTTTCGATTAAAATTATTGAGTGCGGCTAGGTTAGCTCCCGAAAAGGCGTAACTCTGAACGCCCTGCCGCGCCCTTCATTCAGAGCGACTACTCAGAGATAGTCATGAAAAAACTAGACCTCACCGGCCAAAAGTTCGGCCGACTCACTGTTCTCTCCCAGGCTCCAAATCACACAGGACGTTGTGCCTGGAACTGCGTTTGTGAATGCGGCAACCACGTCATCGCCATTACCAAAAGCCTTCGGAATGGAGACAAGCAAAGTTGCGGATGCCTAAACGCAGAATTAGCAAAGGACAGAAAAACTAAACATGGCGAAACAGGCTCAAGGCTTTTCGTCATTTGGGTCAACATGCGTCGCCGATGCCAAAACCCAAAGGATGCTGCCTACGACAACTATGGCGGTCGAGGCATCACCATCACTTCAGACTGGGACGAGTTCGCCGACTTCAAAAAATGGGCCGACGAGAGTGGTTACGCCCCAACGCTCACCCTCGACCGCATCGACGTGAACGGGAATTACTGTCCAGAAAACTGTCGATGGATCTCAGACCTAGAGCAAGCCAGAAACATGCGCAAAAACATTCGTTACAACGGGAAGTGCGTTGCAGAATGGTGCGATGAGCTTCACATCAACCGACACACCGTGTACACGCGAATCGAGCGAGGATGGCCAGTAGAGAAAGCCTTGTTCTCGCCGATTGGTCCAAACGGCAGCCGTCGTCAATAACTATTGTTGACTCTCCGCACGGAAATCGATGTCACGTACCCACTCGTAGAAACCGAGTGGGACGCGCTTTCCACAATGAAATTTCCGTCGAAACTACCGAACCCCTTCAAATTGATGACGACACCCGCCACAAGAGACGTGTCGCCGACAAGAGAAAGACTGCCGGTCATCTTCCGAAGGTTGAGCTTTCGCAGCGTTGCTTTGGCGATCCGCTTAGCTTCTGAAATCGACGTCGCACGCTTCTTGACCTGATACTCCTGACCGTCGTCATCGGCGTTCGGATCGACGTAGGTGTACGTCATGACGGCGGGATTTTTCTTCTCTGGTACGGCGTTGATGTCGTACTCGTTCGACGTGTAGCCGCCAGCAGAAGACTTTTTCTTCTCTTTCGGGTTTCGGTACGAAATCGTGCAGGACTTGTACGTCTCAGACTGTTGCGACTCGAAGTCCCACGAAAGGATGTCCGAGACGCCCAGCGTGAGCGTTTTGACGGGCTTCTTCTTCTCGTAGAAGGCCTGGTCAAAGATCACGATCTGCGAGTCCGTCACCTTGATCGAAAGCCCGGCGTCTTCACATAGACGCGACAGGAATTTCAGATTGCTTTCTGCCTTCTGGTCCTGTCGGTCGTAGCTCGGGTTCTCCTTCGAATCAAAAAGGAGCTTGACTTTCGCAGTCGCCGCAATTTCCTGAGCGATGCCCTTGAGCGTCTTTTTCTCCCAGGCCTTCGTGATCATCTTGCGACGGATCGGAGTATTCATCGGGATCGACACAGCCCGCATCTCGAAGACACGAGGCGAGCCACTGGTGCGGAGCGAGTCGACGAAGAACTTCCCGCAGAAAAGCTCGCGTCCCTTCTTCCCGTCAACCGTCCCAGATGCGATGTAAGCGCGGACGACTTCGCCGCCGTCCGGCTTCCACTTGCTTGCCCACTTTCCCGTCGGGTCTTTGAGCGTGAGGCTGATTTCGTCTGCTTCATTCGTTTCCTTGTCGTCATAGGAAAAGGAAAGAAGATCAGGCAGAATGTCCTGCGTCACCGAAGTGCCGGCTTCGGTGAAGAGGAGCCTCAAATAGGTCTGGATAGGTCCACTCATCGCGTTCCCTCCGTACGCTTCCAGGGCGGTAGATTCTCAGCAAACTCTGCCGATTCCGTGTCAATGTCCGGCACATTGAGCACAACGCCCGCACTGAAGAAAATCGTCTTCCGGTGCTGTAAATTCGCGCGGATCAGTTGGTCCATCAACGCCTCGGAGCCATAGACTCGCTTAGCGATGATGTCCCACGTATCCTGCGCGACGGTCGTGTACTGCTTCACAATGCAGCCTCCTTTACGCAAAAGATAGTCGCTGCTGATCCGCCAACAGACGGCGCAGGTCCTTTTCAAGCTGTCGGCGACCTTCATCAAGGCCGCGCTTCACGCCTTCGTAGGCATCACCAGAGCCGCCTGAAACGTTGATGACAGGAGCGAAATTGACGGTGATGCCGCCGCCCATGCCGACCCCAGAGCCCAGCATTGACGAGAGCTTCGAGAGCGGAATAACCGCCTCTGGCTCTCCGCCTTCGCCGATGTTTGCAAGCGTGGAGCTCGTAGCGATGCCGCCTTCAGCAAGTTGCGGAATCTTCGGCAGGTTGACGCCGAAGGTCTGACCTCCGAACTTCGGGACCCACTCCGGAATATCAACAGAAATGCCGTTGATCGCGCCGATTGCCCCGTTCACCAGATTGATGACGCCGTTGATCGGAGCTTTTGCAATCCCTTCAAGTGCCTGAAACGCATTCGAGAAGATGCCCTTCACGTTCTCCCATGCCGCAGACCACTGGCCCGTGAAGACGTTTTTCACAAACCCAATGAGGTTCGAGAAGACGCCCCAGACGTTCTTGGCGACGTCAGCGACAATCGCGAAGTTTGCCTTCACGACCGAAGCGATATTCGGGAAGTTCGAGGAGAACGAATTCCACAGCTCGACAGCCTTCGCCTTGATCGTGTCCCAGTTTTTGTAGACCGCAAGCCCTGCGCCAACGAGCAACGTGAAGGCCGTAATGACGACCCCCACAGGATTCGCACGCATTGCCCCATTGAGCAAAAGCATCGCTGTTCGCATCAGCTTGGCCGTTGCCGTCGCTGCCGTCACAGCAATTTTCCAAGCACCCATCGCAAAGGCCTGAGCCTTCGATGCGACCGTCGCAAGAACAGTGCTGTTCCTCATCAGCGTGATTGCCTTCTGGACGTTCAGGAAGCCCTTGTACATTGAGATGACGGGGCTCGCCAAAAGCGCGAAGCCAAGGCGTAACGCATGAAAGGCAGCCACAGAGCCGAGGATCGCGCCCCCGACCTTCATGGCCGTCAGGATCAACGACTGGTTCTCACTCACCCACTTGATGACACCCTCGCTACTTTTCACGAAGGCTTCCGCCGACTTTCGGACAGCGGGAAGAAGAGCCGTCCCGATCCCACCGGCGACTAGCTTGACCGCGTTACCTGCAATCTGCAAGGAATTCGACGTTGTGTCGGCACGAGACTGAAACTCTTTCAGCATTGACCCTGCATACTGCGCAGGATCGGAAATCATCGCGAAGTTGCCTGCAAGCAAGTCGCCCTGCTTGGCAAGCGTTGCCACCGCAGACTTCACGCCCGCCTCGTTACCGAAGAGAGCACCGATGATCGAAGACTTCTGGTCTTCTCGTAGACCGTTGATGCGCTTGAAAACGTCCTGAATCGCCTTCTGGGCGTTTTCGGAGTTCGACGTCATCATGTGCGCCATCTTGCCCGCATCGATGCCGAGCTCTTCCATCGCCTTCTTCTGCCCCTTCGTGGCGCCTTCACCAGACGACAGAGCGTTGATGAAAGACATCATCGAAGTCGAAGCGACTTCGGACGACACGGACGCCGATCGGAACGAGCCAGCAAGGGCCGCGATCTGTTTCTCATTCATCGCGGTCAAACCCTTGAGAGCACCACCGGAGCGAGCAAGAACCTCGACGACGTCCTTCGCGGAAGCAGAGGTCGTATTGCCGATTTGATTGACGATGTCAAACATCGCCTTGCTCTGCTCGATGTTGATGCCCATCTTGGACTGAATGTCCGCGTATGCAGCACCGACCTCATCGCCCGTCATATCGAAGGCGATTGCCATCTGGTTCTGAATCTCAACGAGCTTCAAGGCTTCGTCGGCAGTCTTGGCGATGCCGGACTGAAAGGCATTCGCCGCCATCGCCGTCATGTCTTCGGTGCTCTTCGCGTATTGAAGCGAGAGCTTCTGGATGCCGTCAAAGACTTGCTTATAGTCGTCCGAGAACTTTCGAAGCTCAGCCTGTTGGTCTTCAAAGCTCATCGCCTGCTTGACCGGAGCGCCTGCGGTTGCGGCAACCGTAGCGCCAATGCCCATAAGAGCGCCCGCGCTCGAAGACCGCATTTCGCTGGCCTTATCCTGAGCGCCCTGAGCTTTGCTCAATCGCTCGTTGATCTTGGCGAGCTTCTGCTGCGCTGCACGAGCCCTGTCGGCCGACTGTGCGAGCGCATTTTGTCGTTCGATAAGTGTCCTCAGGTGCGTGCCGGTCGTTCCCATCTGACCGTCAAGTTCGCGCAGAGAGGATCGATTCTTATCAAGAGCCTTCTTCGACTTTTCAAGGGCGGCTTTCGCCTTGTTGAACTCGGAGACCATCTGGACTGACGGCTCCTTGGTCGAACTCATTGCTCTCCCGAGTGCTGCGACCTTTTCTTTCGCCCGGATGTACTCTCGTGAGCTTTCGCCAACAGCCTTGCGTGCCTTTACGAGACCGTCCATCTTTGCGGCTTTCGCGTTCAGCGTAGAGAGTGAATCACCCATGCGGGCGACGGTCTCTTGCCCTTTCTTGAAGGTGTTCGCGAAGTCTCCGGAAAGCTTCCCCGCGATCTTGAAGGCAATGTCGTAAACCTTCGACATGAGGTCACCTCCTTACGAAAAAAGGCGGTTGCCCGCCTTATTTTTGGTTCATCTCGGAAGTCCGTGGAACGCGGCCTTGACTTTTAAGAAAAAGT
>ERZ791800.912-NODE-912-length-18026-cov-4.137165_pt1 | contig 18026 bp, 8 predicted proteins | sample MGYA00510310_ERZ791800 | MGnify/ENA primary metagenome ERZ791800 (study PRJEB30046, sample SAMN00791954) | human gut metagenome | study: EMG produced TPA metagenomics assembly of the A metagenome-wide association study of gut microbiota in type 2... | reverse complement strand
GGGTCTGCTGTTCTATGGCTCCACAATCTTGCCGTTTGTGGATCACTTCCCGAAAAATACCGAGCTTTACCGCATTATGACCACCAAACCTCAAGAATTGAAAAAGGAGGATGAATGATTATGAATCTCAACATTTTGAATAAAAACCCGTTGATGTTTTTTGACAGGGCGGTAAATGCCCAGCGCAGCCAGCTGCTTACGGTCATGGCTGAAGCAGTCAGCGAGTGCCGCACAGCGGCAGACCAGGCAGCCGAACTGAATGAGACCGGTCAGGTGGGGCTGCTCCGTTTGGCAGAGGTGTGGAGCACCATCCGTGCCAAAGAAGGTATGGGGGGTCTGGTTCTGGAAGGAACCGAAGCGAAGATCCTGTCCGATGTGGTGGCACAGTTTTATGCCTACCTGTCCGGCTGTATGTTCAACGATCCTGTGGGAATGGCCATTTATGCAGAGCTGCACTACATGATGTCCTCCCTCATGCTGGGAGAATGGTTTGAATAAGGAGCCGCGCCTGCGCTTTACTGATGAGGAACGGTCTGACCCTGCACTGGAAAAGCCGATCCGTAAAGCGGAGAAAGCTGCGGCCAGAGCAGATAAGGCGCAGGCCAATATCCCAAAGAAAAAGGTCAGGCAGACAGTCATTGACCCGGATACCGGAAAAAAGACCTCGAAGCTGACCTTTGAGGACAAGAAAAAGCCACCCTCCAAACTTTCTCAAGGGGTCAAGGAAGCTCCCGTCCATCTGGTTGCAGGCAAGCTCCACAAAGAGATCCGGGAAACAGAACAGGACAATGTGGGCGTGGAAAGCGCCCACAAGTCCGAGGAGGCGGTGGAGACCGGCGCTTATCTGGTGCGGGAGGGCTATCGCAGCCACAAGCTGAAGCCGTACCGCAAAGCAGCACAGGCAGAGCGCCAACTGGAAAAGGCAAATGTAAATGTTCTGTACCAGAAATCTTTGCAGGAAAATCCCCAGTTTGCCAGCAATCCACTTTCCCGCTGGCAGCAAAAGCAGGCCATCAAAAGGCAGTATGCCGCCGCCAAACACGCCAGTCAGACTGCCGGAAATACCGCCCAGGCTGCGTCCAAAACCGGAAAAGCCGCAAGGACGGTAAAAGAAAAGGCACAGCAGGCAGGGGCATTCGTCATGCGCCACAAGAAGGGTTTCCTGATGGCAGGGGTTTTGTTCCTCATTACCTGTATGCTGATGAATACCATGTCCTCCTGCTCCATGATGGCGCAGAGCATCGGTTCCGTTCTCTCCGGTACCACTTATCCGTCGGATGACCCGGAAATGCTGGCAGTGGAGGCAGATTATGCAGCCAGAGAAGCCCAGTTGCAGGAGGAAATCGACAACATTGAAAGCAGCCACCCAGGGTATGACGAGTATCGCTATGACCTTGGTATGATTGGCCATGACCCTCATGAGCTGGCAGCATTTCTGTCTGCCGTCTTGCAAGGTTACACCCAGCAGAGCGCTCAGGCAGAGCTGGCGCGTGTGTTTGCAGCACAGTATCAGCTGACGCTTACTGAGGAAGTGGAGATTCGCTACCGCACGGAGACCTCCACCGACCCGGAGACCGGCGAGACCACCTCAGAAGAAGTCCCCTATGAGTATTACATTTTGAATGTGAAACTCACCAGCAAGCCCATTTCCGCTGTGGCGTCGGAGTTACTGACCCCGGAGCAGATGGAAATGTATCAGGTTTACCGGCAGACCATGGGCAATAAGCCGCTGTTGTTTGGCGGCGGTTCCCCTGATACCAGCGGCTCGGAAGATCTGTCCGGTGTGCAGTTCATTAACGGCACCCGCCCTGGCAATCCGCAGCTGGTGGAACTGGCGAAAAGTCAGGTGGGCAATGTGGGAGGACAACCTTATTGGAGCTGGTACGGCTTTGACTCCCGTGTGGAATGGTGTGCCTGCTTTGTATCATGGTGCTATGGTCAATCCGGTCGAACGGAACCACGCTTTGCTGGTTGTCAGTCTCAGGGTGTTCCGTGGTTCCAGTCTCATGGACAGTGGGGCGCACGAGGATATGAAAACATCGCTCCCGGTGATGCCATTTTCTTCGATTGGGATCTGGATGGTTCCGCAGACCATGTGGGAATTGTTGTCGGCACCGATGGCAGCCGTGTTTATACCGTGGAGGGAAATTCCGGCGATGCCTGCAAGATCAAAAGTTATGACCTGAATTATCAAAGTATTAAGGGCTACGGCCTGATGAACTGGTAACAGACTTTGTGGAAAGGAGTGAACGGTTATGGCAAAAAACAAAATTGAACGTATCGACCAGGAAATTGAGAAAACCCGTGAGAAGATTGCGGAATATCAGGAAAAGCTCAAGACCCTGGAAGCACAGAAAACGGAGGCAGAGAATCTGGAAATCGTTCAGATGGTTCGTGCGTTACGCATGACTCCAGCACAGCTGAACGCTATGCTTTCCGGTGGAATGAACCACGGCAGAGATACAGCACTGTCGGAATCAAATAATCAGGAGGTTACCGCTTATGAAGAATAAAAGAATTTGCAAAACACTTTCCGCCCTTTGCCTGACAATGGTTGTGGCATTTGGCTTTACGATCCCTGCTTTCGCACAGGGGTCAGAACAGGCTCCGGCGGCACCGGCAGAGGATTCTACCAATGACAGCAATGTGATTGTGGAAGAAACAGAACCGGCACCGGCACTTACACCAGATGGCAATGCCGCTCTGGTGGATGATTTTGGTGGCAATAAGCAGCTCATTACCGTTACCACCAAGGCTGGCAACTATTTTTACATTTTGATCGACAGGGCTAATGAGGATAAAAAGACTGCTGTTCACTTTCTGAACCAGGTGGATGAAGCGGATTTGATGGCACTGATGGAAGATGAAAATGTCAAAGAGGAGCCGGCTGCTGTGTGTAGCTGTTCAACAAAATGTGAAGCAGGGGCAGTCAATACGGCCTGCCCGGTCTGCGCAACTGATAAGAGTAAATGTACGGGCAAAGCACCGGAACCTCCGGCAGAAACATCGGAGCCGGAAAAAGAGAAGCCTGCCGGATTGAACCCGGCTGCGCTGGTCCTTTTGCTGGCTCTGCTGGGCGGCGGTGGCGTATTTGCCTACTTGAAGCTCGTTAAGAACAAGCCTAAGACCAAGGGCAATGACAGTCTGGACGATTATGATTATGGCGAGGAAGATTCCGAGGAATGGGAAACCGAGGATGAGGAGTCGGAAGAACCGGATGCTGACGGGGGCAGCACAGAAGAAGATGATGAGGACAGTGTGAAATGACCCGTTTCACAGACAGTCCCTATGAACGCATGATGACACGCAGGCCGGAGGGCGGGAAGGAAACTTCCCGTCCTCCTTCTTTACCCCACAGCCACCCCTGCTATGGTTGCGGGAATTATGGAAGACCCTGCGTAGGTATCTGTCACCGGGAAATGTCCCGATGGCTCAAAGAGAGGAGGAACCATCATGGCTCAACATAAATTGGTAATTGCCGAAAAACCATCAGTTGCCCAGAGTTTGGCTGCGGTAATCGGTGCAACTGCTCGTAAGGACGGGTATTTGGAGGGTAACGGTTGGCGTGTCAGCTGGTGCGTGGGCCATCTGGCCGGTCTTGCAGATGCAGACAGCTATGACCCCAAGTATGCCAAGTGGCGATATGATGACCTGCCTATTCTGCCGGAGCATTGGCAGATGGTAGTGGGAAAGGATAAGAAAAAGCAGTTTGATATTCTCAAAAAGCTGATGAACGCCCCGGATGTGACGGAGGTAGTAAATGCCTGTGATGCCGGACGCGAGGGCGAGCTGATCTTCCGCAGCGTCTATGAGCTGGCAGGCTGCCAAAAGCCGATGAAAAGGCTCTGGATTTCTTCGATGGAGGACTCCGCCATAAGGGAGGGCTTTGCAAACCTGCGCCCAGGTGTAGATTATGATGGACTTCGGGATGCTGCTCTCTGCCGTGCCAAGGCCGACTGGTTGGTGGGGATCAATGCCACAAGGCTTTTTTCCGTGCTGTACCACCGCACCCTCAACATCGGGCGCGTGATGTCTCCAACGCTGGCACTGATTGTTCAGAGAGAAGCTGAAATCGACACCTTTAAGCCGGTTCCTTTTTATACCGTGGCGCTGGAGCTGCCCGGTCTTACCGTATCCGGGGAGCGCATGGCGGATAAGGCTGCTGCCGAGCAGCTGAAAGAAGTCTGCCAGGGTGCAGCTGTCACAATCAAAAAGGTGGAGTGCAAGGAAAAGTCCGAAAAGCCGCCTGCCCTCTATGACCTGACTACTCTGCAAAGAGATGCCAACCGCCTGCTTGGATTTACAGCCCAGCAGACCCTGGACTATCTGCAAAGCCTGTATGAAAAGAAGCTCTGCACCTATCCCCGTACTGACAGCCGCTATCTGACCGGTGATATGGCAGACAGCCTGCCGGTGCTGGTGAATCTGGTTGCCAATGCTATGCCGTTTCGCAAAGGAATCTCCATTTCCTGTGATCCGCAGACAGTCATCAACGATAAGAAAGTAACCGACCACCACGCAGTAATCCCTACCAGAAATCTCAAGGATGCAGACCTTTCTGCCCTTCCTGCGGGAGAAAAAGCGGTGCTGGAGCTGGTGGCCCTGCGTCTGATGTGCGCCGTAGCCCAGCCCCATATCTATTCGGAAACCGTTGTGATTGCAGCGTGTGCCGGTGGGGAGTTTACCGCCAAAGGAAAAACGGTGAAGCACCCCGGATGGAAAGCACTGGAGGACGCTTACCGTGCCAAAATGAAGGATGCAGAGCCGAAAAAAGAGGGCGCAGAGAAAGCCCTGCCGGAGCTGACCGAAGGACAGACCCTTTCGGTTTCTGCGGCAATCGTCAAAGAAGGCAAAAGCAGTCCGCCTCAGCACTTTACGGAGGACACCCTATTGTCCGCGATGGAGACTGCCGGAAAAGAGGATATGCCGGAGGATGCCGAGCGAAAAGGTCTGGGGACACCGGCCACCCGTGCCGGTATTTTGGAAAAGCTGGTATCTGCCGGTTTTCTGGAACGAAAAAAGAGCAGGAAAACGGTGCAGCTTCTCCCTTCCCACGATGCAGTTTCCCTGATCACCGTTCTGCCGGAACAACTGCAATCGCCGCTTCTGACTGCCGAGTGGGAGTACCGACTGGGCGAGATCGAGCGCGGGCAGCTTGCCCCAGAGGAGTTTCTGGACGGGATCAGCACCATGCTGAAAGATCTGGTGGGGACTTATCAGGTCATCAAGGGAACTGAGTACCTGTTCACTCCGCCCCGTGAGGTGGTGGGCAAATGCCCTCGCTGCGGCGGTGAAGTTGCAGAACTGCAAAAAGGCTTCTTCTGTCAGAATGATTCTTGCAAATTTGCAATCTGGAAAAACAACAAATGGTGGGCTGCCAAGAAAAAACAGCCGACCAAGGCTGTGGTGTCTGCACTGCTTAACGATGGCCGTGTCCGTGTGACGGGGCTATATTCGGAGAAAACAGGCAAGACCTACGATGCCACTGTGGTTTTGGAGGACGATGGACAGTATGCCAACTTCAAGCTGGAATTTGACCAGCGGAAAGGAGGCAGCCGATGAAGCTCTCTTTAGTGGAACGGGAAACCATTCTCCTCTATAACCAGGCAGAACCAATGGCTGAGGTCTACACCCATGATCCCCGTCTGATGGAGAAGCTGGAACTGCTGGCAAAAAAGCACCCCGACCAGATCACCCGAAAGGACGCCCATAACTTTACCGTCCCCAAGCGGTGTGTATCAGTCCGGGAGCCATACAGCGCCGAGCGTCGCAAAGCTGCCAGTGAGCGTGCGAAAGCTGCCGGATACCAGCCCCCTGTGAGAAAGTCCGGCAGTTAAAGGCACATGGCAGAGAATGTATTTGAAGCGGTCAAGCAGTCGGTCAGCACCAGAGAAGCGGCAGCGTTTTATGGGATCGAGGTCAAACGAAATGGCATGGCCTGTTGTCCCTTTCACGATGATAAGAACCCCAGCATGAAGGTAGACCAGCGATTCCACTGCTTTGGCTGCGGTGAAGATGGGGATGTGATCGACTTTACCGCAAAGCTCTTTGACCTCTCCCCAAAAGAAGCGGCGGAGAAACTGGCACAGGACTTTGGCCTGATCTATGACAGTCAGGCCCCTCCCCGTAGGAGATATGTCCGGCAAAAAACCGAGGCACAGAAGTTTCGGGAGGATCGACAGCGCTGTTATCGCGTACTGTCCGATTACTACTATCTGCTGAAAAAATGGGAAGCCGACCGTTCTCCCAGGACACCGGAGGAAGAACCGCACCCCCGTTTTGTGGAAGCAATCCAGAAGAAAGCCTATGTAGAGTACCTGCTGGACCTTTTTCTTTATGAAAGTGAAGAAGAACAAAAGGCATGGATTGCAGAACACACAGCAGAAATCACACACTTGGAAAGGAGATTGAAAATCATGGCTGAGAACAAACCCACCAACCGAGAACGGCTAAGGGAAATCACAGATGGCATCGAGCAGGGCATCAAGGAACTGTTTGAGAGCGAAAAGTATATGCGCTATCTGTCCGTCATGTCCCGCTTCCACCGCTATTCGGTAAACAACACCATGCTCATCTATATGCAGAAGCCGGACGCCACATTGGTAGCCGGATACAATAAGTGGAAAGACCAGTTTGAGCGTCATGTAAAAAAGGGCGAGCATGGCATTACCATCATCGCCCCCACACCGTACAAGAAGAAAATCGAGGAGCAGAAGCTGGACCCAGATACCAAGGCTCCGATTCTGGATAAAGACGGAAAGATCGTCACAGAGGAAAAAGAAATCGAGATTCCCATGTTTCGTCCGGTCAAGGTCTTTGATGTGAGCCAGACCGACGGGAAACCTTTGCCGGAGCTTGCTTCCTCCCTTTCCGGCAATGTGCCAAATTATGAGGCATTTATGGAGGCCCTGCGCCGCAGCGCACCGGTGCCGATTACTTTTGAAGCAATGGCCGCCGATACGGACGGCTATTTTTCTGCCGATCATCAGAAAATCGCCATTCGTCAGGGCATGAGTGAGGTGCAGACGGTTTCGGCCACAGTACACGAGATTGCCCACAGCAAGCTCCACAATCAGAAAAAGATTCAGATTGCCAATGACGAGCAATATCAGGAGATCGAGCTGTTTGATAAACCCGGTCTGTTCTCCAATGGGCGGATTGCCCGTGATAATCTGCCGGAGGGCGTTTATTGCTATGACCTGCGCGGTTCTGACTACGACCCCGGAGAGCCGGTCTGTGTAGAAGAACAAGTGGTTGTAAACCATGCAGGTTCCGTTCTGCTGACAGAGCCGCTGGAGCTGGCGGAAGATGGACGCCTGATGCTGACCGAGGAAGAAGGGCTGAATTTTGTTGGCGGCTTTTCTACCCTCACCCAGTTTTTGCAAGAACAGAGGAAAGACCGCCACACGGAGGAAGTGGAGGCTGAAAGCATCTCCTACGCAGTCTGCAAATATTTTGGCATCGAGACCGGAGAAAACAGCTTCGGCTATATTGCAAGCTGGAGTCAGGGCAAGGAACTGAAAGAGCTGAGAGCCAGTTTGGAGACCATCAATAAGACCTCCGGCACTTTGATCTCTGACATTGAGCGCCACTATAAGGAAATCTGCAAAGAGCGTGGGATTGACCCCCATGCAAAGGCAGAGCCGGAAACCGCCCCGATAGAGCAGCCAGAAGATGCTGCTAAGGTAGCCGATAGACAGCCGACCGGCAATCTGACCTACTATGTAGCAGAGTGCATGGAGTTTCCAAACCTCGGAGAATACCACGATAATCTGTCTTTGGAAGAAGCTGTCCGCATTTATCAGGAAATTCCGGCAGAGCGAATGAACGGGATCAAAGGAATTGGTTTTGAGCTGAAAGACGGAAGCGACTATGAAGGACCGTTTCCGATTTTGACCGGGCAGACCATTGACCTGGACACTATTCAGGCAATCGACTATTACCGTGACAATCCGCTGGTACAGAAAGCGGTAAAGGAACTGGCTGCGACCATGTCGGAAATGGAGGTACTGGGGGCGGATACCAACCAGCAGGAGGCTTTGTTTCTGATCAACGATACTACCTATCTTCATATCCAACCTTGTGACAGCGGATGGGACTACACTCTTTACGATGCTGCGTCCATGAAAGAGCTGGATGGTGGTCAGCTGGATATGCCGGAGATTTCCCGCATGAAGGCAGTTCTCCAGATTTGTGATGACAACGATCTGGACAGCACTTCGCTCAGACACGCTCCTATGTCCATGATTGAGACCTTGCAGGAAGCGGCCTATCAGCAGATGCAGGCAGAGGTCGGTCAGATGGCCGCTTCTTCCCAGCTGCCGGAAGCGCAGGAGCAGGCACTGGATGAATACCCCATGCCGGATGAGCAGGTATCCACACCGGATATGCAGGAATATGGCTACTCCTATGATGGGATGCTCCCTGTTACCAGAGAACGGGCGCTGGAACTGGATGCCGCCGGTTTGACCGTCTATGTGCTGCATGAGGACAATACGGAGAGCATGGTGTTTGACCCGCAGGAAATCATGGATCATGGCGGTCTTTTCGGTGTGGACCATGAGGAATGGGAGAAAAGCCCTCAGTTCCACGAAAAGGTCATGGAGCGTCAGGAACATCAGCAGGAACGCGAACAGGCATTTCTCTCTCAGAACAGAGATTGCTTTGCCATCTATCAGGTGAGCCGTGACGATCCGCAGAATGTGCGCTTTATGAATCTGGACTGGTTAAAGTCCCATGACATTTCCATAGACCGCAGCAATTATGACTTCATTTACACAGCTCCTCTGAGGGAGTCTGGCACTGTGCCGGAGCAGCTGGAAAAACTCTATCAGCAATTCAATCTGGAAAAGCCCGTGGACTTTCACAGTCCCTCCATGAGCGTCAGCGACATCGTTGCGATCAGACAGGACGGTAAGGTATCCTGTCATTACTGTGACAGTGTTGGTTTTACCCAGATCCCCGGATTCCTGCCGGAAAATCCGCTGAAAAATGCGGAAATGGCCCTGGAGGACGATTATGGCATGATCGACGGTATCATCAACAATGGCGCAAAAGAGCCTACGGTGGCAGAGCTGGAACAGCAGGCCCGAAGCGGTCAGCCCATTTCCCTGATGGAGTTGGCAGCCGCCACCCATCGGGAGGAACGGGAAAAGAAAAAGTCCGTCATGGAGCAGCTGAAAGGCCAGCCCAAGACAGAACACAAAAAGACAGCACCCAAAAAGAGTGCGGAAAGGGAGATTTGATATGGGAAACTTTACTTTTGAGGAAATGAACCTGATGTGCATTTACAATACCGGCAGCCGCACCGGGCTGATCGACAGCCTGCGTGAGATGCGCGGCGAGCTGGCCCCGGAGGAAACCGAGCTGCGGGAGTTGACAGACAGCGCACTGGGCAAGCTCCAGGCCATGAGTGATGCCGAGTTTGCCGAGCTGGAATTGTACCCGGATTTTGACCAGTAAACACCATAACCGCAGGGATGGGGTGGCAATTTGCCACCCCACCTTTTACCCCAAAACTGAAAGGAGGACAGAACACTATGCCAACCAAAGCTGAACTATATGCACAGATGGCGGACAAGGTGGCAACACAGCTCACGGGGAGCTGGCAGGAATGGGCAGGGTTTCTCACTACTGCTTCCCGCCTTTACAAGTACCCGTTCCATGAGCAGCTGATGATCTATGCCCAGCGACCGGACGCCACCGCCTGTGCGGAGTACGATTTGTGGAATGAAAAGATGGGCCGTTATGTAAGGCGCGGTTCCAAGGGAATCGCTCTGGTGGATGATTCCGGGGACAGACCTCGCCTGCGTTATGTCTTTGACATTTCCGACACCGGAACCCGTGAACATTCCCGCACTCCCTGGCTGTGGCAGCTGGAGGAGCGCCATCTGGATTCCGTGCAGGCCATGCTGGAGCGCACCTATGATGTTTCCGGTGATGACCTTGCCGGACAGCTCACCGAGGTAGCCGGAAAACTGGCTGAGGAATACTGGACGGAGCATCAGCAGGACTTCTTCTATATCGTTGACGGTTCCTTTTTGGAGGAATATGATGAGTATAACATCGGAGTGCAGTTCAAGGCAGCCGCCACCGTCAGCATCACTTACGCTTTGATGTCCCGCTGTGGACTGGAGCCGGAACGCTACTTCGACCACGAAGATTTCATGGCGATCTTTGATTTCAACACCCCGTCCACCATCGGGGCGCTGGGAACAGCGGTCAGCCAGATCAACCAGCAGGTGCTGCGGCAGATCGGCGTTACCGTCCGAAATGCAGAGCGCGAAGCCAACCAAGAAAGGAGCAAGCAAGATGAACAATCCCATGACCTATATCCAGAACGGAGACTATCTGATTCCCGACCTGAAGCTGAGCCAGCAGCCGGAGAAACCCCTGGGCAAGTACGGCAGGATGAGGAAAACCTACCTGAAGGAACACCGTCCCATCCTCTACAACCAGATGCTGCTGAGCGAGAAGCTGTACCCGCACCTTCTGGAGATCGACGAGACCGCCCAGAGCAGACTGGAGCAGATGATGCCCCAGCTGGCGAAGGAAGCGGGAGCCACCGAGGAACTGAAAGCCAGCGATCCCATGAAGTGGGTGGGGCTGATGAACACCTGCAAAGCCCAGGCCGAGGAGATCCTGATGGCGGAGCTTATCAACAGCTGACCCTAAACCTGTTCCTCTCCGAAGCGGAACAGATCCAATCCATAGATGAAGCAGAGAATGTAGCGCATACATCCTCTGCTTTTTCTTTTGCCCAAAATGACATCGACCATGTGCTGCGTTTGGGCGGCAATACAGACCGCCAGAGGGAGCGTGTGGTTGCAGCCTTTGAAAAGCAGAAAACCACCGCTGAGATTGCCGAGATACTGAAAACGCTGTACCACGGCGGTAACGGCCTTGGCAGTGTGAGCGCATGGTATGCCGAGGATGGTATCCATCTTTCACATGGGAAGTCTGTCCGTTATGACAGGTCTGCCCAGGTCATTTCCTGGGAGAGCGCCGCCGAGCGTATCGGGGAGCTTTTGGAGAGCGGCCAGTTTGCCTCCAATGTGGAGCTTGCAGAAGCGGCAGGCTATGAACGCTCCCTCCTTGCAGAAAAGCTCTGGTATCTGTATCACGATCTCAGTGAGGGTGCCAGAGAAGCCGGATATTTGTCCTGCCTGTCAGAGATCAAAGGCAATGGGTTCCCGGAGGAGACCCGCCGCCTGATGGAGCAGCTGAGTGAACCGGCTTTCCGCCAGACCCTCAAGGAAGAATACGCCGCCTTCTGGACTGCCTATCAGCAGGACCGTGACCTGTTGCGTTTTCACTATCATAGACCAAGGGAGATCTGGGAGAACCTGAAGGACCTTGACCTGCCACGCAGGACCTTTTCTTCAGACCTTTCCCAAGTGCCAACCGTTCAGCACTTCATTACCGAGGATGAGATCGACGCCGCTATGACCGGCGGCAGCAGTTTCGCCGGAGGAAAAGGCCGTATCTATGCGTTCTTCATGGCAAACCATACGGATAAGGAGAAAGTGAGATTCCTCAAAGACGAGTATGGCATTGGCGGACGCTCTCATGCCCTGTCCGGCGCAACACACAGCGGCGAAGATCACGATGGGAAAGGACTGCACTATAAAAAGCAGGACTGCCCGGATGTTCACTTGAACTGGGAAAAGGTTGCCAAGCGCATTACCTCACTTGTCCAGAAAGACCGCTATCTTACCGAACAGGAACAGGCGCAGTATGACAAAATCCAGGCTGAAAAGGAACTGGCAGAAGAAGATGCCATCCAAGCCCAGCAGCCGGAGGTGGAGGAAGAAACTCCAAAGCCTACCCTTCGGGAGCAGTTTGAGCAGTATAAGCCTGTGGTGACTGCCGCCATTTCCGAGGATGCCGCATACCGCAATGCCTGCGGTCATTCTGACCGTGAAAATGCTGTCATCGAGGGCAATGCCGCTGTGCGCCGTGCGGTCCTTGGTTCTAAGGATATGGAGCTGATCCGCCTCTATTCGGATGTGCCGGAGTTCCGTCAGCGTCTGCACCGGGAAGTGATCGACGAAACCTATCCAAAGCTCCATGAGCTTCTGCGCCCTCTTTCTCAGGAAGATATTGATACTGCCCTTTGTGCATGGAACGGCAATATCGAGAGTAAACACGCTGTTGTCCGCTATATGAAAGACCATGCAAGAGAAAAAGATACCGCCGCATGGCTGGCTCAGGAATACGGCGGCAGTAACAGCAACAGCCTGTTTGTTGTCCGTGCCGGCAGCCCGGAGGAAACGCAGCTGCCCTGGCCGAAGGTACAGCGCAGGCTTGCCCAGCTCATTCAGGAGGACCGGTTCTATACCGAAGAAGAACAGGACCGTTTTGACAATATCGACCCCATCGCCATCCGGGAAGCCCTGGAGGAAAGGGGCATCGTCAACGGCCAGGTGGCAGACTCGGAAAAACTGGACAATGACCCATTTATCCAACAGGTGATGTCAGATGCAGAGCAGATCGCAGCTGCCGAGGCAGAGCAGACTTCCGAGATTTCCATTTCCGATGAGGAATATGATGCCGTTCGCAGTCCAATTCCGCAAAGAACCTCCTATGACCCAGCCGCCCCGGTCTATGCCGTGGGCGATACCGTGTATATCGAGGATGACGCCTATCAGATCACAGAGCTGCGGGATGATACCGTGCAGCTTCTGCCCATCGGCATGGTATATCCCATCTACCGGGCAGAGCGCAAAGAACAGTTCGAGCAGCTGCTTCGGGCAGACCGCCGCAATGCTTACTATACCGAGTTTCTTCCCATTGACCCGGACAAGGCAGATCAGGATCTGCGGGATGTATTGGCCCATGGACTGATGGATGAAGCGGATAAACAGCAGCTTTCCACGCTGCTGCAATCCGGCAGGAGCAACAGCGAGATCGCCTACTGGCTGAGCAGAGCCTATTCCGGTGAGATCGAGACACTGAATCTGGAGACCGGCGATATTGCCGATTACCGTACCACGACACAGGGCATGGAGCTGGAAGTCATGGATGCAGAGGAAAAGCGTCTGGCTGTGCTGTATTTCCGCTGGGATGAGGTTGCGCCTTTGCTGCGCGGGATGTATGCCCGTCAGCTGGATGGCTTTGGACAAGAACAGCCCCAACCGTCTGCCGAATCCCCGGCCTTTCATTCCGAGACCGTGGCCGTCTATCCGGGCGATAAGAACCATCTACCTTATGATGTGGTGGTGGAACGGTTGCATATTGAGGAGCCGGAGCCGCCAGCCCCTGTAACAGAGCCGGAGAAAACCTTTGAGGAAGTGCTGGATGAACACCCGGTTTCCATTCAGGTCAACGGCCAGTGGCAGACCTTCCCCAATGCCAAAGCTGCCGAGGAAGCCTCCTATGAGGAATACAAGGACAACCTGCGCCGCAATGCACAGAACTTCCGCATTACCGATGAGCATTTGGGTGAAGGCGGTCCAAAAGCCAAGTTCCAAGCAAATGTTAATGCCATTCGTTTGCTGAAAGAGCTGGAAGCTGCCGGACAGCAGGCAAGCCCCGAACAACAGGAGATTCTTTCCCGCTATGTGGGCTGGGGCGGTATTCCTGATGCTTTTGACCCAGAGAAACTGGCATGGGCTTCCGAGTATACCCAGCTGAAAGAGCTGCTGACCCCGGAGGAATATGCCGCCGCCAGAAGCTCTACCCTCAACGCCCATTACACCAGCCCTACGGTCATTCAGGCCATCTATGAAGCGGTGGACCGTATGGGATTTGAGACCGGAAATATTCTGGAGCCGTCTATGGGTGTGGGCAATTTCTTCGGTATGCTGCCGGAGGAAATGCGAAACAGTCGTCTGTACGGCGTGGAGCTGGACCCGGTTTCCGGGCGCATCGCAAAGCAGCTCTATCCCAAGGCGGACATCACAGTAGGCGGCTTTGAGACCACCGACAGGCGTGACTTCTTTGACCTTGCCATCGGCAATGTGCCTTTTGGTCAGTATCAGGTCAATGACAAAGCCTACAACAAGCTGAATTTCAACATTCATAATTACTTTTTCGCCAAAGCACTGGATCAGGTGCGTCCCGGCGGTGTGGTAGCTTTTGTGACCTCCCGCTATACCATGGATGCCAAGGATTCCACCGTGCGCCGCTATCTTGCCCAGCGTGCCGAGCTGCTGGGAGCTATCCGTCTGCCTAATGACGCGTTCAAAAAGAATGCCGGTGCCGAGGTGGTATCGGACATCATCTTCCTCCAAAAGAGGGATCGCCCGCTGGACATCGTGCCGGAGTGGACCCAGACCGGACAGACGGAGGACGGGTTTGCCATCAACCGGTATTTTATCGACCACCCGGAAATGGTGCTGGGCAGACAGGAGCCGGTAAGCACTGCTCATGGTATGGATTACACCGTGAACCCTATCGAGGGACTGGAGCTTTCCGACCAGCTGCATGATGCTGTGAAGTACATTCATGGCACTTATCAGGAGGCAGAGCTGCCGGAGCTGGGCGAAGGCGAAGCCATTGACACCTCCATTCCTGCCGACCCCAATGTGAAGAACTATTCCTATGCCATTGTAGACGGGCAGGTGTACTATCGGGAAAACAGCCGCATGGTGCGCCCTGACCTCAACGCCACCGCCGAAGCCCGCGTGAAAGGTCTTGTGGGACTGCGTGATTGTGTGCAGGAACTGATCGACCTTCAGATGGATGCAGCGGTTCCAGACAGCACCATTACCCAAAAACAGGCGGAACTGAACCGGCTCTATGATAGCTTTTCTGCCAGATACGGTCTCATCAACGACCGTGCAAATCGGCTGGCCTATGCAGATGATTCTTCCTATTACCTGCTCTGTGCGCTGGAAGTTATCGACGAGGACGGAAAGCTGGAGCGCAAGGCGGATATGTTCACCAAACGGACCATCAAGCCCCATCAGGCAGTGGCTACTGTGGATACGGCAAGCGAAGCACTGGCGGTGTCCATCTCGGAAAAAGCCTGCGTGGATATGGACTATATGAGCCAGCTTACCGGAAAAACAAAAGAAGAACTGGCCGGAGAGCTGCAAGGCGTGATCTTCCGTGTACCGGGACAGCTGGAACAGGACGGCACACCCCATTTTGTGACTGCTGATGAATACCTGTCCGGGAATGTGCGCCGCAAGCTGCGTCAGGCGCAGCGGGCGGCACAGCAGGACCCTTCTTTTGCAGTCAATGTGGAAGCTCTTACCGCCGCCCAGCCCAAAGACCTGGATGCGTCGGAGATCGAGGTGCGCCTTGGTGCCACCTGGATCGACAAGGAATATATCCAGCAGTTTATGTACGAGACCTTCAACACCCCGTTTTATCTCCAGCGCAGCATAGAGGTCAACTATTCCTCCTTTACTGCTGAATGGCAGATCAAGGGGAAATCTTCCGTATCCTACAACGATGTGGCAGCTTATACCACCTATGGGACCAGCCGCGCCAATGCTTATAAGATTTTGGAGGACAGTCTGAACCTGCGGGATGTCCGTATCTATGACACCATAGAGGACGCAGACGGAAAAGAGCGCCGCGTGCTGAACGCCAAGGAGACCACTCTGGCTGCCCAAAAACAGCAGGCTATCCGGGAAGCCTTTAGGGACTGGATCTGGAGAGACCCGGAGCGCCGCCAGACTTTGGTGCGCCAGTATAACGAAGAAATGAACTCTACCCGTCCCCGCGAGTATGATGGCAGCCATATCACTTTTGGTGGCATGAACCCGGCCATTACCCTGCGGGAACACCAGAAAAGTGCCATCGCCCATGTGCTGTATGGCGGAAATACCCTGTTGGCACACGAAGTAGGCGCGGGCAAAACCTTTGAGATGGTGGCCGCTGCGATGGAAGCCAAACGCCTGGGCTTGTGCCAGAAATCTCTCTTTGTGGTTCCCAACCACTTGACTGAGCAGTGGGCGTCGGAGTTTCTGCGTCTCTATCCTTCCGCCAATATCTTAGTCACCACAAAAAAGGACTTTGAGACCCATAACCGAAAGAAGTTCTGCGCTCGTATTGCGACGGGTGATTATGATGCCATTATCATGGGACACAGCCAGTTTGAGCGTATCCCCATCAGCCGGGAGCGTCAGGAACGGCTTCTCTATGAGCAGATCGACGAGATCACCGAGGGCATCGCAGAGGTGCAGGCCAGCGGCGGCGAGCGTTTTACCGTCAAGCAGCTGGAGCGTACCAGAAAGTCTCTGGAAGCCAGACTGGAAAAGCTGCAAGCCGAGGGGCGAAAAGACGATGTGGTAACCTTCGAGCAGCTGGGTGTGGACCGTTTGTTTGTGGACGAGGCCCACAACTATAAAAACCTGTTTCTATACACAAAAATGCGGAATGTGGCTGGTCTTTCCACATCGGACGCGCAGAAATCCTCCGATATGTTTGCCAAGTGCCGCTATATGGATGAGATCACCGGAAACCGTGGCGTGATCTTTGCCACCGGCACACCGGTCAGCAACTCCATGACCGAGCTTTACACCATGCAGCGTTACCTTCAGTATGAACGCCTGCAAGAACTGAACATGACCCACTTCGACTGCTGGGCTTCCCGATTTGGGGAGACCGTCACAGCATTGGAGCTGGCACCGGAAGGCACCGGCTACCGGGCAAGAACGAGATTCAGCAAGTTCTTTAATCTGCCGGAGCTGATGAACCTGTTCAAAGAAGTGGCGGACATCAAGACTGCCGACCAACTGAACCTGCCCACCCCGGAGGTGGAATACCACAACATCGTGGCGCAGCCTACCGAACATCAGCAGGAAATGGTCAAGACCCTTTCGGAGCGTGCATCGCTGGTACACAGCGGAACTGTTGACCCGTCCCAGGATAACATGCTCAAGATTACCTCGGATGGCCGTAAGTTGGGGCTTGACCAGAGGATCGTCAACCAGATGCTGCCGGACGAACCTGGCACAAAGGTCAATCAGTGCGTGGACAACATCATGCAGATCTGGCGGGACGGCAAAGCTGACAAGCTGACCCAGCTGGTGTTCTGCGACATTTCTACACCGCAGGCAAAAGCTCCTGCAAGCAAGGCGGCGAAAACGCTGGATAATCCACTGCTTCACGCACTGGAAGGCACTGTGCCTCTGCCGGAACAGGAACCGACCTTTACGGTATATGACGATATTCGTCAGAAACTCATTGCCCAGGGGATGCCTGCCGACCAGATCGCTTTTATCCATGAAGCCAATACCGAAGTGCGGAAAAAGGAGCTGTTCTCTAAAGTCCGTACCGGTCAGGTTCGTGTCCTTTTGGGCAGCACCGCCAAGATGGGCGCAGGCACCAATGTGCAGGACCGTCTGGTGGCACTTCATGACCTGGACTGTCCGTGGAGACCGGGAGACCTTGCCCAGCGCAAGGGCCGTATCGAGCGTCAAGGCAACCAGAACCCCCTTGTTCATGTGTACCGCTATGTGACCGAAGGAACCTTTGACGCATACCTCTGGCAGACGGTGGAGAATAAGCAAAAATTCATTTCCCAGATCATGACTTCTAAATCGCCGGTCAGGGATTGGAACGGTTTATGGTACATGGCTATACAGCTGTCCATGTACTGAATGATCAGGAACAGTATATTGGAAACGTGACGGAGGGAGATTTCCTCCGCCACCTTCTTGTTTGCCAGACAACAGACTTGAAAGTAAAGGAGGGATACCGACTTGGCGGCATTGTTCGCAGAAATTTTTGCCCTGCGTTACAAATAGATGCAGATTTCGAGCAGGTTATAACTTCAATGCTGAATCAGAATTTTGTCCCCATCGTTGATAGCCGGAATGTTCTATGCAGGATTCTGACAAGGAAACGGCTGATTGAATTTTTGGCACAAGCTCGTGATAAAAAAGAATAAGTCCTGCATCTTTAGACGGTCTTAATACAGATACGCATTCTCTTTTACCTTCTTTACGCCCTTTGATTTATGATTAAGGGCACATAAATGGGTATAAAGGAGGATTGCAGTTATGGGAGTAAAGTTGTTAAAAAGGAAGTTGACTTCGTTTCAAATTATCATCTTCGGGTTTTCCGGT